>Ga0247815_10002507_pt1 | contig 13564 bp, 8 predicted proteins | sample UWRJL194509B1_FD_181014 | JGI IMG/M metagenome (GOLD analysis project Ga0247815, IMG submission 181014) | Plant litter microbial communities from Arlington Agricultural Research Station in Wisconsin, United States - UWRJ-L194-509B-1 | ecosystem: Environmental > Terrestrial > Plant litter >... | reverse complement strand
CATGAGCAAGCCACACGCCGCAGCACACTTCCCCGCCATCCGCATGCGCCGCATGCGCCGCGACCCGTTCTCGCGCGCGCTGATGCGCGAAAACGCGGTGACGGCTTCGGATTTGATTTATCCGGTCTTCATCCTCGAAGGCACGCACCAGCGCGAGCCGGTGGCGTCGATGCCGGGCGTGGAGCGGGTGTCGGTCGACCTGCTGCTGAAGGTGGCGGAGGAATGCGTGTCGCTGGGGATTCCGGTGCTGGCGCTGTTCCCGGTGATCGACGTGGCGAAGAAAACCCCGGACGGCGTCGAGGCGACCAACCCGGACGGCCTGGTGCCGCGCGCGGTGCGGGCGCTGAAGCACGCCTTCCCCGAGCTGGGCATCCTGACCGACATCGCGCTCGACCCGTACACCAGCCACGGCCAGGACGGCCTGATCGACGACAACGGCTATGTCATCAACGACATCACCACCGCGATGCTGGTGCGCCAGGCGCTGTGCCACGCCGACGCCGGCGTCGACGTGGTGGCGCCGTCGGATATGATGGACGGCCGCATCGGCGCGATCCGCGCCGCGCTGGAGGAAGCCGGCCACATCCACACCCGCATCATGGCCTACTCGGCCAAGTACGCATCGGCCTTCTACGGCCCGTTCCGCGACGCGGTCGGTTCGGCCGCCAACCTGGGCAAGGGCGACAAGAACACCTATCAGATGGACCCGGCCAACAGCGACGAAGCCTTGCGCGAAGTCGGGCTGGACCTGGCCGAGGGCGCCGACATGGTGATGGTCAAGCCGGGCATGCCGTATCTGGACATCGTGCGGCGGGTCAAGGATGAGTTCAAGGCGCCGACCTTCGCCTACCAGGTCAGCGGCGAGTACGCGATGATCAAGGCGGCCGCGCAAAACGGCTGGCTGGACCACGACAAGGTGATGATGGAATCGATGCTGGCGTTCAAGCGCGCCGGCGCCGACGGCGTGCTGACCTACTTCGCGCTCGACATCGCGCGGCTGCTCCAAGCCAAAGCGTAAAAAAAAGCCGGGCTAGCCCGGCTTTTTTTATCATCGATGACTATCTGGACGCGCCCCGCGTGTATTCGGGGAACATTTCCTTCAGCAAGAAGGCGATCAGTTGCTCCTCGTCCTCCTTGCGCGCGCTCAGCGTAACGACCTTGCCCAAGCGGCGCGAATCCCATTCGAAGTCGCCCGGCTTTTCCTTGCGGATGATCTTGACCATCTCCTTGGCCACCGCCGTCTCGATGTCGCGCTCCGATCCCTGCTCGACGTGGATCTGCTGCAGCCAGCGGCGCTTGAAGTTGGTGTTCCAGCCGCGGAACTTGACGTCGGCGCTGTGGAAACTCTTGTCGACCTGGAAGATGCCGCCGGTATCGTCCTTGTCGGCGCCGTTGCCGGCCCCCTGCGCCCGGCCGATGTTGGCCTTGGCGATGCGGTTGGCGCGGTCGTCGGCGCTCTCGACCGCCGGTTGCGCCGGCTGCGGATTGGCTGCCTCGCGCTCGGCGCGGCGGCGGGCGATGCGCTCCATCATGTCCTCCTGCGGCGGCGGCGTCATCGTCGCCTGCACCGGCGGCACATAGGTTTCCAGCTTGGGCTTGACCGCCGCCGGCGTCTCGCGCGTCACCACCTGCTTGCGCGGCGGCGGCGGCTTGCTGGCCTTGGCGGTTTCCTGCTTCTTCTGCTGCGGCTTGGGCGTGGGCGTCGGCGTCTTCTCCAGCGGCTGGATGTAGACCATCTGGCCGCCCTTGGCCTTGGTCGGCATCACGGGCTTGGGCGACGGCGCGAACAGGTAGTACAGCACCCCCAGCAAGTGCAACGCGATCGAGATGCCGATGCCGACCCGGTTGGACTTGGACTTGCGGTCCCACGCGCCATAGTTCTCTCCGGCTTCCGGCAAGCGCTGGCCGCAGGTCTCGCAATATCCGGAATGGGCGTTGAGAATGTGGGAGTCGTGGTGCAAGATACAAACCTTGTGGAACGAAGTCGTCAAAATGGGGCCATAGTGCCAGAGTCCCGCTATTTTGGGAACCGCTCCGAATGGCATGATAGCGCAACCGGGCATCCGGCGCGCACGCTCCAGTGGGGCGACTTTACAAGTTAAGGGTCTTGACGGGTGTTACCGTGTGTATCAGCGCGGGGCCGGCGGCGGTTTTTCCCGGGCTGGCGCGCTTTATTACAGATGCGTAAGGGTGTGGCTGAGCGGGCAAAAAGCGCGATCAGCCACTACCTTAGTGCTTGACGATGTTCACCGCTTTCAGCGGCACGGCGTGCACCGCTTGCGGCGCCGGCTCGGCGGCGTCGGCGGCGATCTGCTCGTCGCTCATCGGGCCGCTGCCGCTGTACTTGTCGAGGAACAAATAGATCACCGGCGTGATGTACAGCGTGATCACCTGCGAGAAGATCAGGCCGCCCACCACCGCCAAGCCCAGCGGCTGGCGCAGCTCGGCGCCGGCGCCCAGGCCCAGCGCGATCGGCAAGGCGCCCATCAGCGCCGCCATGGTGGTCATCATGATCGGGCGGAAGCGCAGGATGCAGGCCTCGCGGATCGCGTCCTCCGGCGTGCGGCCCTCGTTGCGCTGCACGTGCAGCGCGAAGTCGATCATCATGATCGCGTTCTTCTTGACGATGCCGATCAGCATCAGGATGCCGATGATGGCGATCATCGTCAGGTCCAGGTTGAACAGGCGCAAGGTGATCAGCGCGCCGACGGCGGCCGACGGCAGGCCGGCCAGGATGGTCAACGGGTGGATGAAGCTTTCATACAGCACGCCCAGCAGCACGTAGATGACGCCAAGCGCGGCGATGATCAGGATCAGCTGGCTGCCCTGCGAGTTCTGGAACACCGCCGCGTCGCCGCCATAGTTGGTGATGATCGACGGCGGCAGGCGCATGTCGGCGCCCATCTTGTCGATCTTGGCGGTGGCCGTGCCCAGCGGCACGTCCGGCGCCAGGTTGAACGACAAGGTGATCGCCTGCAGCTGGCCCTGGTGGTTGACGGCGGTCGGGCCGATGGTGCGCTCGACGCTGGCAAAGCTGGACAGTTGCACCAGCTGGCCGGCCTTGTTGCGCACCGAAATCTTGGTCAGCGCGCTGTCGAACTGGCGGTCGGCGTCGGCCGCCTCCAGGATCACGTAGTAGCTGGCCGCCGGCGAATAAATCGTCGACACCTGCCGCTCGCCGAAGGCCAGGTACAGCGCGGTGCGGACGTCGCCGATGGCCACGCCGAGGTTGTTGGCCTTGTCGCGGTCGATCTTCAGCGACGCCTGCAAGCCCTTGTTCAGCGAATCGCTGGTGACGTCGCGGAAGTCCGGGTCGTTGCGCAGTTGCTCCAGGTATTTATCGGCCCATTCGTTGAGCGTGCCCGGGCTGACCGACTGCAGCGTGTACTGGTAGCGGCTCTTGGACTGGCGCCCACCGAGTTGCAAGTTCTGCACCGGGCTGAGGTAGACGGAAATGCCGGCCACCTGCTTGGTGGCCTTGCGCAGGCTGTCCAGCACCTGCGGCATCTTCTGCCGCTCGCCGCGCGGCTTGAGCACCAGGAACATGCGGCCGCTGTTGCCGCCGCCGGTGAACGAGGTCACGTCCTGCACGTTGGGGTCGGCCTTGATGACGGCCGCGACGCGGTCCTGCAGCGTCAGCATGGCCGAGGTCGAGATGTCCTCGGAGGCCTCGGTGTTGACGCGGATCTGGCCCAGGTCCTCCTCCGGGAAGAAGCCTTTCGGGATGGTCGTGTACAGCACGGCGGTCAGCACGAAGGTGCCGACGGCGGCCGCCAGCACGATGTAGCGGTGGTGCAGCGCGATGTCGAGCGTGCGGGCGTAGAAGTTGCGCAGCGCGGTGAAGCCGGCTTCGAACCAGCGGCCGATGAAGTTGCCCTTGTCGTGCTCCGGATCGACGGTGTCGGCCGGCAGCAGGCGGCTGGCCAGCATCGGCACCAGCATCAGCGACACCGCCGCCGACACCAGCACCGACAGCGCCACCACCACCGCGAATTCATGGAACATCAGGCCGATGACGCCCGGCATGAAGAAGATCGGGATGAACACCGCCACCAGCGAGACCGAGATCGAGATGATGGTGAAGCCCATCTCCTTGGCGCCGACCAGCGAGGCCTCGAGCGGCTTCTTGCCCATCTCGATGTGGCGCACGATGTTTTCCAGCACCACGATGGCGTCGTCGACCACCAGCCCGACGGCCAGCGTGATGCCGAGCAGCGAGACGTTGTCGAGGCTGTAGCCGAAGGCGTACAGCAGGGCCAGCGCGCCCAGCAGCGAGATCGGCATCGTGATCGCCGGGATGAAGGTGGCGGCGGCGCGGCGCAGGAACAGGAAGATCACCATCACCACCAGGAAGATGGTCAGCAGCAAGGTCAGGTTGACGTCGTGGATCGCTTCGCGGATCGACACCGAGCGGTCGTTGACCAGGTTGATGTTGATCGACGCCGGCAGTTGCGACTTGAAGCGCGGCAGCAGATGGCGCACGCCGTCGACCACCTGCACCGTGTTGGCGTCCGGCTGGCGCTGCACCAGCAGCACGATCGAGCGCTCGCCGTTGTAGCTGCCGTAGCTCTTGATCGACTGGAAACTGTCCTCGACGGTGGCGACGTCCTTCAGCCGCACCGGCTCGTTGTTGCGCACCGCGACGATCAGCTCGGAGAATTCGGACGCCTTCATCATCTGGGCGTTGCCCTGGATGGTCAGCGTCTGGCTCGGGCCGTCGAGGATGCCCAGCGGGGTGTTGGCGTTGGCCGATTTGATCGCCTGCTGCAGCTCGTCGAGCGTCAGGTTGCGCGCGTTCATCAGCTCGGACTTGGCGCGCACCCGCACCGCGAAGCGCTTCTGGCCGTTGACCGTCACCTGCGCCACGCCCGGCAAGGTCGACAGGCTGGGCGCGATCAGGTTTTCGGCGTAGTCGTTCAGCTCGGACAAGCTCAGCGACGGCGAGTTCATGGTCATGAACAGCACCGGCGCGTCGGCCGGGTTGACCTTGCGGTACGACGGCAGGTCGGTCATCTCGACCGGCAACTGGCGTTGCGCGCGCAGCAGCGCCGCCTGGACGTCGACCGCCGCCTCGTTGACGTTGATGCTGGTGTCGAACTCCAAGGTCAGCGAGGAATTGCCCAGCGTGTTCGACGAGGTGATCAGCGTCAGGCCGGCGATGGTGGAGAATTGTTTTTCCAGCGGCAGCGCGACCGACGAGGCCATGGTCTCGGGCGAGGCGCCCGGCAGGTCGGCCGAGACGTTGATGACCGGGGTGTTGTAGCTCGGCAGCGCCGCGACCGGGATGTAGAAGTACGACAGCACGCCGGCCAGGATCAGGCTCAGCGACAGCAGCACCACCATCACCGGACGCCGTATGCATAATTCGGACAGGTTCATCGCTTAGCCCTTCTTGGAAGCATCAACCTTGGCGTCGCCCGGCTTGTCGGCCGACGCCACGCGCACCTTGCCGCCCGGCCGCAGGTTCTGCTTGCCGTCGACGATGATCTGTTCGTTGCCGTTCAAGCCCATCACCGCCGCACGGTCGCCGAAGCTGTGCAGCCGCTGGATGCTGACCACCTTGGCGGCCTGGTCCTTGTCGATGGTGTAGACGAAGGTGCCGCGGGTGTTGCTAATGATAGCGTTTTGCGGAATCACCGTCGCGTTTTTGATCACGTGCGAGGTCAGCTGGGTGTTGACGTACTGGCCCGGCCACAGCTTGGTGTCCTTGTTGTCGAACTGGGCCTTGACGCGGATCACGCCGGCGATCGGGTCGACCGTGTTGTCGATGAAGCTCAGCTTGCCGTCGACCGCCTGGTCGCTGCCGGTCGAGAGCACCTTGACCGGCACCATGCCGTCGCGCTGCGCCTGCATCAGGCCGGCCAGCGCCGATTCCGGCAGGGTGAAGGCGACGTTGATCGGGTCGAGCTGGGTGACGCTGGCGAGCAAGGTGGTGCCCGACACCAGGCTGCCCGGGTAGACGTTGATGGCGCCGACGCGGCCGTTCATCGGCGCGCGGATCACGGTGTAGCTGGCGTCGACGCCGGCGGCGCGGGCGGCGGCCATGTCGGCGTTGAGCAGCGCGCGCGCCGAATCGACCTGGCTCTTGAGCGTGTCGACCGCGCCCTGGGCGATGAATTTCTTGTCCAGCAATTCCATCGAGCGCTTGTACTGGCGCTCGTAGTCGGCCAGCGCGGCCTGGTCGCGCGCCACCTGGGCTTGCGCCTTGTCCATGTTGGCGCGCTCGCTGCGGTCGTCGAGCGTGAACATCAGCTCGCCCGATTTGACGAACTGCCCTTCCTTGATGTGCACCTTGGAGATCGTGCTGGTGGTCTGCGGATGCAGGTCCACCGTGCTGATCGGCGTGACGGTGCCGTTGGCTTGCAGCACCACCGCGACGTCCTGGCGGGTCGGGGCGACGACGCTGACCGTGGTCGGGCCTTGCGGGCCGTTGCCGTTCAGCGCTTTGCCGGCGCCGGCGTGCTCAGGCGCGCCGTGGGTCATGTACCAGATACCGCCGCCGAGCACGGCGATCGCGCCGACCAATGATGCTAAGGAAGATTTTTTCATTTTTTCTAATAGGTTTTACTGCCGAAAAATATTGCCGCAGTGCATAGGGCGGAACATTGTCGCATAGTATTTGCGCGAAAAACCGCCGCCGTTGCTGGCGTCTGACGGTTTTTCGCAAGTCACGAAATGGTCACAATCGCAGTCATAATCGCAGTCATAATCGACTCAACGCCCGGCGTAGTATTCGGGCACGATCAAGGTCACCTCCAGGCCGCCGTCGGCGTGGTTGGACAGCACCACGTTGGCGCCGTGCTGCTCGGCGATGTTGCGGGCGATGGTCAGCCCCAGGCCGGTGCCGCCGGACTCTCGCGAGCGCGAGGTCTCGATCCGGTAGAACGGCTCGAACACGCGCGCCATCTGATCCTGCGCGATGCCGGGGCCGCCGTCGCGGATGCGGATGCGCGCCGCGCCGACCATGCGCTCGACGGTAACGTTGGCGTACTGGCCATATTTGACCGCGTTGTCGATCAGGTTGACCAGGCAGCGGCGGATCGCCATCGGCCGCCCCATCAGCGCCATCGCGGCGCGGCCGCGCAGCTCGACTTGCTGGCCGCCGTCGGTAGCGTCGCTGCAGACGCTGTCGAGCAGCGAATCGAGATCGAGCGCCTGCATGGTTTCGGTGGTGTCCATGCTGCGCGCCAGGTCCAGCCCCTCCTTGACCATCTGCTGCATCGCCGACAGGTCGTCGATCAGGCGCTGCTGCAGGTCGGCGTCGTTGACCTTTTCCAGCCGCAGCCGCAGGCGCGTCAGCGGCGTCTGCAGGTCGTGGGTGATGGCGGCCAGCATCTGCGTGCGCTGCATGATGTGCTGGCGGATGCGCGCCTGCATCGCGTTGAAAGCGGCGCTGGCCTGGCGGATCTCGGCCGCGCCGCTCAGCACCACCGGCGGGTGGTTGATGTCGTTGCCCAGGTCCTTGGCGGCCTGCGCCAGGCGCTTCAGCGGGTTGATGGTCATGCGCGCCACCAGATAGGCCAGGAAGGCGACGCTGAGCAGGAACGGCAGCATCGCCAGCAGCTCATTGTGGGTCGACGGTGGCGGCGGCCGCGGCGGCAGCACCGACAGCTTCAGCACCTGGCCGTCGTACAGCTGCACGTTCATGGTCTCGCAGGTGCCGCGCCATTGCGTCGGCGCGAAGATGTTGCTGCTCTGGCGCGGCTGGTCGCAGGCGGCCGGATGCTCGTCGAGCGGGCCGAGCTTGTAGCGCTCGCCCAGGCGCTGCTGCAGCTGGGTCGAAAACTCGGTCGGCGGCAGCGCGGTGGCCAGCGGCACGTCGGTGGTTTCCAGCCGCACCGTGCCGCGGCTGGCGGCGACCAGGTAGGTCGGCCGCGCGCTGTCGGGCAGCACGTCGGCGGTGGTGATCAACTGCTCGGCCCGTTCCAGCGCGTGGAAGTCGCGGTAGCGCTCCAGCGCGCGCGTGCGTTCGCCCACGGCCAGCCACTGGGTCAGCGCCGCCGAGGCGACGATGCCCAACAGCAGCACCAGGAACACGCGCCCGGTCATCGAACCGACGAAAGCTTTCACGCCTGCGGCTCCACGGTGACCTGGCCGGCCAGCACGTAGCCGCCGTTGCGCACGGTCTTGATGATTTGCGGCAGCCGCGCGTCCTCGCCCAGCTTCTGGCGCAGGCGGCTGATCTGGATGTCGATCGAGCGGTCGAACGGGTCGGCGTCGCGGCCCTGGGTCAGGTTCAGCAGCTGGTCGCGGTTGAGCACGCGGTTCGGATGTTCGAGGAAGACCTTGAGCAGACGGAATTCCGCGCCGGACAGCATGATGACGATGCCGTCCGGATTGAGCAGGTGGCGCGCGGTCAGGTCCAGCGTCCAGCCGGCGAAGCGCATCTGCTGCGCCTTGTCGGCGCCGCTGCCGGAGGGCATGGCGTTGCTGCGGCGCAGGACGCTGCGGATGCGCGCCAGCAACTCGCGCGGCTCGAACGGTTTCGGCAAGTAGTCGTCGGCGCCCATCTCCAGGCCGAGGATGCGGTCGAGCGGCTCGTTGCGCGCGGTCAGCATGATGACCGGCAGCGTCGAATGGGCGCGCAGCTTGCGGCACAGCGTCAGGCCGTCGTCGCCGGGCAGGTTGAGATCGAGCACGACCAGGTCAGGGCGGGCTTCGTCGAGCAGTTTCCACATGGCGGTGCCGTCGGCCGCGCACAGGGCGCGGTAACCGTTCGACTCCAGGTAATCGGCCAACAGGGTGCGGATGTCGCGATCGTCGTCGACGATCAGAATAGTAGATGTGGGTTCCATGGCCTAATTATCCCCAGTTCGGTCATGCAAGACCAATCACCAATTGTATCGTCTTGTATATGCCCCTAGGGCGAAACATCTGGATACAAAAACCGCGGCGGGGGAAACGTCAGCGCAACCTTGGAGCGTCAACATGGGTTCAAGCGCGGCAACAAATGATCCGCGATGACTTAACCTCAACGATAAAGGAACGACCATGAACATCTTACGCAAAAGCATATTGATCGGTTTTACGGTGCTGGGCATGGCCGCGGCGCAGGCGCAGGACAAGCCGGCCCACGACGCAGGCGCCCGCAAAGAACACATGCAGCAGAAGATGGGCGATATATTCGCCAAGCGCCAGGCCAAGCTGCATGATCTGTTGAAGCTGACGGCGCAGCAGGAATCGGCGTGGGCCAGCTATCAAACGGCGATCAAGCCGGCGCCGATGAGCGGCCCGCGTCCGGAACGCGGCGCCTTCGCCAAGCTGCCGGCGCCGGAGCGCATGGCCAAGATGCTGGATGTCAGCAAGCAGCGCCAAGCCAGGATGGAATCGCACCTGACCGCGCTGACCGCGTTCTACGCCCAGCTGACGCCGGAACAGAAAGCGGTGTTCGATCAGCGCGCCATGCGTGGCATGCACGGCCATCGTGGTCATGGCGGCCACGGCGGCTGGGGCCACCGCGACAGCTGATTAGTTGAGCGCGGACAGGGATGCGGCGAACTTGGTCGCATCCTGGAAGCCGATGACGCGGGCGCCGGCGATCTCCTTGCCCTGCTTGTCGAACAGGATGATGCCCGGCGGGCCGAACAGGCCGAAACGCTTCAGCATGGCCTTGTCGTCGGCGTCGTTGGCGGTCACGTCCACTTGCAGCAGCAGGCTGCCGGCCAGTTTGGCGCGCACTTGCGGATCGACGAAGGTCAGTTTCTCCATCTCCTTGCAGGACACGCACCAGTCGGCGTAGAAGTCGAGCATCGCGGTCTTGCCGCCGGCTTGCGCCAGCACCGCGTCGAGCTGCTGCACGGTCTTGACGCGCTGGAACGCCAGCGGCGCCTCGTGCGCCTTGCCGCCGCCCAGGTGGGCGAGCGGCGCCAGCGGATCGCGCGCGCCGCTGACCACGCCGACCAGTTGCGCCACGCCCAGCACGGCGAACACCAGTCCGACCGACTTGGCGACCCATTGCCCGGAGTTGAGCAGTAAATACATGCCGTAGCCGATGAACAGCGCGGCCCAACCCACCATCTGCGCCGCGCCCGGCAACACCGGCGAGACCAGCCACCAGCCGACCGCCAGCATCAGCACGCCGAAGAAGCGCTTGACCGAATCCATCCACACGCCGGCTTTCGGCAGCAAGGCGCCGGCCGAGACGCCGACCAGGATCAGCGGCACGCTCATGCCGACCGCCATCGCGAACAGCGCGCTGCCGCCGATGACGACGTCGCGCGATTGGCTGATGTACACCAGCGCGGCGGCCAGCGGCGCGGCCACGCACGGGCCGACGATCAGCGCCGAGATCGCGCCCATGATGAAGACGCCGGCCAGCTTGCCCGACGATTGGCGGTTGGAGACGGTGCTCAGCTTGTTTTGCAGCGCGGCCGGGACCTGCAGCTCGTAGAAGCCGAACATCGACAGCGACAACCCCGCCATCAAGATCGCGAAAGTGCCCAGCACCCACGGGTTTTGCAGCGCGCCGGCCAGCCCTTCGCCGGCCAGGCCGGCGGCGACGCCCAGCGCGGTGTAGACGATGGCCATGCCCAGCGAATAGGTGACCGACAGCAGCAGGCCGCGGCGGCGGTTGCCGGTGTCGCCCTCGCCGACGATGATCGACGACAGGATAGGCACCATCGGCAACACGCAAGGCGTGAACGACAGGCCCAGGCCCAGCAGCGCGAACAGCGGCAGGATGACCATCAGCCTGCCGCTTTTCAACGCGGCTTCCAGCCGGCCGGAATCGTCGTTCGCGGGCGCCGGGGCGGCGGCCACCACCGGCGCCGGCGGCGGCGTGGTGTCGACGGCGGTTGGGGTTGGCACGGTGTAAATGTTGACGCCGGGGCTGACGGCGGCAGGCTTGCCTTCGCCGACCACCGCGACCGATGCGGCCGATGCGACAGCGGCGGACGCGGCGGGCGCCGCCGTGGTCGTAGTAGCTGCGGCGGCGGCCGGCAGCGGCACCGAGCCGCTACCGGTCAGCGACGCCTTGTAATCCTGCGGCGCGTAGCACAGGCCTTTTTCCGAGCAGCCCTGGCCGCTGGCCAGCAGCGTAAACGGGCCGTTGACGTCGACCGGGATGGTGATGGTCACGCTCTTGCGGTAGGTCTCGACATCCTTGGCGAAGGTCTCGTCGTAGTGCACCTTGCCGGGCGGGATGGACGGCGTGCCGAGCTTGGCGCCGGTGGCGCTGAACTTGAAGCGCTCGCGGTACATATAGTAGTCGTTGGCGATCTGGAAATTGACCGCGATGGTATGGCCGTCGACCATTTTGGCGGTGAATTTAAACGCTTCGGAGGGATCGAGGAACTCATCGGCGGCGCGGGCGGGGGCGGCCAGCAGCGCGATCAGCGTGAGCAGCGGCGCAAGGAAACGGGCGATACGGTACATAAAACCTTCTATCTACAAAAATAGTCGTTGGGAGCAACAAGCATAGTACACCCGCCACATGTTTCACGCCTGAGACAAGCCTTAAGGGGTTGTTTCATGCGAAACTGCTTTTTTCCCTGCAATGGAGCATCCCGATGTCCGTTATTCGTCCGCTGTTGATCACCTCCCTGGCGCTGGCTGCCGTTCCCGTCTTCGCGCAAGCGCCCGCCAAGGCGCTGGCGGCCGTGTCCGAAAAAGACTTGCTGGCCCATATCAAGACGCTGGCGTCGGACGAGTTCGAAGGCCGCGCGCCCGGCTCGCCCGGCGAGGTCAAGACGGTGGCCTACCTGGAGCGGGAGTTCAAGAAGCTGGGCCTGAAACCGGGCAATCCCAACGGCACTTGGGTGCAGGCGGTGCCGATGCGCGGCCTGAAGCCGACGCCGAGTTTCAGCTACACCATAGCCGGCAAGAGCGTGGCGCTGAATTTCCCGGATCAGTACGTCGCGCATTCGACCAGCGAACCAGTCAAGGTCGAGGTCGCCAACTCGGAGATCGTGTTCGTCGGCTACGGCGTGCAGGCGCCGGAATACGGCTGGGACGACTACAAGGGCGTCGACGTGCGCGGCAAGACCATCCTGATGCTGATCAACGACCCGGCGGTCGTCGATCCGAACAATCCGGCCGAGCTCGATCCGACCATGTTCAAGGGCAAGGCCATGACTTATTACGGCCGCTGGACCTACAAGTGGGAAATCGCCGCCAAGCTGGGCGCGGCGGCGGCCATCATCATCCATGAAACCAAGCCGGCGGCGTATCCGTGGGACGTGGTGCGCAGCGGCGGCAACGGCGAGTTCTTCAGCCTGCTGCGCAAGGGCGACGATCCGGACGCGCCGGCGGTGCCGGGCTGGATCCAGCTGGACCAGGCCAAGGCGATGCTGGCCGCCGCCGGCTACGACTTCGACACGCTGAAAAAACAGGCGGTCACCAAGGACTTCCGCCCGGTCAGCCTGAAGGGCACGGCCGACTTCAAGATCGACAACACCGCCCGCACCATCAACTCGAACAACGTGGTGGCCAAGATCGAGGGCAGCGATCCCAAGCTGAAGAACGAGTATGTGATCTACAGCGCGCACTGGGACCACCTCGGCATCGACGAGCGCCTGCCGGGCGGACGCGACAAACAGATCTATCACGGCGCGCTGGACAACGCCTCCGGCGTCGCCGCGCTGCTCGAGCTGGCCAAGGCCTACAAGGCGCTGCCGACGGCGCCGAAGCGCTCGATCCTGTTCGTGGCGACCACCGCCGAGGAGCGCGGCCTGCTGGGCGCGAAATACTACGCCGACCATCCGCTGTACCCGCTGAAGAACACGGTGGCCAACATCAACATCGACGGCATCAACGCCTTCGGCCGCACCGCGCAGATCGAGAACGTGACCTCGGGGCATTCCAGCATCGACGGCTTGCTGGCCAAATACGCGAAGACGCAGGGCCGCGCGATGGAGAACGATTCGCGTCCTGAACTGGGCAGTTTTTACCGCGCCGATCAACTGGAGTTCGCGCGCGCCGGCGTGCCGGTGCTGTACACCAAGGCGCGCAGCCGCTACCTGGACAAGCCCGACACCTACGCGCGCGAAGTGGTGGACAACTACTTCACCCACGACTACCACCAGCCGACCGACGACTTCCGCGGCAACTGGGACTTCAGCGGCGGCGTGCAGGATATCCAACTGCTGTTCCAGGTCGGACTGGAGATCGCGCAAGGCGTGACGCCGACGTGGAACGCCGGCTCGGAGTTCAAGGCGGCGGGTGATAAGCGTTTGAAGTAAGCATAAAAAAAGCCAGGCTCAGCCTGGCTTTTTTCTTGGACTAGCTGAACCGCGAAGATTACTCTTCAGCGGTTGGCGCTGCGTCGATGTCGGTGACTTCTGGACGGTCCATCAGCTCGACGTAAGCCATTGGAGCGTTGTCGCCAACACGGAAACCCATTTTCAGGATGCGCAGGTAGCCGCCGTTGCGGTTTGCGTAGCGTGGGCCCAGTTCCGCGAACAACTTCAGAACCATTTCACGATCGCGCAGGCGGGAGAATGCCAGACGCTTGTTTGCCAGGGTGTCGGTCTTGCCCATGGTCAGGATAGGCTCAACTACGCGGCGCAGCTCTTTAGCTTTAGGCAGCGTGGTTTTGATGGCTTCATGACGCAGCAGGGAAACGGTC
>Ga0247815_10002506_pt1 | contig 13571 bp, 11 predicted proteins | sample UWRJL194509B1_FD_181014 | JGI IMG/M metagenome (GOLD analysis project Ga0247815, IMG submission 181014) | Plant litter microbial communities from Arlington Agricultural Research Station in Wisconsin, United States - UWRJ-L194-509B-1 | ecosystem: Environmental > Terrestrial > Plant litter >... | reverse complement strand
GTAGGCACGGAACAAGGGATCGGTGAATGCGAGATATGAACGGGGATATCTGTTATCATGAACGGAGCTACAAAACCACCGACCGGTTGACCGGTCCGTGCTGGAGCGTCGGCGCAAACTCTGACAGATCTTCTGGCTCACAGGATGGGCTGGTACGGGGAAAAGCGCCATCGCCTGGACCATTTGTTCGGGAGTCAGCAAGGACCCCGATATTGTACTCGGTGGAAGCTTCTTCTGCTCAAGGTCAGCGAGTTGGGCCGCACAACGGGATGTGCGCTGCATAATCCCGACACTCGCACAGCTCCTAGCTCGTCAGTCAATGGCGTTCGGCCACGCTCTCGCCGAAGAGCTCGCTCGTGATCCGGACATCTTGCACAAGCAAGTCAAAGTACAGCTCGAGAAGCTTATCGGTAAACCACTGCATGCACTCGCAAGCTCGCGTAAACCAGTCGTGTTCGTTATCGATGCCCTTGATGAGTGCGGTGATCTGTCGACCGCGACCAGTGCTATCGATGACGTTGAAATCCGACACATCGTATCCGAAATGTTAATAGCACTCATCGCTTTTTGTACCGCCGAGCCAGAGCTTCCAGTCAAGTTCCTGGTTACCTCACGGCCGGAGATACATATCAGGGACACACCACTGTCGGACAACGAGTTCAGTAAAGTTCTGCGGCTGCAGACCGTTGACAAGGAGCAGGTTACGGCCGACATCCGGTTCTACATAGCCGCAAGGCTCTTCAGCACGCCCAAGCTGCGCGCCCGGTTTGATGAGAGCGATGCGGACCTTCTTGCTCATCATTGCGACGGCCTTTTCATTGCAGCAACAACCGCGCTGAAGTACACTTTCGATCGTGGCAACGACGCTGCACCTATGCGATTCAAGACCGTTCTCAATGCGTCACGGAATGGCCTAAGCACCGGGGCTACAGCTCAACTGGACCGCATGTATACTTTGATTTTAGATGATGCGGCGCGGCCGGATGAGTCGGAGACTGACGGGTTGTCTACCATGTTACAGTTGCTTGCAGCGCTTCTGTCTGCCCGAATGGTACTATCCATCGTGGCATTGTCAGATCTCTTGAGCTTGCCAACGGAGGATGTACATGCCACTCTGTCTCGTCTTCACGCGGTAGTGCATGTTCCCGACGACGAAGACGAACCGGGTATCCGGACACTGCACGCCAGCTTTGGTGATTACATCTCACGCCGAGCACCTCGTCACATCCGTATTTCGGACTTAGATGGCAATGAAGTCCCCGCGCGTGCATGTCTTCATGTCATTGCCAAATATCTTCATTTTAACATCTCGCAGAGTCATTCATCTTACAAGTCTAATGTTTTAACAAAGCCTGCGAGCGTCACGTTGTCAGTGGAGTACGCGTGTACTCAGTGGGTCTATCACGTCGCCAGCTTACCTCAACAATCTGCGTTGGACAAGATGATAAACGACATGTTCCGCCCGAAGTTTATGTTTTGGCTCGAAGTGATGAGTGTACTGGGACAGGTTCACCGCGCCGCTGCAGTGCTCTATTTCGCTGCTGTAACAGTACGACTTATCCTAGCACAATTGTTTCGACGACTGCTAATCACATCTTCCAGATTCAATCACCGGAGCTTTCTCAGTTTTTCCGCGATGCCAACACGTTTGTCGCCTCATCGCACGAGGCGATTGAACGGAGTGTCCCACACATATATCTCTCAGCACTCCCGTTTGCAGACAAGAATGCGCTGATCTATAAGACCTTCGCACCACTCCTCACTGGACTCATTTCAGTCGAATTATTTGGCATCAGCTCCCATGGTGGACGGCTCGTCATGACACTCACAGGTCACGAAGCCGGTGTAACCTCAGTTGCGTACTCACCGGACGGACTCAGTATCGTTTCAGGTTCCGAGGACGGCACTGTGCGAATGTGGGATACGCGTACTGCGGAGGAATCTATACCACCCTTGTGCAGTGACGATGGGGAGGTACTATGCATTGCGATTGCTTCCAACGGCAGGCATGCTGTATCAGGTACAGAGGCTGGTGTATTTGGAACATCATGGCAGGTAACTCAGCGCCTCTCCATCGGCTTCTTGGCCATTCTGTGGCGATTATATCTGTGGCGATCTCGTTTAACAGCTCCCTTGTGGCCTCTCTGTCAGAGGATCAAGATGTTCGCATTTGGAGAGCCGAGACGGGAGAGCTGCTTACGAATCTCAGCTACGGAAGTGCACGAAAGAGGAATCCCGCCTATAGCATCCTTGGCGATAGCAGCAGTGCTTGCACAAGCTTGAACGGAGAAGTTTCCTTCTCTGCAGACGGCCAGGTTATGCGGTCTAATACATTTGGTATGAAGATTCAAGATACGGACTGGGAGGGCCCGCACGCGGAGCCGCCGATTCGATTTTCATCATCGGGGCGGTCTATGGTGTCGGTCAAGAACCTGAGCGTTTTGTTGTGGACTCAACGGGCTACAGGCCAGTGGTATGCGAATCGTCTAGACAGCCACACAGACTCCGTGCGCTCCGCCATTTTCTCTCCCGGTGGCTTGTACATTGCCTCAGCGTCTGATGATACCACTATCCGGATATGGAACGCTGGTGGAGGTCCATCTCCTGATCTGTCACCGTCGGCTGTCAGCAGGCAGATAAAGATTCAGGCAATGTCTCCTGAAGGTGCCAACATTGTGACCGTTTTTCGTGACGGTTCTGTCCGCAATTGGAGTGTGGGGGCAGGTGAGGTTGGGCTACAGTTGCCGGAAGAGAATCTCTCTAGGCTGACTTGTATAGCGATCTCGTCTGATGGGAGCTTGATTGCTTTGGGACTTGGAGGTGGGGTCATTCAACTGCGTAATGCGCAGACGGGGGCAAAGGTCATCGGGCCGCTCCAAGTCCAAGATCACACAGTCATAGCGCTGACATTCGCGCATGACATGCGATTCATTGCATCAGCATTCGCTTGCGGGTACCCCACTACTGTGAGTTATGAACTCTCGATCCGTATTTGGGACGTCTTGAGTGGGACAGAGTTGTACAAAATCCAATTGAACGATAGTGGACATGATCCGGAGATCATCATTTCTCCTGAAGGCCAGCTCATTGCGACTATATTTCCCAATGGACGGATCCGGCTGTGGCAGATCAAGGCGGACTTGATAGAAGTTAAGCTGCCCCAGAGACTGGAATCAGCGAAGTCTCTTGCATTTTCACCTGATGGAATACACATTGCATTGGGTGGGATCGATGGCTCCGGCTATGTCTGGAACCTCAGCACGGGGCATATGGTTCTCACGCTTTCCGGGCATTCTGATATGGTACTCGCAATTACCTACTCACCTGATGGTCAGCTCATTGGAACCGCATCTCGTGACGATTATGTTTGTTTATGGGATGCGAGGACGGGAGAGGCTATTGCAACGCTACGTGGCTACCAAGGAGACTCGAAGTTCCAACTGTTGGGCTTCACGCGCAGCGGAGCGTCTATCGTTTCAAGCTCCTATGGAGGGACCATTAGCGTCTGGGACGTGAACACAGCCCAAGTTTTGTCTTCAAAATGTGATGAAGAAGACATCTTGACGCTCTCTAGTGCCACTCTGAATGACGGGTGGCTCACGAGGGCATCAGGCGAGTTACTGCTCTGGGTACCAGCAGAGTATCGCTCCCACTTGCAGACGCCGCTTTGCACAGCTCGAGTTGTCAACCAGTGCGTCGTAGTCAGGACAGATGACGTGAGCTGGAATCGCGGACCGGACTGGATCTTGAGTTGGTGTGGAGAATTATCGGGTACAGTTTTGGAAACCCCGTAGCCTCGTCGTGATGTCTCATGCTCGTGGCTTGCGTGGCACCCTGCTGCTTTCGACCTATAGCACCGTTCACGGTTAGCCGGATTCAGTTCATAATCTTTTCGACTCAGCATCAACATAGTGCGAGGACGCGGGCAATGTGAATTAGATGGTACTAGCATACGTACTGTACGGCTCGACAGGGCAGACAATGGCCACCATCGTAACTTGTAAATACCGTGCAACAACTTCTTAGCATGAAAAATCATACGTGGTCAATAGCACAACTAAAAATATGATACATGATGGCGATCTACGGACCAATGGCTGTGGCCGCACTGCCTGAGCTGGGCGAAAACAATGCACACGACGTAAGAATAGTACATGTTACTTCTGCCTATGTCAGACATCTCCGATGTTGGCCGTTTAGGGGCCTCAAGCTTGCGCGCATTTGAAGCTGGTACGCGAAGATAACTCGGAATATCACGAACGACTAGAGGAGCCTCCGCGCTCAGGATAGGTGGGCAGACTCGGACTTGGGCGTACACCCAAGATCACACCGGAAACATGCACGAAACCGTTCGTCTCTTCAAGTAAACAAGTGGGAGAACATCAACTAAACCATGCCTATCCACTCCTCACTACAACCAACTCGACAAGAAGGAAAAAAGACGACGTGCAACGGTACGAGAACAAACAACACCGCGAGCGTGTATACGCAGGTTCGATTTTGAGACAGCGCGAGTCCGGGGTGTTGACATCGAGTAGGGAGGTACGTACGAACCACAAACCGAGATGAATGTCCGAACTACGACTAAACCGAACCACACACACACGACGCGAGCGGGGAAAGGGGTGGGAAGAATGTGTTGGGTGCTGATGAGGGTGAGGTGTACAATGGCCGCGACGATCCCCGAGCCTGAGCGAGGACGCGCCTTGGGATCGAACGAAGGGGCTGGACAGGGGAACGAGGACGAGGGCCAAAACGAGCGATCGTACACGTGTTGAACAACTATATGCACACCGAGAGATGGGAAGGGACATGAGATGGGACGTGGGAGCAAGAGGCGCATTGGGTTTGGTTATGAGCCCGACGGGTGAACGACGGGGATTTGAGATGTGGGGTTTCCGCGCGGTAGAAGAACGAAAGTCGGCGTATGGGGTGAGGCGCCGTAACTGCATCGTCGTCAGCACTCGTCCCCTCATGGCATCGCAAAAGAAAAGACTCACCCTCACCACTACACAAGAACGAAAGGGTAGATTCGATCCAAAAAAAGCGAGCATTGCGTTGAGATCTTGACAGGACACATTGTGCGAGACATTCCGAGACGAGACGAGGCGTGGAGATGGACATTTCCCAGAAACCGGTGACCGAGACCGAAACCGAGGCGAGACATTGGGGATGGGGCGGGAAGTCGTTACGTTAAAGGGAATGGACGTCGCGCGGCGACGAGCAGAGTTCGGGAATCGATACTTGGGACATGAGGGACGGGGCAAAAGGGGCAGGACGTGGAGGTATTGGTGACAGTGTGCGGCTGGCGCGCAGTGGTGATGATGGTGCAGGCGAGCAGGGGCAAGTCGATGATGGAGAAGTTGTTCAAGGCGACTCGGCGCTGAAGAGGCGACCGCGCATGCGAGGCGAGTTGGGCGTCGTCGCACATCCATGCGAATCCGCACCGCTCTCAACAGTGGTCCACTGCGGGTCCGCCTCCTCGACCTCATCAGCCCAGCTCCACTTGGCAGCGAGCGGTGCCGGACGAGTGTTGATCGTCAACGCAGACGGTGCAGGAGCCGGGGCCGAGCTGATCATGCCCTGTCCGATAACACCCATACGGATATCCATCTCCATCTCAGTCTCCATCTCCTCATCCTCGTGCGAGCCGAAAGCAGCCTCGTGAGTCTGGACACCGTAGCCCTCGAACGCGTCGAACTCGTCCTGAGCCGACTCGCCGCTGTACTCAAACCCCAGACGCGAGACATCTACGCCTCCATCAGCGAGCGCGCTGACGGTGTTCGCATCACGAGGAAGGCCGTACGTCAATGCGGTAGACGACTGGCCGTAGAGCACGGGCGTGGGCGCCTGGTACTGGCTCATCGGCTGTTGCTGTTGTTGCTGCTGCTCCAGAAAGGGCTGCTGAAAGTGCGGCGGCGGAGCATAGACGACGCTGGGATGGCCGTACATGGGCATCGGCGCGTAGAACGGCTGCGGTTGAGTCCAGCCGGACCAGCCATTGACGTCTGCGGGCGCAGCGAACGCCTGAGGCTGCATCGGGAACTGCTGTACAGGCGAGCCGGGGTACTGTTGCACGGGCGTGGTCGGGTACGCGGGACTGGTGTACATCGGCTGCGGCGGCGAGACGGGGCCAGGTGACGGGTACGCGTATGCGGCGTAGACGGGATGCTGCGGGACTGCGTATGCCGGGTAGCCGCTGTGAGGCTGAACAGGTTGCGGCGCCTCGACGACGGGGCTGGCTGGCTGCTGCTCTGCTGCGGGTGCACCAAGGAGCTCCTGCTCGACAGCGTCCTCGTCCATCTGGTCCTCGGTACGGAGGTTGGCCATGGTAATACCACCGCCGACGACACGCCAAGCGGGATGAGGCTCGCGTGCCTTGGGCGGGCTGACGGGAGGAAGACGCGGGCGGGGTGCGCGGACAGAGGGAGTCGAGACGCGCATGGGCGTGGCCTCATGCTGGACCTGCTGCTGGACGTGGCTGATGGTGACAGTGGGCTGGACGGGTGCGGGCTCGTCCTGGGTCGGTGCCTGCTCGACCTCCTCGATGACGGTGCTGGGCGAGGTGCGCTCAGCTGCTGCGAGAGCCGGGTCGTGGATGCTGTAATCGCGATGCGTCAGTAACTTGAACAAAAGACGGCATAGAAAGCTACGCACAACGTGCACTTCTCGGCCTTGGGGCAGACACCTTCGGCATTCCAGTAGCGGCAAGGCTTAGTGCGGAAGTACAACGACTTCTGCGCCTGAACACCGTGCGGGATGAGCGCCGGGTCGAGAACCTCGCCGTTGCTACCCCTCCTGTAGGTCGCGTAGAACATGGGCGGGAGGACCGGGACAGCGGGTGGTGCGTCGGTCTTCTTCTCTACTGCGACGGGTGCAGCAGAATCCCTGCGAGCCGGGATGAGGAACGCCGGCTGGCTTCCTGCATTGCTCTCGTAGATGTTTGCTGCGGATGGGCGACGGTCACCGCGAGGACGGCTTGCGCTGCGCTCACGCGGGGCGAATGCGGACGGAGACTCGTCACGGCGGAGACGGCGGCGAGGCTGGGCCTGAGGAGCCGGTGCAGACGCGCCGGGGATGGGCAGGGTGCTGGACAGAGGAAGAACTGGGACCGAAATGCGGCGCGCTGCGCTAGACGTCGGCGGGAGGAGCGCGGGCGGGTCTGCAAGACAAGACGTTAGAACTAGAAACTAATAATGAAAGAAAAGCATACCATCGCGCATCTCGTGGTCGTGCGACTGCTTAGGGTGGTCGAAGCCGCATGCATCACCATAGACGCAGTGGCCATGCGTCAGGAAGTACCTGCAGACTGGGGCTGCATGCGCAGAACGCAGTCGAGGAACGACGGTGCAGCACACGAACAGAGCCAGCCCAAATCATCGCCCGCACCAGGACCGAGACAGACACACATTCCGGATCGAAGGAATGAAACCAGGATAGATCGAGTCCGCGGCGGCGAGCGCGCGTGCACAATAGCGAGGCCGCAGACAAAGGAGTCAGCGGGCGCCGTCGGGGGGACAGTCGCGGACAATTGAGACAATAGGGGACGGGCACGGACCGTGCGGACACAGGGCATTGTAAGGGAGCAATCCGCGAACCAAGAGAACAACAAGACAGGACGGAAAAGCGAACGGCAGATGAAATGAATCGGGCGTGGGAGTTGAGCGGGAACGGGGTGCAGGATCGAGGGTGTGGTTGGGTCAGCAGTGCACGAGAGCAGTGCAGGAGCGGGACAATCCATGACGTTGCGCGGCAGACGGGCACAATGCACAAGACCACCAGAGACGCGTCCACATGCCGTCCCATTTCGCACAACACAGAGCAAAAATCAAAAATCAAGACACAAGCAGGCAAAAGAGAAAAAAGAGCAAAAATCAGTCAGCAACGGCGGACAGTGACTCGTAGTGAGCAAGACTGACCAGACTTGACGGCAGCCTCGCTCTGTTGCTGCTCGCGCTCCATGTCGCGCAGCCATGTCCTGTCCTTGGACGGTGCCTTGACGCTGAGTAACCTGTCGCCAAGAGCAGGCCCGGAACGTTGGGGCCGGCGGGCCGCGTTCCACGAGCCGAGCATTGCGCTCGCATTGCGCTGTGCCTGAGGCGCAGACTCTTGCTTGATGTTGTTCATCGATGAGCTAGACGATGAAGACTGGTTGTTGTTGAGAGGGTTGCGCGCGTTGAGAGTATCGGTTCCGAATGTTCTGCGCGAGGTCATCATCGCAGGGGATCTGCAGTCGTAAATGCGGCGCTGGGAAAGCACGCGCGGGAGTGGGTCGGAGGTGATCGCGGGAGGGAAAGAAGGGATGTGTCGGACGCAGGCGGGACGTGCTCGCTTTAAGGATCGAAAAGAGACGTGAAAGGGGAGGAATGAAGGGAAACGGCAGGGAATCCGTTGACACTCCGACCACGCCTCCTTTTGGCGCACCCAATCCACCCGCATTTCGTCCGATCCCGCACCCAATCTCGCCGATACACCGTCCCTATCCGTCACATCCACGCGATCGAGGTCAATCACCCAGTCCGCCATTGTGCACCTGCCAACTGTTGTTTGGCGCTTCGATGCTGCTATTGTGTCCCGCGCTACTCTGTACCCTGGAATCTGATCAACGGGGGTCTCGCACTCGAAACTTGAACCTGAACACTCGAAATGGAAAACCTCGGGGGTCCGTGCCGAGTGTGAAATGAACCACAGTACAAGCCGGGGTCACGCGTGTCCCGTCCCACCCACTCTTCGTCCTCGGGCTGTGCGCACAGACCTCGGTCCGTGGACCGAGCCCTGTGCCCTGTCCGGGCGTAGCGCGTATCAATAGTCATGCTAAACGGTCGTTGCGCGGTGTTGGATCGCGATGGCCCTCATTGTTCAACCCGCCCAGCCTCACTCCGCAGGGCTACCGTTCGCCGCGTAGACCGAACACGTGCAACTATCATTGTTCATTCCCGCATCGCTATGCTCACAACCTGATCCGGTTGCGTTCATTCCAGACATGCAGCGCGGGCCGCAGGTACCTCACTGGCTCTTCGCTCACGCTTCTGCCTATCCTGAACCCGTAGATCGTCACTTTGCAAACAAAGGAAACATACATGTACAGGTCTGACAAGATGCTAGAAGCACTACAGAGAGCATACATGAGAAACATCACGAAAGGTCACGACAACGTTACACTGTATCGGAAACTGTGTTCAACTCGCCACCCCGCCAACACGAGGTCCAGTTCTGTCCACGGTGCCAACCTTCACTACTAGTCTTCACAGAGACGAGCTTGTCTGCAATTCGATGTATGCATGGTGACATCCGCAAGTGGGAGCGATACTCGGCTGGAACCCAGAGCAGCAACTCGCCCGATGGCCCCTTTAACCATCCGTCCTTTAGGGTGGCAGTGAAAAGGGCTAGGAAGGCCTCGTCGGTGTTCTCTGGAGGCAAAGAGAGAGCTGCATTCACATCCCAGACACTCATGGTCCCGTCAGTTGAGCTCGAAACGAGAGTCCGGTCGTTGGCGAATCCTAGCAGTTGTACGGAGGCGTCATGCTCAGGTAGCGTCGCAACAGACACGCCCGTCTTTACATCCCATAATTGAACGGACTTCTCCGATGCGGTGGCGATCAGCTGGCCGTTCGGAGAGTAGGCCACTCCGGTCAATGGGTCGGTGTGTCCTGCAAACTCGAAGACCGTCTGGCCCGTGCTGATATTCCAGGCATAGCTTCCTTTTTCCTTTTCTTCCCTCCGGTAGCTCAATGCAATCTGCGTGCCATCGGGTAAAGACCCAATGAATTGCACCTTCGCCTCTATCTGACGTGGCTTGAGTGCCTCCAGATTGGAATCGATCTGCCAGAGTAGGACATCATCTTCTGACATAAAATGAGCCGGTGCCACCACCAGCTGACCGTCAGACGAAATGTCCAAATGATACACCTGCTGGGCGATCAACTGCTCGATCCATTTAGTCATCATAGTATAATTCCCCACGTTCGAGGGCAGTGGATTGTTGTGCATCTCCCGGCATCTCCGGACGTCCCAGATACGCATTCCATGACTGTATGGGAGGATGCAACTAACGGCTCCGAGTTTTATGTCGCTCAGATCATAGTCTGAAGTTACCGATGCGAGCCATCGTGCGTCGGGCGAGAGCGTCAGGCTTGCGACAGGGCTTTTGTCGCCATGCAGCGGCTCGCCAACCGTTTCGCCCGTTTGCGTGTTCCACAGTTGAATAGTCCCGTCCTGAGATCCCGTGACAATCAAGCACCCATCGGACGAAATCGCCAAAGAAGTGACGTTGCGAGGGTGCTCTGCCTGTGGCGAAAGCCTCGTCTCGCCAGTCTCCGCATTCCAAACACGGATTGAGTTGTCATAGCGAAGGGACACAACGGTGGCTCCTTTGTGCGACATTGCCTGACACTTTGGTCCCAATCCTGGCGGATATACGGCTGATTCGGGCTGGTCCAACTCATTCCCACCCCCAATGTCCCAAATACGAATGGAGCAATCGTCAGATCCCGAGGCTGCGTATGAGCTGTTGGGAGATATTACTACGGAGCTCACGGCAGCCATGTGACCTTCAATGCGAACCAAAGACGGCTCGTCGTGATTTCGTTGTCTCCACAGGCAAATACTCTTGTCCTCGATCGCCACCATAGACTGCCCAGTCTTCGAAACGCAGAATGGCGGTTTTTTATCCCTGTAAATTATGACGTGTTTAATGCCTTGAAAGTAGTTTGAGCCAGAGATCATGACCTCGCCGTTCTGAGAGACTGCGATTTTCTTGGTGGGGTCATCGTGTCCTCCTAATACCGTGAATAGCTGCCCTGTTCCGATTCTCCAAACGCGCACGGTTTGGTCCTCTGACGCTGAGGCAATGAACACGCTATTTGATGACGAGGCCACGGATACTACAGCCTTAGAATGGCCAACAAGTTGCTGCATGGTAGACTGGCCAGTCAGCAGACCCCATATGCATACTGTTCCAGAGTCAGTACCCGCCGCAACGCTCAATCCATCTTGGATAAAGTCAACGCAGGTCACATGTTTGCTTCCGCTGCGTAGCGGAGCAATTGTTTCCTCTCCGCTACGTGTGTCCCAAACGCGCACAGTGCCGTCCTTGGAACCCGAAACAAGAAAGTGACCATCGCCAGAGTAGGCCACCGAAGTCACACCGTCCTCGTGGCCTTTCAATGTCATGACGAGTCGTCCGCCGTGCGGAGCAAGGCCAAATACATCAACGCATGCCAGGCCGATGCATAGTGGGACAAATGTCTTGTAAACTGTGCCGTTTCTGTTTGCAAACGGAAGCGCTGAAAGGTATATGTGTGGTGCACTCTGCTCGATCGCCTCGCGAGATGACGCAACAAACGAGTTGGCATCACGAAAGAACTGGGATAGTTCGGGCATTCGCACCTACGCGCCTGCATAAGTAGTTGGTAGCAGCACTCTGCACTTGGATAACACACCGTTACACCAATGAAGCGGAGCATTGCAGCGGCGCGCTGAATCTGTCCCAGCACACTCATTACTTCGAGCCAAAACAGGAATCTCTCACAAAACAGATCTTGAAGCATTCCATCCAGCGCCGATGGGTCTGCCAAGCTGGAGATATGGTACACCCATTGGGTACAAGCGTACTGCAGTGACAGCGGGATGCCCGAGTGTGCTGTAGGGGAATTTGGCTCGTATGAAGTGCGGCTCTGCGAGATGTTGAAATGGAGCCGTTCAGCCATGACACGGATAGTCGCGCGCGCGGGAACCTCGTGACTGTCTGAGTCGGAAAGCCGGATGTGGCCGGGAGCTCGTCGGGAGACATAGTCACCAAAGCTGGCGTGAAGGGTGCGCAGACCAGGTTCGCCGTCATCTTCGGGAACATGGACTACGGCGTGAAGGCGAGATAAGGTGGCGCGTGTGTCCTCAGTTGGTCGGTCCAAGAGATCCGCCAATGCTACAACGGAGAGCACCATTCTGGTGGACATGAGGACAGCGAGCAATTGCAACATTGCGGCAAGCCCTTCGCCTGTTGGCTTGTCCCCTCTTGCTGCATCCTCCAATATTAGGGTGTACATGCGATCCAGTGGTGCCATTGAGTCAGTGCTCAGACCGTTCTGAGACGCGTTCAGCAGTGTCTTGAACGTCGCCGCGGCAGCGTCATGGCCACGCTCGAACGTGTACTTCAGCGCAGTTGTTGCGACAATGAAAAGACCGTCACAATGCTGAGCGAGCGTATCTGCATCTTTCTCCGTGAACCGCGTGCGCAGCTTCCGCGTACTCAAGAGTTTTGTGGCGATGTACAGACGAATATCTGCTGTGACCTGCTTCTTGTCGACTGTCTGCAGTCGTAGGACTTTGCTGAACTCGTGATCCGAAACGGGAGTGTCCCGAATATGCGTCTCCGGTCTCGAAGTGACCAAGAACTTGACCGGTAGGTTGGAGTTGGTACCAAAGAGTGCAATGAGCACTTCGAGCATTTCAGAGACAATACGATGCGTGCTGGCGTCATCCAAGTCCCCGCCGCGGCTTGGCTGATCACCGCACTCATCAAGTGCATCGATGATGAGCACAATAGGCACGGTAAAGTTTGCGAGTGCAAGCAGTGGTTTGGCGAGAAGCTTTTCTATCTGAACCGAGATATGCTTGTGCAAAACATCCGGGTCGCGAGTCAGCTCGTCGGCAAGAGCTTGACTGAACAAATCCGATTGGCGCGCGAGAATCTGGGCAAGCGTGGGTATCAAGCATCGTACATCACGTTGTGCCGCCGAACTAGCAGAACGTGAGAAGAAGAAACTTCCGCCTAGGAAGATCTCGGGGTCATTGGCTGCGCGTGAGCAAATCGTCCAGGCAATGGCACTCTTGCCCGTTCCTGCCCACCCCGTGAGCCAGAAGATCTTCTGCGCGCTCTGATCTTTGACCCAGTCGATGATATCGTTGAGAATCTTGACGCGGGTGCCTTCCATGCAGCCTGAGCCGAGTTGCGCGTCGTAAAGAGCCTGCGGAACGTAACGTGGCTTGAGATCTATCGGGCGTCAGTCGCTGTCACGCTGCGTGCATGATCGTCACTGACCTGTACAGATCTTGACTTGGGTCGTGTTCTGGGGTATCACTTGTCAGCAACTAGCGCGAACAAGCGAAATCAGCGGAGCTAACCGATTCGTTTGGTACGGGCCCGTATATGTTTGTGATGATGTTGCTGCTGTTATTGTTCTGAGTCTGTACCGAGCCAGCGACGGTATTCATGTTCAAGTTCAAGTTGGACGTAGTCGGCCCGGGCGTGACGATTGGGGACTGGGCCTCGACAGTGGAATGCCCAGCAGCCTCAGGGCTGCGCAGTATATCTGATGGAGGAACCTCTTTGATCACTTTCGAAGTGAGCTTGGGAGTGATGAGCTCCGCGCGGCGTGGTAGTTTGGATGATTGAGCCGGCGTGGTCGCCTTCGGGGTCCGATTTGATGGGGGAGACACCTTTGCGGCGCGATTAAGGGGGCGCGGTATACTTGATGGTGAAGCGCTGGTTGCTGCTGGCGTGATCGGCGCAGGTGCAGGGGAGCTCGGCTTCGTGACGCGCTTTTTTCGGAGTGGTATCTTTGACGGCTGAT
>Ga0247815_10002505_pt1 | contig 13572 bp, 18 predicted proteins | sample UWRJL194509B1_FD_181014 | JGI IMG/M metagenome (GOLD analysis project Ga0247815, IMG submission 181014) | Plant litter microbial communities from Arlington Agricultural Research Station in Wisconsin, United States - UWRJ-L194-509B-1 | ecosystem: Environmental > Terrestrial > Plant litter >... | reverse complement strand
AGCATCAACCCGCAATTCACCGACCACAACGCTGCGTGCGTCGTCGTCGATGACGGCCACATCTACTTCATGATCCACACCCGCGAGTACTTCCAGACCTTCACTGAGCTCACCATCGGAGACCCCGCGGTCAACCCGACGTCGTCGGTCGCGATCTTCCTCGACACGAAAGACGCTGTGAACGCTGCCGTCGAGGCCGGACTTGCCGCCGGCGGAACCGAGCCGGGGGAGCCCTCCGACTACGGCTTCATGTACCAGCGCGGACTCACCGACCCGTCGGGCAACGTCATCGACTTCGGCTGGATGGACCCGGTCGCCGCCGCGCAGGGCCCCGAGGCCTACGCCGAGCAGCAGGGCTAGGTGGCTGCCCGCGACTACGGCCAGTACGGCGGAATCTCGCGCGCCCTCGAACTCGTGGGCGAGCGCTGGTCGCTGCTCATCATTCGCGACCTGCTCGTCGGGCCGCGGCGATACAGCGACCTCGCCGGTGGGTTGCACCGCATTCCGAGCAACATCCTGTCTGCCCGGCTCAAGGAGCTGCAGGCCGCGGGCATCATCCGCCGGGTGCCGCACTCGCGCGTCATCGTCTACGACCTGACACCCTACGGCCGCGAGCTCGAACCCGTCGTCCTGGCGCTCGGCGCCTGGGGTTTCAAGGCGCTCGATGAGCCACGCCTCGAGCAGGTCATCACCCCCGACTCGATGACGATGGACCTCCGCACCGCCTTTCGCGCGAACGTAGCGGCCGGTCTTCCGACCACCACGTACGCGGCGAGTTTTGGGGAGGCCGAGCTGCTCATCCGAGTGGATGGCCCCGCCCTCGACGTCACGCGCGGTGACGGGCCCGCCGACCTCGCGTTTGCGGTGAGCGCGGACATCCATCGCCTCATCTCCGGCGACCTCGCCCCGAGCCGCGCGATCTCGAGCGGCGCGGTGCGAGTGCTGCGTGGCCCCGGCGCCCTGCTCGACCGGTTCGCGGAGACCTTTCACGTCGCGGCATGAGTGAGGGGGTGCACCGCACCCTTCCTGCGCTCGCCGCGCACCGTGAGAGTTGAGCCATGACAACACCACACGACGACATCATCAACCGCTGGATCGCAGTCTCCAACGACTTCGACACCGCGGGCTACCTCCGCTTCTTCACCGAGGGCGCGTCTATCGACGATCCCTCGATCGGCGACGTCTTCGAAGGCGAAGCGGGACTGCGGACCTACTTTGAGAACTATTTCATCGGATACAAGACCCAGACCCGGCTGGTGAGCATTGAGCCGGGAGAGGCCTTCACCCACGTCGAAGTCGACTTCACCGGCAGCTTTCCCGGCGGGCAGGTCGGCGGCATCTTCGACATCACCTTCGAGGGCGAGAAGATCGCGACTATCCGCGCTGACCTGATCTGACAGCAAGGCCGCCGAGCGCCCGCTCGCTCACGCTGCCCGGCTCGGGGGATCCGACGAGGAGCTGCTGGCCGGGAGCGTCTTTCACCTCGAACGTTTGATAGGTCAGCTCGACCCGACCCGCATCCGGATGGTTGAAGATTTTGAAGGCGCGGGTGAGTCCGCCGGCGGTCTGGTCGTTCCACAAGGCGGTGAACTCCGGTGACGCCACGCTGAGCTCTGCGACGAGGTCGCCGATGGTTTCGTCGCGAGCAAACAGCCCGGCGTTGAGCCGCAGGGCGTGCACCGTCGCGCTCGCCATCCGCTCCCATTCGGGATAGATCTCGCGGGCGAGCGGATGTGTGAAGAGGATGCGCGTCATGTTGGACTCCGGTGCGAACGGGGCAAGCAGCGCCGCGGCGGGAGCGTTCGTCGCGAGCACCTCGAACGCCCGGCCGAGCACATAGGCGGCGGAGTCCTCGAACCTCCCCAGCAGGGCGAGGAGCGATGGATGCACCGACTCGCGACCGCCATCGATAGTCGGCCCGACACCGGCGATGCGAAACAGGTGGGCACGGGCATCCACGTCGAGACGCAGTGCCCGGCTGATCGCGTCGAGCATCTGCGGCGACGGGCTGCGCTCTCGCCCCTGTTCGAGTCGGGCGTAGTAGTCGACGCTCACGCCCGCGAGCTCGGCGACCTCTTCGCGGCGGAGTCCAGCGACCCGGCGCCCGGTGGTCGCGGTGATGCCCGCCGCGGCGGGAGTGACGCGCGACCTGCTCGAACGCAGGTACTCGCCGAGCGCGCTGTCGGATGCCATTCATGAAGGCTACGACAGTAGTGTTGCCGCATGGATCTCGAGGTGACGCCTGACCTCAGGATCGCGGACTCCGAATTGCGCTGGAAGTTCTCCCGGTCGTCAGGCCCAGGAGGCCAGCATGTCAACACGTCGGACAGCCGGGTGCAGTTGACCTGGAGCGTCATGGACTCTGCCGCGCTGACCGACGAGCAACGCGCGACGATGCTCACGAAGCTGGGCCGACGACTCGTGGGTGGCGCGATCACCGTGACGGTCTCCTCGCAGCGCTCGCAGCTGCGCAACCGCGAGACGGCGCTCGACGGCCTGGCTCAGGTCGTGCGTGACGCGCTCGCTCCGCCGGGACCACTCCGCCGTGCCACCCGGCCCACACGCGGCTCGGCCCGCCGGCATCTCGCCGCCAAGAAGCGCCGGTCGGAGACCAAGCAGCAGCGGCAGCGTCCGACCGGTGACTAGTTGAGGCGGGCCAGTCGTGCGCGCGCGACGCTATACACGCCGTAGGCGATGAAGCCGAGGCCGACGAGCACGAGCAGGATCTGCCCGAACGGCAGGCTCGCGAGCGTCTTGAGCGCGCCGTCGAGTCCCGTCGCCTTGTCAGGGTCGGCCGTGACGGCGGCAACCACGAACAGCACCCCGACGATGAACAGGGCCACGCCGCGCGCCACGTAGCCGGCGATACCGACGGCGCGAACACCCTTCGCGGCGTTGCCGGTCGGCATCGTGAGGTCTTCCTCAAACTTGCGCGTGACGCCCTTGCGCACCATGTAGACGCCGATACCGCAGATCGCGAGGCCGATCACCACGACGAGCACCACCCCGCCCGGGGTTGCGAGGAGGTCTGCGGTCAGCGATGAGGACTGCTTCGAGCTGTCGCTCCCGCCGCCCACCGCGAAGCCGAAAGCGGTGGCCGCGAAAACCAGGTAGGCGACGCCCTTGCCGACCTCGACGGCGATCGCGGCGGCGCGGTTCTTCGTGTCCTGGCCCTGGGTCAGCACCGAGCCGACGAGGTACCAGAGGCCGAGTCCCGCAAGCGCGACAGCGATCACCCACAACAGAATGAGACCGCCGGGAGTGGATGCGATTGCGCCGAACGCCCCCGATTGGTCGGCGCTACCGCCGCCACTGATGGCGATGCCGATAGCGATGAATCCAATGATCACGTTGACCACGCCGTTGACGGCGTAGCCCGCGCGAGCGACGGCGTGCACGGCCGTCGAGTTGCGGGAGGAGCGGGCTGCGTTCTTCACGGAGGGGCTCATCTGGCCAGACTAGGCGGGGGTCGGCGCCGATGTTCTGGTCTTGCCTCGCAGAGCGACTGCGCCGATGAAATACACAGGTTCAGGCGGATGCTGCCTCGTCGAAAGCCGCGCGGTTGCGCAGGATCTCCGTCTCGCTCTCGAGTGCCCACTTGGCGATTTCCACGACGTGCGGGAGCAGGCGGGCACCGAGCGGGGTGAGGGCGTACTCGACCCGCGGCGGAACCTCGGCGTGGGCGGTGCGCGACACGATGCCGTCGCGCTCGAGGTGCCGGAGGGTGCGCGTGAGCATGCGCTGGGAGATCCCGGGCACGGCGTTCTTGAGAGTCGTGAATCGCAGCGGCTGCTCCTGCAGCATGCCGATCACGAGCAGGCTCCACTTGTCGCCGATGCGTTCGATGGTGTCGCGCACGACGATGCCGCGGCCCGCGCCGCACATGTCGGCCATTCGATCGTTGAGCATCGGTTACTCCCGTGTGCCTTTTGTAGACGTGTCAACTACTGGTTACTATCAGTGCTTTAGTAACAAATCATAACTATTGGAGTTCTCGAATGCTCATCGCCGTCTGGATCGTCTCGGCCATCACCGCACTGCTCTACATCATGGCCGGCGGTCGCAAGGTGACCCTCGCCACAGACAAGCTCGCCGACAACTTCGCGTTTGTGCGCCACACGGGTGTTCGCGGACTCCGCCTCATCGGTGCCGCCGAAGTGCTCGGCGGCATCGGCGTCATCCTGCCGGCGCTCACCAACATCGCGCCGATCCTGACCCCGATCGCCGCGAGCGGCCTCGTGCTCATCATGGTGCTCGCGATCGGCTACCACCTGCGTTTTCGCGAGTACAAGTTCATCCCGATCAACCTCGTACTCCTCGTGCTTCCGCTCTTCGTCGCGATCACGCGGTTCGCGGGCGTGGGTGCCTAGAACCTAGAGGCCACCTCGAGCAGCACACTCTCCGAACCCGCGTAGATGCCCTCGGCCCTCGGCCAATGGGAGATCACGTCGGTGAAGCCGAGCTCGGCCGCCCTGGCCGTCTCGTCCTCGAACGCGGCAACACTCGACATGGAGAAGGTCCCGTTCATGTCGAGAGCCAGGTAGCGGTCGATCGAAGCCGGGTCGCGACCGGCGTCGTTGGCCGCGGCATCCAGTCGACTCGAGAGCTCTGCGACAGCGCGCCACCAGTCATCGCCGTGAACGCCATCGGGGCCCGTGGTGACCCAACCCTGCCCGTGCTTCGCCACGAGTGCGAGCCCCTTCGGCCCGTTGGCGGCGAGCACGAACGGAATGCGCGGCGACTGGGCGGGCGTGCCCACCATGCGCGCGTTGACGGCGTCGAACCACTCGCCCTCGAACGAGATGGCACCGTCGGTCTCGAAGCGCAGCAGGGTGTCGAGGCCCTCGACGAACTCGGTGAAACGCGCGTGGCGCTGCCTCGGGGTGAACTCGGGCTGGCCGAGCACGAAGGCGTCGAAGCCCGTGCCGCCCGAGCCGATGCCAAGCAGCAGGCGGCCGGCGGCCACGTCATCGATCGTCGCGAGGTCCTTCGCGAAGGTCACCGGGTGCCGAAAGTTCGGCGATGCCACGAAGGTGCCGAGCCTGATGCTCGAGGTCACCGTCGCCGCCGCGGTCAGGGTCGGAACGGTCGCGCCCCACGGCTCGTCGGCGAGCGAGCGCCAGGACAAGTGGTCGTAGGTCCAGGCGTGGTCGAAGCCGAGCTCTTCGGCGAGGGCCCACTTGCGGCTCGCTTCGAACCAGGGGTCCTGGGGCAGGATGACGATTCCGTGGCGCATGCCCTCAGTCTGCCAGTGGGTGCGCGCCCTTCGGGTCGACGCGCGCCCACTGGTGGCTAGTGTGCCGAGTAGCCACCGTCGACGAGGTGGTAGCTGCCGGAGATGAAGGATGCAGCGTCGCTCAGCAGGAACAGCGTGAGGGCCGCGACCTCCTTGTCGGTGCCCAGGCGGCGGGACGCGTGCTCGCCCTCAAGCGCGGTGAGTGCTTCGGCAGACAGGCTCGAACGCACGAGGGGCGTGTCGATGAATCCGGGGCCGACGGCGTTGGTGCGCACACCGAGCGCGGTGTACTCGAGGGCCGCGACCTTGGTGAGGCCGATGAGGGCGTGCTTGCTCGTGACGTACGCGGCGTTCTGTGCGATGCCGACGGAGCCGAGAACGGACGCCATGTTGACGACGGCGCCGCCGCCGGCGGAGACGATGGCAGGGAGTTGGAACTTGAGCCCGTAGAAGACGCCATCGAGGTCGACGGCGCGAACGCGGTCCCATGCCTCGATGTCGTAGTCGCCGATGGTCTGGGGCGCGGCCCCGATGCCGGCGTTGTTGACGGCGAGGTGCAGGGCGCCGAAGGTGTCTGTCGCGAACTTCACGGCGGCTTCTGAGTCCTGCCACTTGGCGGTGTTCTGCGCGAATGCTGCAGCCTTGCCACCAGCCGCGACGATCTCGTCGACGATGGCCTGTGCCGCGTCGATGCGGATGTCGGTGACGACGACCGATGCGCCCTCCGCAGCGAGCTCGCGGGAGATCTCTGCGCCAATGCCGCTGCCGCCGCCGGTGACGATAGCTACCTTGCTGTCAAACCTGGTCACGATGACCACTTCCTTTCGGGATGGAGCCCCATGCATTTCATGCGCTCGCATACATTTAAAACTACACCTGTTGGATAAAGATTCCATGTACACAGTGTCAACATGCTGCTACTTTCGAGCGCATGGCCAAGCTCCGGGTGCACAACCTTGCAATCTCCCTCGACGGTTTTGCGACCGGTGAGGGGCAGTCGCTCGAGACTCCGTTCGGTCATGCAGGCCAGCGCCTCATGAACTGGTTCTTTCCCACCCGCACCTTCGTGAGCATGTCGGGGCACGAAGACGAAGCGGTCGGCAGCGGCACGACCGGTGTCGACGACGCTTTCGCCGCGGCGACCAACCACGGCATCGGCGCCGAGATCATGGGGCGCCGCAAATTCGGTCCACAGCAGGGGCCGTGGGTGGATGACGACTGGCGCGGCTGGTGGGGCGAGGAGCCCCCGTTTCACTCTCCCGTCGTTGTGCTCACGCATCACCCCCGGGAGGACCTCGCCGTGGGAGAGACGACCTTTCTGTTCCGTGACCTGTCGCCGCGCGCTGCGCTGGATCTCGCGATCGAGCAGGCCGGTGGCCTCGACGTGCGGCTCGGCGGCGGCCCGACCGTCGTGCGCGAGTTTCTCGAGGCCGACCTCGTCGACCACCTGCACGTAGTCGTCTCACCGATCATCCTCGGCCGCGGCGTTCGACTCTGGGACGGCCAGGAGTCAGTCGAAGAGCGCTTCGACGTCGAGGTGACGGCCTCCCCTTCTGGCGTCGTGCACTACGTCTTCGCGCGCAAGGGGCGCTGACGCATGCCCATCAAGCTCGAGAACGTCGGCATCGCTGTGCGCGACCTCGAAGCCACGATCCTGTTCTTTACCGACCTCGGTCTCGAACTCGCCGGTATGGACGAAGTGAGCGGGGAGTGGGCGAGCACAGCGGTCGGCCTCGACGGCAACCATGCGCGCATCGCCGTGCTGCAGACGCCCGACGGGCACGGTCAGATCGAGCTGTTCGAGTACATCCATCCCCAGGCAATCGAGACCGAGCCCACCCTCGCGAACGAGATAGGGATGCATCGCGTCGCGTTCTCGGTCGACGACATCGATGCATCCCTCGCGATTGCCGCTAAGCACGGGTGCTATCCGTTGCGCGGTGTCGCCAACTACCAGGACGTCTACAAACTCACCTACCTTCGCGGGCCGAGCGGCATTTTGGTGATGCTCGCGCAGGACCTCACGAAGGGTTGATCGGGCGCGGGCCGATCAGGCGCGCGCCGCAGCCTCCACGGCAGCGACCGCAGCGTCGACCCCGTCGCCCCAAGGCGCTCCGTGGCCGGGCAGCACCCAGGTCGCACCGGTCGGCAGGAGCACCCGGAGTGAGGCGAGCGCCTGCTCCGGGTCATCCGTGAAGGGCGCGGGTTGCGCGCCGACGACACCGGTGAGCACGTGGCGCGTCGTGAGTCCGTCACCGACGAACACCGCGTCGGCGGCGGGGATGAAGACGGCGATGCTGCCGGGGGAGTGACCGGGGAGCCCGATGACCTGCGGGGCACCGGGGAGGTCGAGCACGTCGCCGCCGGCGACCTCGACGACCTCCTTCAGGTGGGTCGCGCGCAGGCCGTTCTTGCGGAGCGAGTAGCCGATGAATCCCAGCAGGGGGCCGAGCTTCATCTTCGGTGTCGCGGTGGCCGGCGGCTTCGCACCCTTGGCGCGCTCGGCATCGGCGCTGTGCACGAAGATCGGCACCCCGTGATCGCGGCGCAGGCGTTCGGCAAATCCAATGTGGTCGGAGTCGCCGTGGGTGAGGATGACGCCCCTGATGTCTGCGAGCGTGCGGCCCATGATCGTGAGCTCGGTGACGAGGTCGTTCCAGTGGCCGGGGAGTCCGGCGTCGATGATCGTGACACCGTCTGCGGTGTCGACGAGGTAGACGGCGACGATGTCGTTGCCGATGCGGCGAAGTGAGGGTGCGAGTTCCATGATGGCTATGGTACATAGCTATCATGGCTAAAGTCAATAGCTATACTGGAGGCATGCCCACGCCAGACCGTACGTCCCTCGACGAGATCGTCACCGCCGCCTGCGACCTTCTCGAGACCGAGGGTCTCGCGGCCCTCACCATGAACGCCGTCGCCCAGCGCGTGGGAGTGCGCGCGCCATCCCTCTACAAGAGGGTGGAGAACCGCGACCGCCTCATCCAGCTCGTCGCCGAGGCAACCCTCACCGACCTCAACGCGCGTCTTCGCCCCGACGCGGGTGTCGCCGAGATTGTCAACGGCATGCGGGAGTTCGGTCGGGAACGGCCGGCCGCTTTTCAGCTCGTGCTCACGCCCGCCGCCGGTACGCCGCTCGCCGACGACAGCTTTCGTGTCGCCGCGACCGAGGCGATCCTCCGCGCGGCCGGTGAGCTCGCCGGCGAACGGCACGCGCTCGAGGCCGCGCGCACGGTGGTCGCGTGGGCGACAGGTTTCATCAGCATGGAGCTCAACGGAGGCTTCCAGCTCGGGGGCAACGTCGACGACGCGTGGGAGTTCGGCGTCGACCGCATCGTCGCCGCGATCACCGCGTAGGGGTCAGCGCTCCGCGGCGTCGTCGAGCTTGCGCGCCATTCTGAGCAGCGCGGCCTCGAAGGCATACCGGCGCTCCTCGTCGAGGCTCTCGGCCGCCTCGAGGATCGAGCCCTGAAAGTCGAGGTAGACCTTCTCCATGAGGGCGTGACCGGCAGGGGTCAGCTCGAGCTGGGGAGTGACGAGCCCTCGCTCGATGAGCCCGTGCACCACCGATTCGGTCGTTGAGGTCGTCGCGTCGAGGTGCTGGGCGAGCGCCGCGGCATCGATGTCTGACTCCTCCGCGATGCGTCCCAGAGCCTGGAGCTCCAGCCGGGTGACGCCAGCGTCATCGGCAAGGCGGCCGCGCACTCGGTCGAGCGAGCGCACGAAGACCTGTGCGGAGAACGGTAGCCCGCCGAGGGAGTGGTTGTTGCCGATGAGTCGATACACGCTCGCGAGGCTAGACCCATCGGGTCACGCGCGCTTACTCTTGATTGCGGCGACCGAGTGCGATATGTCCGCTGGATGTCACGCCTGCGAGTCGGCCCACCCCGCGATGTCCACGCCGTGGTTGTCGGGTGAGGCGATGGTCCACCACTTGGGAGCCGCGCTGTCGTCGACGATGCGACCGCCGGCTGCGATCGCGGCCTGCACGCGCTTCTCGGCCTGGTCGGCGGGAACCGATACATCGATGTGGGTGCGCCCGCGACCGGGCTTCGCGGGTGACAGCTCGTGGAACCACAGGTGCGGGTTGCGCCGCACCGGATCGATGAGGTCTTCGTCGTAGAGGCGATCGTAGCCCGACACGGCCTCCCAGAACGGGCGGGTGTCGACTCCCTCGCCCTGTGCGACGGCGATGCCGATGACGGCGAGCTTGCTCGGGTCTGACCGCAGGCCGAGGCGGTGCGCCACCGCGCTGACCTCGACGGCGAGCACCGCGTCCTTCGCGCTGAGGGCGCCATCGCGGCGCGAGAACGTCTTGATCGTGACTCCCTCCGGTCGCAGATCGATATCGGGCTCGTGCCCGACCGCTTCGGCGACGACGGCGATCTCGGCGACAAAGGCGGCAGCCTGCGCGAACGAATCAGTGGCGTAGTAGACGTGGGCGCCCCAGAACAGCACGCGCCAATCCTCGACGCCGGGTGTCGCGTGAAACTCGAGAGGTTGCAGTTGAACGAATTCGGTGGCCATGAGGTGACGCTAGTCGCATCCACCGACAGTGTGAAGAGTTTTCAGACGGCGAGCAGCACGATGCCGATAACGACGACCACGGAGGCGGCGAAGCGCCAGGCGCCCTTGCCCTCCTTGAGGATAAGCACCCCGAACAGGCTCACGATGACGACGCTCACTTCTCGCATCGGAGCGACAAGGGCAACGGGCGCGATAGTGATCGCAGTGAGTACGAGGATGTACGAGAGCGGTGAGAGCACGCCGAATGCGAGGAATCGCGGCCACTGAGCACGGAGTGATGCCGGCAGCTCGCGCACTCCCCGCCTGAGCAGAACCGTGTAGAGCAGAACTTCCACGAAAGCGCAGCCGACCATGAACGCGACGGGTGAGATGTTCCAGGTGCGCACGGCGTTGGCGTCCCAAATTGTGTACGCGGCGATCGCCACACCGGTGAGCAGCCCGAACAGGATGGCGGGATCGATGCGTCGCGTGGCGCCGGGGAGCGGCTTGGCGCGATCGGCGAGACCGATTGCGATGACTCCCGCGATGATGGCTGCTGCGCCGATCAGAGCGAGGGGACCGGGGCGTTCCCCGAGCAGCAGGACCGCGGCGATGCCGCTCAGGAGCGGCCCGGTTCCTCGCGCCGTCGCGTACACGGTCGACAGGCTCCCGCTCGCATAGCCCCGTTGGAGCACTAGCATGTACGCGACATGCAGCACGCCGGCGACACCGATGCCGAGTGCGAAGCCCGCCCAGTCGTCAGTGCCTGTTCCACCGGTGACGACGACGACGGGAGCCCACAGGAGAACGCTGAACAGTGCTCCCCACCAGAGAAAGTGCAAACCTGTCTTGCTCACGCCGTGGGCGAGGATGTTCCATGCGGCGTGCGCCACGGCGGCGCTCAGCACGAGGGCGAGGGCGATGCCAGACACCGTGAGACCCCGCAAACCTAGACGCTATGGACACCCCACCTTAGGGCAGCGTGGGCGCGTCGCCGACGGCCTTCGTCGCCTCCCACCAGGCGGCGTCGAATCCCTCGTCGGGGTCGTTGATGATGCGCGAGGTCGCCGCCGCGTGGATGCGCACCTCGGGGTTGGCATGGGTCGACGCCGTGGTCAGGGCCTGCCACGCGGCATCCCCGAGCTGGGCGAGCGCGTAGCTGAGGCTCTGTTTGGCCTCGCGCTCGCCGCGGCCGAGCAGGGAGGCGAGGGTGGTCGCGAGCTCTGCCTCGTGCTCTTCTGGCACGAGCACGACGGCCGCACGCCACGCGGTGCGGGCGACGATGTCGTCAGCGTCGAGCATGAGAGCGGGCGTGATCGCCGCCCACCCTCGCGGGTCGCCGATCTTCGAGAGGGTATGCAACGCCTGGCTGCGCGCCTGCGTGATCTCCGACTCGGTCTGCGCGATGACCAGGGGCACGGTGATGGATGTCTCCTGCCGCACGAGCGACCAGGTGAGCATCTCGCGCACATTGAAGTCGGTCTCGAGGGCGCACTTCTCGATGAGCACCGGCACGAACGACGGATGCGGGTGCGTGCCCGAGTCCATCGCCGCCTGCAGGCGGTCCGACGCCGAGGGCGCGGTGAGGGCGTGGCGGAGGCGTTCTGCGGGCGAATCCATGAGGTGTCTAGCTTCCCACTAGCGCCGACGTGTTACGCCGGCGAACAGTGCGTGCAGGAGCGGCAGCGCTGACGCGATCATGAGCACGGTGCCGAAAACGGCGTCATCGGCGCGCAACAGGATGCCGCCGATGAGCAGCGCGGCGAAGAGGATCGCAGAGATCACCCGCTGGCCAGTGCGCTCGAGGGCGCCGATGCGACGGTCGAGCTGCGGCGTCTGCAGGGTGATCCTGCCCTCCTCGATGCGCGTCGTGAGGTCGTCGAGCCGCTGCGGGAGTCGGGCGAGTGTGCCCGCGACATCCATTGCCTGCTTCGCGAGATCCTGCACGACGTTGCCGCCCTCGCTGCGGATGAGCTGCGCGGAGTACGGCTCGACGGCGTCCCAGATGTTGAACTTCGGGTCGAGCGAGCTGCACAGCCCCGAAGTGAGGGACATCGCCCGCACGATGAGCAGAAAGTTCTCCGGCAGCTGGAACGGCAGCGTGCGCACGACGTGACCGAACTCTTCGGCGAAGGCACGGAACTCCCGAGGGTCGACCTCCTGAAGTTCGGCAAAGCCCATACCGCCGAACCGCGAGAACAGCGTGGTCATGGCGCGCTCGAGTTCGGTGGTGTCTGCCGAGGGCAGCAGCACCCCGACCTGCTGGATGCCACTCACCATCCCCTTGCCGTCCCGTGAGGCCGCGGCGATGAGAAGTCGGCGTAGCCCCTGGCGCAACGTTGGCGGAACCTCGCCCATCATCCCGAAGTCGATGAAGGTGAACGCCCAGCTTCCGTCGGCGTGCGGCGTCACGAAGATGTTGCCGGGGTGCGGGTCTGCGTGGAAGAACCCGTGGATGAACAGCTGGTCGAACATGACCGAGGCGAAGACCGTCGCGACCTCGCTCGGGTCGATGCCGGCCGCGCGCAGGGCTGCACCGTCGTTGGCCTTGATGGCCGTGACATCCTGCATCGTCAGCACTCGTCGCGTCGTGCGTTCCCAGATGAGCTCGGGAACCGCGACGCGAGCGTCTCCCGCGAAGTTCTCGGCGAAGCGCTCCGCGTTCTGGCCCTCGTGCAGGTAGTCGATCTCCTCGAGGCTCGTGTGGGCGAACTCCTCGACGAGAGCGGGCATGTCGACGCGGTCGGAGACGAGCCGCACGCGGCTGAGCCACCCGCCGACGCGGCGGAGGGCGGCGAGGTCCACATCGACTATCGCGTCGATACCCGGCCGCTGGATCTTGATGATGACGTCGAGCAGCCCGGTCTGCGCGGCATCCGCCTCAGACAGGCGGGCGCGGTGCGCCTGACCGAGGGATGCAGCGGCGACCGGCGTCTCGTCGATGAAGGAGAACGCCGTCTCGAGCGGCACCCCGAGTTCGGACTCGGCCAGCTGCCGTATCGCCGGGAACGCGACGGGAGGCACTTCGTCCTGAAGCCCCTCGAGCTCGGTTGTGACCTCGGGCGGGAGCACGTCGAGGCGCGACGACATGAACTGGCCGACCTTGATCATGAGACCGCCGAGGTCGATCGCGAGCACGCGAAAGCGCCGGGCAATGTGCAGCATGCGCCGCGAGCGCGTGCGGTCCGCCACTCGTTGCAGGCCGATCCTCGGGAGGAACAGCTCGTACCACCAGGTCTGCACGAGGTAGCGGGAAGCAAAGCGCAGGATCCGGTTGTACCGGGCACGCATGCTGGGGGATTCGGGCACCCGCTCAGCCCTGGGCGAGGATGGCGTAGACCTTGCGGCGTGCCTCGTCGAGCACGGCGACAGCCTCGTTCACCTGCGCGGGGTTGCCCGAGCGGCCCACCTGGGCGATCGCCTGCGCGAGCTCGACACCGGCCTTGGGCAGTGCGCCGGTGCGGCTTGCGCCACTGCGCGACCCCTCCCACGGCGCATCGCTCGAGGCAGCCGTGACGACCCTGCCCTCTTCGGTCAGCGAGTACGTCTTGCGACCGTTGGACTCCTCCGCGAGGATCAGCCCCTCGTCGGCGAGCAACTGCAGGGTCGGGTAGACGGAGCCGGGGCTCGGCTTCCACGAGCCGCCGCTGCGCTCCTCGATCTCGGCCATGATCTGGTAGCCGTGCATGGGCTTCTCAGCGAGGAGGGAGAGCACAGCCGCACGTACATCCCCACGACCCATGCGCGAGCCAGCCTTCTGCTCGAACTGGCCGCGAAGCTGGTCGAAGGCCTCCCAGACCGCGGTGCCGGGCCATCCATCGCCGAGACCG
>Ga0247815_10002503_pt1 | contig 13573 bp, 5 predicted proteins | sample UWRJL194509B1_FD_181014 | JGI IMG/M metagenome (GOLD analysis project Ga0247815, IMG submission 181014) | Plant litter microbial communities from Arlington Agricultural Research Station in Wisconsin, United States - UWRJ-L194-509B-1 | ecosystem: Environmental > Terrestrial > Plant litter >... | reverse complement strand
CAACTCCCAAGCCCCTTCCTTGGGTTGACAAGGAGAAAGTCAAGACCACGTTCTTCCCCGTCGGCACCAGTATCTACTAGCGTCCGCGGCGTCTACATGCGGCACACATCGCTGGTCACCAGATCGTGAGTTGCTCATCATAGACGACCCGCGGCGCCGCGAACTGACATGATTGCTCTCAGACGGTCCACACATGGAACTACGCCCGATGATCAGGCTCACCAACGAAGGCATCATCGCTCATCTGGGCTGGTCCAGGCAGATTATCTAGGGCGCGATTGGCGCCGTGCCACTGTACTTCCGTCCACCGTACGGCTGCATTGACAACCGCGTCCGCGCCATCGCAAAGGCCATGAACCTCACGCCCGTGATGTGGTCCGAGCACGCTCGCACAGCCGTTCGCATTCGACACGACCGACTTCGTCCTTCCCTCGGCCCAGCAGCGCGCCGCACAGGCCTGGAACACCTGCCAGTCGCTCCTCACGGCCGGCGACGCCTACGGCAAGGGCGTCATCGTTCCCGAACATGACCTCTACTACCATCAGGTCGACCTCACTGTTGGTCACTTCCTCCCGAGCGCCGAGGCGCGTGGCTACAAGATTGTCCCGATCTACGAGTGCGCCGGCCAGGAGCTCGTCAACACCTACCTCGAGACACGCACCACGACCGACCTGCCCGGCGGTTCGAGCGGCACGCCCGGTGGATCGGGCAGCAACAACAACGGCACGAGCGGCGGCAACGGCGGCAAAGACTTTGCACTGCCGATGCTCGATGCTGCCAAGGTCGTCGCGTCAGTCGTCTTCGCCGGCGCACTCGCCATCGCTGCGTCGCTGTAAATGCTTGTTGTAGTTTCGTGTAATCAGCCTTGACACTGTTTCTTCCTGCCTCTCTCCCCTCGTACACATATGCCCCTTGTTCTCTCGCTTGTTGACCCGTACACTCTCGTCTTTGAACCATGCTCGTAGTCTCGCTCACGGACGCTCTGCAATACACCCGGACGGTGGCTTAACCCTTTCGATCGCACTATTCATAGCCCTTGCGGGCCTGAACGGCCGCTCGTTTGCTCTACTCTATCCATATGCATTGCACATAGCTAGAGGGGCGTGTGACGCCTTGACTGCCTTTATACTATAGCGTATTCAGTGTCCTTGACAAATCGGTTGTGGCACGCGGCTTCGCGATCGGTTCCCAAGCGTCGATTATCTGAGATTACCGTAACCGACCATCATATGGACAGTATCGGCAAGTGGACAGTCGGTGTGAATCTCTCGAAATCTCCACCATTATGGAAGCTTTGCTTGATCAGTCTTGTCAGGCGTGCTGGGGCACATTGCCCGGATATGCGCATGTAAATTATTTTAGAGAAAATACTTTGTATCTTAGAGGATCGAGGTGCCGAGATGTGACCAGCGGTCTGCACTTGCACCCCGCCGCGAATCTCCTGTTCTTGGCACGAAAGCTTGCCCAGCTATCAGAAGCTCATATAGAACCCATTTGACGCAGTGTCGGTGCAGCAAAACGTGAGATGGACGCTGTTAGCAGTCGTTCTGGGTTTCGAGTCGCATCGCTGTCACACCGTCCACATGCTGGTCCTCCCCATGCTGAACCTCACCACGAGCTCCCAGCGTCACAGGATTCGGCAGGCGATCATTTTTAGTAACCTCAAGAAGGTTGGAATTTGAATTTAAGGAAGCGGAGGAGGCGGCGGCTCGCAGTCGCAAAAGTGTCCACTTACAGCTATTTGAGAATAGCTGTAATCTCAGATTCTGGGACCCTGGTGTCGAGTCCAGGTCCTGGCATCCACAATGTTAAACACTTCACAGTAAACCTCTTCTCGTTCTTTCTTCAGCTTTGGATTAAAGGGGTACATGACGTGTCGCTAGGATCGAGGGCTCAAGCAACCGCTTTGGGTGTTTTTGGCAACAACAGCAACACGCACAAACGGAGATACGCCGGTCGCCGAACAGTGCAAAGCGCTCCTTGTCCTTATTGTGTTTCGCACAGTCCGGGAATCATCGACCACTCCGACAGCTTCAAATGAGCAAGTTCTTCGATAAAGCAACGCAGAAAGTCAAGAAGAAGGTTGGACACAAGCTCCGGCCCTCTTCTAGGCAGAACCACGACGTAGTGACCTCGCCGGCATCATCGCCACTCGCTCGTTCTGCTACGGAAGATGCTTCATCGCCGACACCCGAAATTCCTTCTCCCGGTATTCCAGCTTACGCACGACCTCCGTCTCCTCCGACAATTCTTGCTACCACAGGTTCGGCCGTGAAAAGGCTAGTCGTGGCAGCGCGAGATGGTTCCGATCTCTTTCTCCCACTCAAGGCCGCACTCGTTGGTGTCGTCGCCCTTTGGGATATCTTCGATGTGTGCCATTTCCCTTCGCTTCATCTTATACTGCTGAACTTGGATGTAGCGTACAGTTGAGGCCCAAGCCGAGTTCACGAAGCTCGAGAGCAGGCTCATCGCGTTCAAAGCCATCGCCGACGCCCAACAAGTCGAGCTTCGCACGCTCGACGAGGGCCTTCGAAACCGCCTCTCTTCTATTGCGCAGTGGGCGTTTAACTGGATGGTGTGTTTGCGTTTCTGACCCATGTTCACAGGGCCGTTCAAGGTCTTTGGGAAACAGTTGAACTTAGACAAGCTCGCGGCGGGTTTGCACGAGTGGCGCAGTCCTCAATCGACCTCGACGACATCAAAAAACTTGTCAATGCGATCTCGTCATTGCTTGAAGTCTTCCAGGTTTGTCCTCTTGTGCTTTCCTTGCTGCTTCAGCGTTAACTGTTTGCAGTTCGAGAGCAGTATAGCCGTCGAGAAAAGACTAAACCTCGTCGTTGATGTCAGTGCTTATTATTTGACCGCTGTAACTAGAGAATTCTAACATCTCACAGCGGCTCGAAACGGATAGGAACGAACGTTTGACGAGGGAGCTTGCAGAGAAGCAGGTCTGTTTTATGCATACTACACGCTCTGCAGCACCAGCTCATGTATCTCACCACAGGAGAAGGTAATGAGTACCATCAAGTCTGGTGCGCGAAATCTGAGTGCTTGGTGGTTCAATGCTTACAATACTCAGCACTTGGTGATAATTTTGTATCCGAGGCAGCAGATGACGAGCAGCCCACCTATGCCGGTTGCATGCCTGGTACGCGAGAGGGCGTGTTATCGAAGTTCATCACCTGGGTCAAGAACGACCCGATGTCCATCTTCTGGCTTGCCGGCATGGCTGGCACGGGGAAGACATCAATTGCAGTCTCCTTGTGCCGCATGCTGCGCAATGACCCGACGGTGCTGCTCGGTGGCGGGTACTTCTGCTCGCGGTCGGCCGGGTCTATTGCACGAACAGACGTGCGTCGTGTCATACCAACCCTTGCCACGTTGCTCGCGGATCAATCCCAGGAGTTCGCCGAAGCACTCGCTGTAGAGCTTGGCAGTGACCGCCGCGTGGGTCACAAGCCAGTCGCCGAGCAGATTAACTTGCTGTTACGCAATCCACTAGCCGCACTCACATCATCATCTCGCCACATCGTCTTTCTCATTGACGCCCTCGACGAATGCAGCAGCGAGCGTGAGTTGGCCGAGCTTCTACGACTCCTCGCAGACTTCAATTGCGACGTGAAAGTCAAATTCATCTTGACATCGCGCCCGGAACTGCACATTCGTGGCACGCCAATCTCAAACCCCGATCACAATACCATTCTTCAGCTCCACACAATCAGTGTGGAGGAGGTCATGTCTGACATCTGGCTCTACGTCAGTGGCACGCTAAAGTATGCTGCCCCAGACGCGACCTGGTATGCGAACCAGGACATAGAGCAGCTCGTGGAGCTCTCCGGTGGCCTTTTCATTTTTGCCTCCACGGTTCTCAAGTACATCCTCGACCCGGATGACGATGACGAGCGCCAGGATCGTCTCCGCAAGGCAACCTCAACCGTCGGTGTACGTACCGCGGCGATTTCAGTCATTGACAAAGTTTACGAACTAGTTCTCAATGAAGCCTCGCGACCCGATACGGTAGATTCGGACGAACTGGATAGGATGAAGCGTATTATGGCATGCATTCTCGTAGCACGCACGTCGCTGTCTGTCGGGGCACTGGCGACGCTCCTAAGCATCAAGCCGGGTAGGCTTCGAGCATCACTCCGACGCCTCCATTCTCTTATTCACCTCCCTGCTGACGATGAGCAGCTTGGCCTGAGAATGCTGCACGCGTCTTTTGGTGACTACATAACTGACCGAGCACCCAAATATCTCAAAGTTGACGCAACGCATGGGCACGACGTTCTCGCACAGGGCTGCCTCCGACGGTTGGCATGTGACGATCTATGCTTCAACATATCAAGGAGCCAGTCTTCGTTCGACTCATGCCCAGAGGTCACACCAGGCTGGATTCCGCTCTCGCTCATTTACGCGTGCCTGCAGTGGGCTCACCATATTGATGCATCATCTGACCGTTTCACCTTCGGTGAAGATGTCGGAAGGGTGCTGAGATCCAAGTTTCTTTTCTGGCTAGAAGCGCTTAGTGTTCTGGGAAAGGTCAGCCTTGCCTCGGGACTTTTGCGTATCGCAGGTTCGGCTGTAAGTAGGTTATATGCTCTAAAGTACGCTCACTCAATCTGAGACAGATTGATCAACCCATTGTCTCGCGCTTTCTTCGCGATGCCAGCGCATTTGTGGCTGCCTCAAACGCAGCCATCAGCAGGAGTGCACCCCACATCTACATTTCAGCACTTCCGTTTGCGGCAAAAGATTCCCTCGTTTACCAGGACTTCGCGCCGCTCCTTGCTGGGATCGTCTCCGTCACGACTTTCGGGATCACCCGCCACGGTGGCCGCCTTATTACAACTCTTACTGGACACGAGGACAAGGTCAACTCAGTTGCCTACTCACCCGACGGTCGCACTCTGGCATCGGGCTCTGATGATGGTACAGTAAGAATTTGGGACACCCGGTCCGGTGAAGAGTCAATACCACCATTGCAGAGCAATGAAAGCAAGGTATTGTCTGTCGCATTTGGCTCAACTGGCGAGCACGTCGCCTGTGGTGGGACGGGCGGAGTGGTGCATGTCTGGAACGCAGTGACTGGCCGTGCAGTTCTACCTCCATTGCACGGCCATTCTGACTGGATCCGCTCTGTGGTGTTTTCTCCGGATGGTATGCTCATTGCATCGGCGTCCGACGACAAGACTGTTCGTCTCTGGAGTTTCGAGACAGGCCTTGAGGTCTCTGTGATGAAAGACCACACTGACAAGGTCTACGCGGTTGCCTTCTCGCCCGATGGTCGAGTGGTTGCTTCTGGTTCGAAAGACAAAACAATTTGCGTATGGAAATCTGTTGCCAGACGATCTGCCGGAGTTCCCCTCACCGGCCTCGAGGATGCGATCGTGTGCCTTGGCTTTTCTCCTGATGGCAAGTGGTTGGCAGCAGGAGCACACAACACCCGAGAGATCGGGATCTGGGATTTGAAGTCACTGCAACCGACCCCTGTTGTGATTTATAATCAGGCCACTGTCACGTCGCTGGCCTTCTCACCCGACGGTTCAATGCTTGTATCGTCTGGGCTTTGCGACATCCGAACATGGGATCCGAAAACCGGACAGGAGCTTCCTGGCTTATTACTTGCTGGTCACTCTGACTGGGTAACTTCCGTCGTCTTTTCTCCGGATGGGCTATTACTTGCCTCTGGATCTGATGATCACACTATCAAGATTTGGGACATGATTCACGGGGTTGAAGAAGCGGTACTGCCACTGCAGGGGCACAGCGATGTCGTGACTTCAGTGGCTGTTTCCTCTGAGGGTACAGTCATCATCTCCGGCTCAAACGACCGCTCAGTTCGCGTTTGGAGTGCCTTCACTGGTGATGCAATATTACAGCCACTGCTCGGGCACGGTGGTCGGGTGCTTGCGGTAGCGATTTCATCTGACACCCGCTTGATTGCTTCGGCATCAGCGGACCAGACCGTCAGAATCTGGGACGCACGAACGGGCGGACACATCGGGGAGCCGTTACTTGGTCACAGTGACGAAGTTAATACTGTGGCTTTCTCCCCTGATGCTCAGTGGCTCGCATCGGGATCTGACGACTGCAGTGTTCATGTATGGGACGTCACGACCAGTCAAATTGCTTTATTTGGAGTGCACAGATGCAAGGGACTGGTATTAGCAGTAAAGTACTCTCCAGATGGGTTGATTCTAGCCGCTGGTGATCGTGGCGGGTACGTCCATCTCTGGTGGTCCGGGACCAGTCAGCAGGCGCGAGTGCCGCTCCGGGCCCACTATGACGGCATTCACTCAATTTCATTCTCATCTGACACGAGGCTGATTGCAGCAGGTACAAACGACGGTGTAGTTCGTGTTTGGGATATTGAATACGGGCATCAACGTCTCATCCTGGTGGCGCACCTTAACGTGGTTCGTTCGGTTACGTACTCGCCAGCTGGCCGATACCTTGTTAGTGCGTCTTGGGACAAGTCCGTACGCCTTTGGAACGCCAAGACCGGAAATGCCTTGTCGACGTTATCCGGCCATGGTGGCGGCGTGCGATCAACAATATTCACGCCAGATGAGAAGTCTATCATCTCTAGTGCAGAGGACAACACAATTCACATATGGGATGTCGAAGCAGCTCTATCGCTACAATCACAGCCCGAACAGCATCCGATCGCTAGACTTGGCTCTGCCACTCTCGACAACGGTTGGCTTGTGGGACCTTCTGGCGAATTACTTCTCTGGATACCAGTGGAGTACCGCGGCCATGTCCTGCTGCCGCCGTGCTCAATGATCATAGGATCTCATCACGTCGTCCTTGGGGCTGAGAATGGTTTGCACTGGGGTGATCAATGGACGGCCTGCTGGCGCAACCATGAATAAATTTCTGTAATGCCAGCCTCTCCGCAGTCTAGCATGTGTCGCATTGGTTCATCTTTTGTCCTCTCTTGTATTATGTGAGCTCAAGTGAGTGGGTGCGGCGTTCGGGTGGAGCTCGGGGGTGCAGGGATAAACCGTCGTCGTTTCCTAGCTGATGTACCCGCCTACCGTCGTGTAGCGTATGTACGTCGAGTGGAATAGAGTCGGAGTGTGTCGGATACGGTGTGCAAACTGAGAGAGATCGAAATAGAGATGCGATGAGGGGGGATACTCGACCGTGTGTCGAGGAAAGTCGATTGCGGACCGGGGAGGACTCTGGTATGTACAGTAGGTTGTCTCGATAGTTTATATAACTTTTGCTGTGAGGCTGTGCGCATATCTGCTGCGCTGTGCGTCGGTATCGCGACAAGGTGCAGGTGTGGCTGAATCGACTGGCCACGCGCAGAGTGAACTCCTCGGAGTGCAACCCACGCGATGGCAGTGTTACGCCATTAATCGTAGTCGGTGAGTAGTAATGTTGGTTCGTGTTCGGGTGCCTTCGTCGTCGGATCGGGTCAGCCGTATCTTGATTGAAACGCGTGCGGTGGCGGCAGCGTCGTGGTGCCGTGTTTGCACCAGTGAGCTCGGTCAGCGGCCGCGTAATAGTATAGTCGTCCTCGGATAGTGGTCGCGTGATGACGGGCGTTGTCGGTTTGGGTAGCGGTAGTCCGGTTGGCCGGGAACGGAATCCGCGCGACCTCCGTGGCAGTGGTTCGCTTCGGGTATTACCGTAATGCGCATGACGCGCTGTACTCCTGCTCGTACGTGCCTTCTCGTCTTATCTCCTTCCTCTGCTGCTCGTGCTCTCGAAGTTACCAGTGAGTCCTAAGCTGAAACGATATCGCTTTCGCGCTAAACTAGCCGATTCGCACGGCGTGTGGGTCTAACCCCACACAGTATCTGTCCTGATTATCTGAAAGATCGCTACCGCATGCTGCGACTGTTCAGCTCGGATGGTAGCGGACGTGGTGTGTTCGATGCGGTCATATTCGACTGGATTGTAGCAGTGTTTGAGTTGCTGATGCATATCTGAACAAATATTACAACAAAAATAGTCTATAAGCGATTTTCGTTCGCATTCGAACCACTCTGTCATCACGAAAGAGGAACTGGAGCATGTGCACACCAACATGTGAGACTCGCATTACAGCAGTTTCTATTCATTGCAATTCCAGATTAGTTCTTGAGGTTGGCAGCAACTTGACTACGGATTTCGGCCAGTTGAACTGTCGCCATCGTCCCAAACGGTGCTAGCAGGTCCGTAAAAACATTAAAGGTAAGTTGATGTAAATTTTCTTACACAATAAATAAATAAAGTGTCGACGTAGTTGCTTTCGCGCCACTTGCGTATCTTGTGATCTGTGTCGCTGCCAAGTCTTCACGTGAAATGGTGGTGGTTCAGCAGGCGGTCGCGCTCGCGGCGAGCTCCTCGGCGCCAGCCGTATTATGCATATTCGCGGTGTGTATAGATTTCAACCCACACACCAGGAGCATATCCGACACCAGAAGGCCAAAATGACGAAATCGACCAGCCAGTGGCCGAAATTCGGTTAGCACTGCGCGCGCTGTGTCTGGGAATCATGCACTTCAATAAACCGCCGACGTTGTTGCCTTCGCTGTATGGCAAGTTGTTCATCGATCATACTGTCACAACTTTCAGTCAAAAGCATTTCCTTCAGCTCAACAACATGATTGATAATAAGTGATCGAGCTGCATTTGCAAGCGTTGCGAAGCAACTCGCGCGAGGAGCAAGAGGTAATCAAAGGCTCAACATATTGTCGCTCAGAACACTGCAAACGATGGACAGTGGCAGAACTTGCGCAAACATACGCAAAGAGAGACGTCACAGCTTTTCCAGCAAGAGTTTGATAGCGGGTTTAAGATAAAGAGACGAGTGGAGGATCTGGGTAGGCATGGACGAAGGAGGGAAATCGGCATGCCTAGGCCGGGACGTAAGGGAGCACGAGTGGGGGACGACGGCTCAACACGAGATCAGGAAGGAATATATGCGAAGGGCACGGTAAACCGAGAATAGTCCACAGCAGGGCCGGAAGACGGAGATACAGAGCCAGGAGACTGCACTCGGGAAGTTTGATGTGCACTAGGCGAGCAACGCCTTGCAAAGGCTTCATCGTAGCCGCGGTAAGCAGCCTCAGGACCTGGAGTCGGAACGCTTACTCGTTGACCATGGGCCGCGCCGAGTCTAAATGACGCTCACCGTCCGCCAGCGTCGATACGCGATGCCCGGCCCTGGCAACGTGTATCCAGTGTCATACCTGCAGCACTTTGGACCAACACCTGGTGCCGCACGTCCGCTATCCGCCGCACCTGGACCCGGTGAATGGCAATCAGGCCAGCCGTCTTTCTTCCAGCGTCATCGCCGTCACGCCAGATCCTACACCACAATGTCACGTATTGGTAGGTGCCAGCTGGTGCTCCGAATATGGCGCACCATCATTGCCCTACTGCCAAACAGAGTTGGCACATACGAAGGCGAGTCGTTGTGGATGTGACCGCACACGGGCTAGCATGGTTTTCGCCGTCGAGGCCTGCACGCCCAGCACATGCTTATGATATCGCCCCTGTACAGTATTCGTCCAGCCGTTGCGCTTAGAAGATTAGAACAAAAACGTGTAATTCCGGGAACGGAAGCAGGACAAGCCCGGAGCGCGACATTCCAAGTCCGAAGTGGCGTCCTTTTGCTCTCGCCGTTCTGCATCTCCGCCTTCTTCGTCGCGCATACCCGTCTATTCTCCTTGCTGCCCTCTGCGCGTGTCCTTTGAAATGCATCGCTCCGCTCTGCCACGCTTCTCCATGCTTGACAAGCGGCGATGAAGAAACGGCACCGAGCCAGCCGCGTTCCTCGATCACCAGGCGCAATCCGCCCGAACAACCCAACATCACTCCATCCGCGTCACGTCGGCCGTAGATAGGCTCTGAAATTTTCGGCACAGCGCGTGCGATTGCAGGCTTGGTGGCTGCTCGATATTAATGCTCCAGCCCTGCCGGACGGTGAGTTGGAATCCAAGTTGACCCTTGTGACGTTGCTGACCGTCATTTTTCTCTTTGTCCTTGTGATAACGCGTCACAGTCAGTATCTCGGCCACCAAGCAGGCTGAGTACTCGTTACTGGAGCCGACGAACCCCATCGGCCTCATCAGCGCCCAAGTGAAGGCTTGAGAACAACGGCGTTGCTATTCCGAATGTCAAGCCGTACGTCTACAACACGACCGGCGACAACTGCAACAACCTGGAGAACATTACTCGCAAGACTGACTGGGAGAAGGACGGCCGGTGGAGTTATGGTCACTGCGTCGTCGCGGCCGGCATTATCGTGCAAGAAAACCTAAGACCTGACTCCTCGTTCGACAACGCTCCGAGTGACTCCGCCGACAGGCTCCCTGCTTGGCTCAGCAAAGAGAAGGTCAAGGCCGCCTTCTTCGCCGTCGGCACCGCTATCCATTGGTGACCATGTCATCTCCACGCGGCATGCATCGCTGCTCACCAGATCGTAAGTCGCCCCTCAGACGAGCGGCGATGCCGCAAACTGACCTGATCACGCTCAGGTAAACTACGGATGAAGCCACGTCCAGACGATCACGCTGGCCAACGAGGGTATCATCGCTCAGCTGAGTTGGTTCAGACAAATCATCAAGGACGCGCTCGGCGTCACGCCACTGTACTTGCGTCCACCGTACGGTGCATTGGAAACCGCATCCGCCCCATCGCGAAAGCCACGAGCCTCAGCGCGCGATGTGAACCATCACCGGCACGCTCGCACAGCCGTTCGCGTTCGACACGACCGGCTTTGTCGTCCCGTCCAGCCAGCAGAGCGTCGCGCAGGCCTAGAAGGCTAGAACACCTTCCATTCGCTCATCACTCCGGCTGACGCCCACGGCAAGGGCTTCATCGTGATCGAGCACGACCTCTACTACCAGCAGGTCGACCTCGTCATTGGCTACTTTCTCCCGAGCGCCGAGGCGCGCGGCTACAAGCCTGTACCGATCTACGAGTGCGCCGGCCAGGATCTCGTCAACGCCTACCTCGAGACGCGCACCACGACCGACCCGCCCGGTGGCTCGAGCGGCACGCCCGGCGGATCTGGCAGCAACAACAACGGCACGAGCGATGGCAACGGCGGCAAAGACTCTGCACTGCCAATGCTCGATGCTGCCAAGGTCGTCGCGTCGGTGGTCTTCGCCGGCGCACTCGCCATTGCCGCGTCGCTGTAAATGCTTGTTGTAGTTCCGTGTAATCAATCTTGACACAGTTTCTCCCTGTCTCTCCCCCTCGTACACGTATGCCTCTTGTTCTCTCGCTTGTTGACTCGTACACTCTCGTCTTCGAACCATGCTCGCAGTCTCGCTCACGGACGCTCTGCAAAGCACCTGGACCATGACTTAACCCTTACGATCGCACTGTCCATCCCCGTTGTGCCTCGGTTGGCTTAATCTGACCCATATGTCTGTGAATGTAAGCATTGGACAATGACATACCGCTCGTTTGCCTTGCCCTATGTAGACGTTTGTGAGAATTTGAGCTTGAGACGATCAATCCTTCAAGCGGTTGGAACCATATTCAACACAACTCAGGCGCACAAACTTCTCGTGTTTTTTTGTTCCTGGACGTGGGTGAAATGATGTATTGCTGAGGTTGAGGGCTCAAGCAACCGCATCGGGCTGTTTGCAGCGACACAGGCTAGAAGCGGCGGCAGAACAGCGCGCGTTCCTTGCCTTCTTGTGTTTCACACAGAGCAGCACCTACCATCTATCAACCACTGCGTCTTGCAATGAGTAACTTGATCCATAGGGCGACTCATAAAGTCAAAAAGAGGATCGGACAAGCTGTGGACCGGCTCCTACCTTCGTCGAGCCAGGAGCACAGCCGATCGACCTCACCGGCACCACCTCAACCCGTTGGATCCGCATCGCCGCCACCACCCGAACTTACCTCTCCCGGCACTCCAGCCTACGCACGACCTCCGTCTCCTCCAACAATTCTTGCTACTACAGGTTCGGCCGTCAAGGGGCTCCTCGTGGCGGTACGCGATGGCTCCGACCTCTTCCTCCCACTCAAGGCCGCACTCGTTGGCGTCGTCGCCCTTTGGGATGTATTCGACGTACGCAGCCTTGCTTCTGCTTTCCTCGCATTGCTTAGGTTGTTTTCAGCGTACGGTCGAGGCCAAGGCAGAGTTTACGAAGCTCGAGAGCAGGCTCAACGCGTTCAAAGCCATCGCCGATGCGCACCAAAATGAGCCCGGCAAAGTCGACGAAGGCTTACAGACTCGGCTTTCATCGATAGCCCAGTGCGTGTAGATCCACACCATGCACTCATTTCTTTAATAATTGTTCAAAGAGTCGTTCAAACTCTGTGGGAGGCAGTCGAACAGAGGCAGACTCGCGGCGGATTTGCTCGAGTGGCGCAGTCCTCCATCGACATTGATGACATCAAAGCACTCATCAGTGCGATCACGTCTTTGCTTGAAGTATTTCAGGTACGTCGCGTTGGCAATTTTAAAGCTGAAATTCCGCTGATCTATTGCAGTTCGAAAGCAGCATCGCCGTTGAGAAACGATTGGGTCTTATCGTCGAGGTATGTGCCCGCTGCTCTCCTCCCATACAGATGACTGACTCGATCTCTCTTAGCGTCTTGAAGCGGACAGAAACGAACGTCTGATGAAGGAGCAAGTGGATAGAAACGAACGCATGATGACAGAGCAGGCGAAGAACAAGGTCTGTTTATGCGTTGAACATACACCCCTGCCAGCTCACCCATTGCACCACAGGAGAGGATTTTACAGACGATCAAATCAGGTATACTACGTCCAATTTACTGGTTCAACGCTCACGCTACTCAGTACTCGGTGACAACTTTGTATCTGAGGCGGCAGACGACGAGCAGCCCACCTATTCAGGCTGCATGACAGGTACTCGAGAAGGCGTGCTAATCAAGTTCGTTGCATGGGTGAAGGACGACCCGATGGCCATCTTCTGGCTTGCGGGAATGGCTGGCACGGGAAAAACATCTATCGCAGTCTCCCTCTGCCGCATGTTGCGCAACGACTCAGAAGTTCTTCTTGGTGGAGGGTACTTCTGCTCGCGGTCAGCCGGGTCGATTGGTCGAACCGATGTGCGACGCATCATACCAACTCTTGCAGCATTGATCGCCGGCAAGTCTCAACCATTTGCCGAAGCACTCACTGCAGAGCTCGAAAATGATCGCCGCGTGGGTCACAAGCCGGTCGCCGAGCAAATCGACCTACTTTTGCGCAAGCCGCTTACTGCACTTTCATCTTCACCCATCCCAATTGTTTTCGTCATCGACGCGCTAGACGAGTGCAGCAACGAACTCGAGCTCGCAGAGCTTCTCAGGCTCCTCGCGGACTTTGAGTGCGACGCAAAGGTCAAGTTTATCCTCACCTCCCGTCCCGAGTTGCACATTCGCGGCACGCCAATCTCGAACCCAAATCACAACACCATTCTCCAGCTTCACACAATCAGCTTGGAGGAGGTCACGTCCGATATCAGGCTCTACATCAGCAGCACACTCGATAAAACCGCTGCTGAGGTGAAATGGTACACGGGCCACGACATAGAGCTGCTTGTGAAGCTCTCCGGCGGTCTGTTCATCTTCGCCTCCACTGTGCTGAAGTACGTGCTTG
>Ga0247815_10002502_pt1 | contig 13578 bp, 13 predicted proteins | sample UWRJL194509B1_FD_181014 | JGI IMG/M metagenome (GOLD analysis project Ga0247815, IMG submission 181014) | Plant litter microbial communities from Arlington Agricultural Research Station in Wisconsin, United States - UWRJ-L194-509B-1 | ecosystem: Environmental > Terrestrial > Plant litter >... | reverse complement strand
TAGATACCGCTTTCCCGATGAGGTAAAAATTACCCGTAAGATAAAAGAGGAACTTACTGCATTTCATATTGCACAAAATGCAAAAGGCTGGATGCAACCTTATAATAAAGCCGGAGATTATACTCCCGGTTACGAAGATTTTTATGTAAATGTAAACTCCGGCGACCCTATAAGCGGAGAACGCAATCCGTCCGTCGGCTGGTGTATGCCTGCGCTTTTTAACGTAAACGATAGTAAAAGCTGGGTATTAATTGCCGAATCCGGTAATGAAGGCACATATCCCGGCTGCCACTTAGCTCCGGATTCTAAAGGAGGTATTTATAAAGTTGCATTTGCAAAGAAAGACGAGAAATTCACACTGCCGCTACCCGATAAAGAAAATGTTTACCCGGAATCAAACCTGCCGTGGGTTATGCCCTGGAGGGTTATTATTATTGGCGACCAAGCCGGAGATATATTATTATCTACCTTGATTACAGATTTGGCACCAGCCTCTAAAATTGAAGATACATCGTGGATAGAACCCGGCAAAGCTGCCTGGTCATGGTGGTCGCACCCTGATGACCATTCGCCCGAAATTTATAATGAATTTACAGATGTTTCGGCGGCCTTTGGTTTTAAATATACACTTTTTGATGCAGGCTGGGAAAAGGCAAACAAAGACGGTAATATAATAAACATAGCCACTGCAAAAGGAATTAAGCCATTAGTTTGGGGATATTCATCTGAATATTTTGATGCTAAAAAAAGGAAAGACAGGTTTAAACAACTGGCAGGCATGGGCGTTAAAGGCGTTAAAATAGACTTTTGGTGCTCTGACAGGCAGGAGGTAATGGCAACGTTGCAATCTGTATTTGAAGATGCTGCCAAAGAACACCTACTGATAAACCTTCATGGTACTACTATACCAAGGGGATGGCACAGGACATGGCCTAATTTTATGACCGCGGAAGCTATACTTGGTACCGAAAGTTATTTTTATGAACCCAGGTTTCCTGAAGAAGCCGCACAGCAAAATACGGTATTGCCATTTACAAGAAACGTTGCCGGCCCGGCAGACTATACCCCGTTTGCATTAACCGTGAGGAAATATCCGCGCCTTAATACAGCAGCACACGAGTTATCTACGGCAATGATATACACATCGGGCATTATACATTTTGCCGACTCAAAAGAGGTTTTCGACTCGCTTCCGGCAGAGGTTAAAAACCTATTAAAAGATATGCCTGCAACCTGGGATAAAACAGAAAGTGTTATTGCCGAGCCGGGTAAGGTATTGGTACTTTCAAGAAAAAAAGATGCTCTCTCTTATATTGTGGGTATAAATGGTACTAATAAAGAGCTACCTGTAAAACTGGACCTTGCAAAATATGGTAAAGGCTTCTCGCATTTCAGTATCATCAAAGAAGGTCAGGATACACTAATGGGTTTTGATATAAAAACATACCCGATAACTTCTGGCTGGAATTATAATTTAGCACCAAAAGGCGGTTTTATTATACAGTTTATTAATGAAAAAAACTAATTGTACCTGTTGTTTGTTTTATATTGCTCATCATTAGAATGTTCTTTAACAGTTATGTATATTGTAGTATAACAGGCTGTCTGTCCTAAATTTTCATTCAAAACAAGATTAACATTTCGTTGGCTGCCTGCAAAATCTGAAATCTTTAATTTTAAGATAATAAAACAAACTTACTTAAAGGACAAAGAATATGGACAGACAGATGTATCACTACGCAACAGTAAGCAAGGCGTTGCAGGAACTGGCAGATAAAGGTTTCACAACAGATTTTAACCTACAGGAAGATCGCATTAAGGCAAACTTTAACGATTTTGAGATCGTTGAAATTTACCGCTACGAGGGCGAAAGCGATCCCGGCGATGAGGCTACTGTATATGGAATTAAAAGCACAGACGGGCAAAAAGGAGTTTTTGTTGCAGGCTCGGGCGCGTTTGAAGAAAACAGTGCTGCAAAGCTGTTAGATACTATGAGCATTAAAGGCAGGGAAGCGCAATAAGCGATGAACAGGCTACAAAAAAAACTCGAAAAAATAGGGAGTGATCCTAAAACAACTGCAAAAGCTGTTGGCTTACGTTATTCATTGTCGTCTGATAAGGGCTACTACAGGAAACGTAAAGCCAATGGCTTTTCTTATATAGACGAAACCGGTACAACCATAAAAGACAAAGACGCTTTAGCGCGTATTAAGGCACTTGTAATACCTCCTGCCTGGGAAAACGTATGGATATCGCCTTATGAAAATGGACACCTGCAGGTAACCGGTACCGATGTTAAGGGGCGCAAGCAATACCGCTATCACCCTGACTGGAACAAGATACGCAATCAGTCGAAATTCTTTCGCTTACGCAGGTTTGCGCTTGCATTGCCGCATATTAGAGAACAGGTTGAAAAAGACCTGAAACGTAATGGGTTACCCTACGAAAAAATTGTAGCTCTTGTGGTTAAACTGATAGAGCTTACAAACATTCGTATAGGAAACGACGCTTACAAAAAATTATATGGCTCCTTTGGACTTACAACGCTACGCGACAGGCACGTAAAGTTTGACGGGGCCACGGTAATGTTCGACTTTGTGGGCAAAAAAGGCGTTAAGCATAAAATAAAATTACAAAGTCGCCGCATGGCTAACCTTGTAAAAAAATGCCAGGATATACCGGGACAGGAATTGTTCCAGTATCTTGATGATGATGGGCATAGGCATACAATTGGGTCGGGAGATATAAACAGTTACCTGAAAGAAATTTCAGGGGAAGATTTTACAGCCAAAGACTTTAGGGCATGGGCAGGCAGTCTCAATGCATTATGTGCTTTTAATGAACTGGGCGAGTTTGAAAACGTAACCGATTTTAAGCGAAAAGTAGTAAGCGTATTAGATTCTGTTGCCGAAAAACTGGGCAACACCCGTACTGTCTGCAAAAAGTATTATGTGCACCCTACTGTTGTTGCTGCTTATGAAAAAGGAACGCTCTGGAACTATAAAATTACAGAGATTAATAATGATGGCGAACTTAACCCATCTGAAAAAGCATTACTCGAATTATTGTCTACAGAAGACATAGCAGATGTAATAACGTAGTAATCAGCAGTAAATAAATATCAGACACGAATTTCATAGATTACACAGATTTATTAGATTTGTAGTTTGTAAAATTCGTGTCATAATTTTAGTCCGTTTTAAGCTTCTGTATATATTAACTTACATCTACAACCAAATTATTTATATTTGAACCTATGGCTATACATCGCTGTTTCAAATATAAGACATGGAAAACTACACCGTCATACTATTTACACTCGCCATTATGATAGGGCTATCTGCCATGGCAGATAAAATAAAGCTGTCCTACCCCATTTTGCTTGTCATAGCAGGCATAGGTATGGGGTTCATCCCTATGCTGCCACCTATGGAGATAAATCCTGAAATTATTTTCCTGATATTTTTACCGCCTTTGTTATATGATGCTGCCTTTAATATTTCGTTTAAAGAATTTAAAACTAATATTAATACTATAGCCACGCTCTCGATAACATTGGTGTTTTTAACAGCTTTGGGTATTGCTGCCGTGGCCTATTATCTTGTACCCGGCATGACGTGGCCACTGGCATTTGTATTAGGTTCTATACTTTCTGCTACCGATGCTGTCGCAGCAATGAGCATAACTAAAGGCTTGGGATTATCGCACAAAACAAATACTATATTAGAGGGCGAAAGTCTTGTTAATGACGCCTCTGCACTTGTAGCCTACCGCTTTGCCGTAGCAGCCGTAACAGGTAGTACCTTTGTTTTTTGGAAAGCAGGGCTTGAGTTTTTACTACTTCTTGGGGGTGGCTTTGTATTAGGCGCAGTAATGGGTAAAGTATTGGCTTTTATAATTATGAGGGTAGATAAAAATAAGGTAGTGATAATTAGTTTCATGCTGCTCATGCCTTTTATAACATATCTTCTGGCTGAAGAACTTCACGTATCGGGAGTTATCGCTGCAGTAACACTTGGGCTATCCATCGCCCGTTTTAGCAATAAGGTTTTTCCGGTTACTTTTAAAGAGCAGTCAAAATCTATTTGGGATATTATCATATTCCTCCTTAACGGATTGATTTTTATTTTAATAGGCCTGCAATTTTCCTTATGTATTAAAAAATATAGATGTGACCGATGTTGGCTTTTACACCCTTGTGGCGTTAGCCATAACCGTAGTAGCATTAGCAATACGTATGGTACGTATATTTCTGCAAAAGATAAACCTGCAAAAGGCATTTAGTGCCAAGAAAGGCAGGATAACGGAGGAAGCATTGCTTGATTTTAAAAATAGCCTTATCATTGGTTGGTCAGGTATGCGGGGCATTGTATCACTGGCCATTGCACTTGGTTTACCTAAAGAATTAGCAGACGGGACACCTTTCCCGCTTAGAGATCCAATTATATTCATATCGGTAGCAGTTGTATTATTTACACTTATAGGCCAGGGGCTTACCCTGCCGTGGATAGTAAAGAAACTGGAAGAAAAAGAATGATTTTCTTTTCCTAAAATCTGCATTTGCCAGGTATTATTGATTTTGAATTTACTAAGCCCTGATACTTTGTAACTTAATAATTATTTGTGTTTTACAGTATGCAAATCGTAGGCGGGTAACTATAAATCTCAAATGATTTGCTATATTTGCTACTCACTAAATGCTATGGAACAGTTTATTGTATCAGCCCGCAAGTACCGCCCGCAAACCTTTAAGGATGTGGTTGGTCAACAGGCTATTACCAATACCCTGCTTAATGCCATAGAGACTAATCACCTTGCACAGGCATTGTTATTTACAGGCCCGCGTGGTGTGGGTAAAACTACCTGCGCACGTATTTTAGCCCGAAAAATAAACCAGGAAGGTTATGACGACCCGTATGAAGATTTTGCCTTTAACGTGTTTGAGCTTGATGCTGCTTCTAACAACTCGGTAGATGATATCCGAAGCCTTATAGACCAGGTAAGGATTCCCCCGCAAACAGGTAAGTATAAAGTTTATATTATAGATGAGGTGCACATGCTCTCTCAGGCTGCCTTTAACGCGTTCCTTAAAACGCTTGAAGAGCCACCAAGGCATGCTATTTTTATATTGGCTACTACAGAGAAGCACAAGATTATCCCTACCATTTTATCGCGTTGCCAGATATTCGATTTTAAAAGAATAACGGTTAAAGATGCTAAAAACCATCTTGCAGAAGTTGCCCGTAGCCAGGGAATAACATTTGAAGACGATGCCCTGCACATTATTGCCCAAAAGTCTGATGGCGCAATGCGTGATGCCCTTTCTATTTTTGACAGGGTAGTAAGTTATTGCGGAACCAACTTAACGCGACAAGCTGTTACAGAGAACCTTAACGTACTTGATTATGAGTATTACATTAAGGTAACTGATTTAATACTTGAGAATAAAATACCCGACCTTCTTTTAGCTTATAATGATATTTTGGCTAAAGGTTTTGACGGGCACCATTTTATCGCCGGGCTTGCATCACACTTTAGAGATTTGTTAGTTTCTAAAAATCCTGCTACTTTGATTTTACTCGAAGCCGGCGAAGTTGCACAAAACCTATATGGAATCCAGGCACAAAAAGCAAGTCAGGATTTCCTGCTAAAAGGTATTGACATTGCCAATGATTGCGACCTTAAATATAAAGTAAGCCAAAACCAACGCCTCCTTGCTGAGCTTTGCCTTATGCAGCTTGCCTCTATCACTTTTGATGGAGAAAAAAAAAAGCTGACCAATTTATAATCCCGCCCCACTATTTTAAAAATTTAACGGCTCCAGTGGCTAAAGCTATTGAATCCCAGACTGAGCAGGCACCGATTGCTCAGTTTACTGAACCATCTGTTACCATAGCTTCCGAAGAAAAACCGGCAACTATTTCTCCCCTGCCAGCCACACAACTTGAGGTTGCCGAACCCCAGGTGGTTAAACCTGCTGTTACTAAACCAGATGTAAATCCGGGAGAAGTTAAGGTATCGGCATTTTCATTGTCAGGATTGCGTATGAAACGTGAGATGGCCGAAAGCCAGAGGACAAGCGTTAAAAATCCTGATGAGTTGCCCCGCGAAAAGTTTAATGAAACCGATATGCGCCTGCAATGGAACAAGTTTGCACAGCGCCTTAGCGATGCCGGCCAAAAGATTATGGCTACGTATATGCAGATTAACGATCCTGTTTTAGATCCTGATGGTATAACGATACGGTTAGAATTGCCCAACGGAGGGTCTAAGGTAGATTTTGACAACAACAAGCTGGATTTGTTAGGTTATATGCGTGGTAAACTCCATAACCATGATATTGTTATAGAGGTTCACGTCAACGAGATTGTAAGTACAAAACATGCCTTTACTCCCGAAGAAAAGTACGAAAAGCTAAAAGCTATGAACCCGGCAGTAGAGATGCTTAGGAAAATGTTTGACCTGGATATATAATTTGGGGATTAACTAAAAAATAATTGTATGAAACTATTCATTTTACTATTTCTTACGTTTTACAGCCTGAATATTTTTGCACAAACAACTTTGAAAAAAGAATTTTATCTGGACGAGAATAATAAACCAATTTTACTTGCAGAGTTTAAAGGTAAGGTTAGCTTATATAATAAATACGGCTATACTGTTGTTTCTGAAACGGATAGTACATTAACCGCGAAGATCATCTTTAGAGAACAGACGGGAATCCTTCAACCTCGCGAACGTGATGCGGTGGTTACAGCGTTGCAACAGCTAACAAATAAAACGATTGATGTATCTCAAACAATTATTATAAATTACTTTTATAGAGAACCTGTAAAAAATCAGGCTCCGTGTATAGATCATTACACATCAGATAAAAAATACCTGCATTTTATAAATAAGCATACTGATTATGCCCAGTTTTTTATAACCGAGAAAGGCTTTAATTACAATCATAAATCTGTTTATGAAGATGTAAATGAAGCTATTCGTAACCTGCTTTTTAAAGATGTAGTGCATTGCGGCAACTACATAATTATTAAACCAGACGGGCACTATTATAAAAGAGTTGGCGAATACAAGCAGGACGACATTCCTTATAAAATAAAAGAAGACTGGTAGTTTTTATTACCAGTCTTTTTTTATAATTTATGATTTTACGATAGTTACTCGGCGTATCTCTGATTATCCATAAATACAACAATTCAAATTAATATTCAAAAGTTCCGTACTCGCTTGTAATGGTTAGTTTTTTCGAATCTGAAGCTTCCACGCGTCCTACAATTTGGGCATCTACATTAAAGGATTTTGATATCTCTATAATTTCCTGAGCAAGATCTTCGGGAACATAAAGTTCCATACGGTGGCCGCAGTTAAATACCTGATACATTTCTTTCCAGTCAGTGTTGCTTTGTTCCTGTATCAGTTTAAACAGCGGCGGGACCGGAAATAAATTATCTTTAATAACATGTACATTATCTACAAAGTGAAGCACCTTTGTTTGAGCACCACCACTGCAATGTACCATTCCATGAATTTCCTCGGGAGTATAAGTATCTAATATTTTTTTGATTATTGGTGCGTAAGTACGCGTAGGCGATAACACGAGTTTACCCGCATCTATAGGGCTGCCCTCTACAGCATCGGTTAATTTTACGTTACCTGAGTATACAAGATCGGCAGGTACAGCAGCGTCATAACTTTCCGGATATTTAGCCGCAAGATAGTTGCTAAACACATCATGGCGTGCAGACGTTAAACCATTACTCCCCATACCCCCATTGTAGCCTCTCTCGTAGCTTGCCTGCCCTGAAGAGGATAACCCAACAATAACATCACCCGGCTGTATGCGTGCGTTATCTATTACATCACTGCGTTTCATACGAGCTGTTACAGTACTATCAACAATAATAGTACGTACAAGGTCGCCTACATCGGCAGTTTCGCCACCGGTTGAGTGGATTGTAACACCAAATCCCTTAAGTTCTTCAAGAAGTTCGGCAGTGCCATTTATAATAGCCGATAGTACCTCGCCCGGAATAACATTTTTGTTACGGCCTATAGTGCTGCTAAGCATAATATTATCTACAGCACCCACACAAAGCAGGTCGTCTATATTCATAATAAGGGCATCCTGGGCTATGCCTTTCCAAACCGATATATCGCCGGTTTCTTTCCAGTACATGTATGCCAAAGACGATTTTGTACCTGCGCCATCGGCATGCATAATAAGGCAATACTCGTTATCTCCGGTAAGGTAATCGGGTACAATTTTACAAAAAGCTTTAGGAAACAGGCCTTTATCTATGTTTTTTATAGCGTTATGCACATCTTCTTTAGAAGCCGAAACTCCTCTTTGGCTATAGCGTTTGCTGGTATCCTGGCTCATGTAAACTGTAGTTTGTGTTGTTGCAGGCAAAGATACTTTTTATGTAACAATTTAGCAATTATTTAATGTAGTAAAGGGATGTACCTTACACGCTACTTTGGAAGTTGAAAAATTATGAATATAATTTGCATATTAGATTAAAAAAGTATAAATTTTTACCTTAAAAAGTAGTATTTAATATTATGGCAAAAATTTAAACTATATTAGAAAAACAAAACTGTGCAATCCTTAAAAATTAATTGCAATCTAACTGGCATACACTTTTTAATGTGCATTGGCACACATATTGCATACAATAAACTACTGATATACTGCGTTATATCCTGCTAATTAAATTTTTAAATTTATAAACTAAAAATAAAGTACTACATGTCATAAGCAAATTTTACCGGCAATACCCAGATTCAGAAAGAAAGTCAGATTTAAAATGATGTAGAGAGAATGATGAACGTGAACCTGAACTACCTTAAAAAAATACCCTATTTATTATTTATGCTTGGGCTGTACTTTTTTACAGTTATGCCAGCACAGGCACAAAATGACAGCATTGTTTTTATACCCGCAACAACGCTTACGGTTAAAAAACGGCCTGTATTTGTAAAACAACTCATTGTACCGGGAGCACTTGTTTTAGCAGGAACATGGGCAAATAAACGCCAGTTTGAAAAATCAGTAAATAAAAATGTGTTGTTTACAGTAGGGCATAATTTTCACACTAAAGTAGATGACTATTTAAGGTATGCCCCTATTGCAGAACTTTATGCTGCCGATGCCTTAGGTGTTAAGGCAAAAAATCATTGGTTTGACCAGACAAAAAATCTGGCAATATCTTTAATAGTTACCGATTTTATTACCGGAAAGTTAAAGAAACTTACTAATAAAACACGACCTAATGGTGGTAAAATAGCCCATTCGTTCCCATCAGCGCATAGCTCTATGGCATTTGCAAATGCTACTGTTTTATATGAAGAATTTATAGATACCAGCCCTGTTTTTGCTTATACAGGTTATGGCTTTGCCGTAGCAACAGGCTCTTTACGTCTTATGAATAACGCGCACTGGCTAAGCGATGTTATGGTAGGTGCCGCTATAGGTATGGTAATTACTAAATTAGTTTACCTACTTGACCCTATTATAAAATGGAATCCGTTTAAGGATACTAATAATTTGGTTATACTTCCAAAGTTTGATGACGAGGGCTACGGAATTATTTTATCTAAACGGTTTTAATTTAAAAATCAAACCCTGCCGGAAATTGGCAGGGTTAACATTTTAACTGGTATATATCTTAAACGGGGGCGTTTGTCTCAATAAGTTTTTCTTTTTTAAGTTCTGCCCAAAAATCTGCGGGGATAGTAGCTTTCATAGATACAGCATTTTCCATAACCTGTTTTGCGTTGCGTGCTCCTGGTACAGTAGCAGATACTACCTTTGGAGCAACCGTAAATTGCAGTGCTGCCGTTCGCAGGTCTACTTTATGTGCGGCAGCCACCCTTTTCATCTTTTCATATTTAGCCATGATATCGGCAGGCTTCTCCCCACCATATAGATAACGGTCCTGCCCTGCAAGTAATCCTGCGGCAAGCGGTGCACCAACAACTATACTAACGCCTCTTTTTTCGCAGGCAGGAAAAAGTGTATTAAGGTCGTCTTTATGCTTCACCAAAGAATATTGTGTTGCTGAAAGGAAAATATCAGGGTCGGCAACTTCAAGAGTTTTAAGTGCAGGCTCTATGGTATTCACACCAAGCCCCCAGGCCTTTATCAGTCCCTCATCGCGCATTTTTGTCAATTCTTTCATGGCGCCATCCTGGGCAATTTTAAAATAGTCAAGCCACTTGCCTTTAAAGTCTTCGTTATCCGGAGACAAGTCGTGTATAAACACAATATCCAACGCAGGGATACCCAACCTTAGCAAACTATCTTCTACCGATTTTCTGGTACCTCCAGCCGTATAGTCATATTTATAATTAAAGTTAAGCCTTCCTTTCCATAACTTGTGCTGAAAATTAGCGTCGGGGTACATTAGACGACCCACTTTTGTAGAAATTACGTAGTCTTTTTTGTCCTGACCATGCAAAAAATTACCCATGCGGCGTTCGCTTTGCCCAAGGCCATACCAGGGAGAGGTATCGAAATAACGAATGCCTGCCTTCCAGGCTGCTTCCATTGCATCAAGCGCTTCTATATCGGTAGTTTCTTTAAAACCATTACCAAGTGCTACACCACCCAAGCCTATATTGAACGGTGGGCGGTAATGGTCTTTAGCTATAGGTTCGAATGTTGCAGCCGTTTCCGAAATTACTGGTGTAACAGAACTCTCAGCAGCAAGCTCAAAAGCATTGCCTACCATAGGAACAATAGAAGCCGCAGCAGCCCCTTTGGTAAGTGTATTTATAAAATTGCGTCGTGTAGTTGCCATGCTGTGGTGGTTTTAATAGTTAAAACCCAAAGTTAACCATCGCTTCACCTGCAAGCAATTATGCAGTCTTAAATTAATGATAAATGTGAAGTTATTGTGGATTTTCAACAATCATTACCTCTACCCTACGGTTTGCCTCGCGCTCATCGGCATTTTTTTCAGGTATAGTGTATATTGGCTGTGATACACCAAAGCCCTGAAACGACAAGCGGCTTTTTTCTATACCGCTTTGGTTAAGAAACATCATAACTGCTTTGGCACGCTGTGTAGAGAGGTCGTTACGGTCTGCTTTCATACAGCATACATGGCCCAACAGTTTTATTTTAAGTTTCGGGTTAGCCTCCATTACCTGCAATAGCTCATATAGCCTGTGCCTGGATTCTACCATTACCCCAAAGGTATTTTCGTAAAAATTAAGGTTCTCAATTTTTATTTTTTCTCCGGTTTTGGCTTCGCCTACCCTTTTCATAAAAGCAACATCAAGAGTTAACTCCTGCTCTTTACCATTAGGCCCTACTACTGATATTTTATCAGGATATACCTTTGGCCCTTTTGCCTTTACAACTGGTGCTACAGGCTTTTCCTCTTTAATACCTAAAATTTCATTTTCGCGGGCAAGGTCTTTTTTCTCAATATAATATATGGTAACCTTACGGTTTTCAGCTTTTTTAGCCGATTGTTTGTGTAATTCCCCAAAACTGCGTATCCTGAAATCTTCGCGGGTTGCAATCTTACCTTTCAGTATACCAAATACAGTACTTACACGGCGCTGGGCAAGGGTATCGTTAAGGCCGGTTGTACCATCTTCATCGGTATAACCGTTTATAGCCAGTATTTTAGATTCTTTATTATTAAGCATCCAGGCATCGAGCCTGCCCTGCTCACTACTTTTAAGTTCGTATTTGTTACTGTCAAAATACACCGAAAATTGCTCCTGTGCTGCCAGCATAGCCGGGAATAGAAGTATCAGCAAAAGTTGAAACAGGTTTTTCATAAATCGTGGTTTTATTTCTAAACGAAAATAATCATTTATTTAATATCAAGCATTAATGGTGCCAACCTGATTTTTATTATTAATTTTCTAATATCTCAATCTCCACCCTGCGGTTAGCTATTTTCTCGGCTTCTGTTTTTTCCGGCAGTTTGTAAACAGGTGTAGTGCTGCCAAAACTTTTATAAGATAAGCGGCTGCGCTCTACACCATTTCGAATCAGGAATTTATAAATCGTTTCTGCCCTGCGGTGCGATATTTTGTTTTCTTCATTTACCTGACAGCAAATATGTCCTTGTATGTCTATTTTTAGTAGTGGCATAGAACGCATAATGGCAAGCAGCTCTTCTAATACAGGTTGCGATTCGGGCAATATAATGTCGGAGTTATTGTAAAAGTTAAGGTTGGGTATCTTTATCTTATCACCTTTCTCTGCCTTGGTAACTTTTTGTGTAAACTCAGTAACCGGTTTAGCATCTGCAACTACCGGGTCTGTAATAAGAATTTTTTTAGGTTCGTAATATAATACCACTTTCCTGTCAGTTTTACTTTTTCCGGTGGCATTTGTTTCTCCAAAGCCTTTTATCTCTGTAGTATTTACAGCAACACCAGCATTTTTCAGCTGCTCATATACATACTTTGCCCTGCGTTCAGAAAGGTCGGTATTATAAATGGCCTCCCCTACACTATCAGTATAACCGTATATTTTACTGACATTTATATTAGGGTTTTTGCTAATCCATTTAGATAATTTTTGCCCTGAAGATTCGTTGGCTTCATCGATGTCAAAATCAAAATATACAACAAATTGTTGCTGGGCCTGCATATTAGTAAAAGACATTACGCAAAATGCAAAGAAAAGTTTAAGGTGTTTCATTCTTTAATGCTATTATGATAGGTTATCTCTCAATTATCTCAATCTCTACCCTCCGGTTTGCTTCACGCTGTTCTTCATTTCTTTCAGGTATTGCATATATTGGCCTGCTACCACCGAAGCTCTCATAGCTAATCCTCTTTTTATTTATGCCGTGATCTTTTAAATACTTGTAGATAGTTTTAGCGCGATCGCCTGCTAAATCGGTATCATCAAACGGAGAACAGCATTTATGACCCTGTATTTCAATCTTAAGTTTTGTATTATCCTGCAATGTAGCAACAAGTTCATTAAGCGTATGCCTTGATTTAGGAAGCAGAATCTCGGTATCGTTGTAGAAATAAATATTAGGTAAAATAATCTTGTCCCCTTTTTGGGCCGCATCCATAATTTGTGTAAGCGTAGGAATAACAATTTCAGGCGTTACAGGCTTAGGTAGTATTTCAGGTTTTGGTTTTGGTTCTTCTTCAGCTAAGGGCAAAGGCTTAGGTTTTGTAAACTCTATTACCACCCGTCGATTTTTGTTCAATTCGGCAAATGCTGTGCTCTCTCCAAATCCTTTTAAATCGGTATCAGGAGTAACCATGTTTTTGTTTTTAAGTTCACTATATACCCATGCTGCCCTGCGTACAGATAGTTTTATATTATATGCTGCATTGCCTACACTATCTGTATAACCATATACGCTTGTAACCTGAGCCGCACTGTTATTAGTTATCCAAGCCGATAGATTTTTGTTTGATGCATCTTCTGCTTCATCAATATTAAAGTCAAAATAAACAGTAAATTCTTCCTGCCCGTGGGCAACCCCAATGGCCATGATGCATAATAAAAGTGACAGTATAAACTGTTTCATTTGCTGTAAGGTTTTTATGATAACGGTATAGGTTTATATTTATTTTTAA
>Ga0247815_10002501_pt1 | contig 13580 bp, 9 predicted proteins | sample UWRJL194509B1_FD_181014 | JGI IMG/M metagenome (GOLD analysis project Ga0247815, IMG submission 181014) | Plant litter microbial communities from Arlington Agricultural Research Station in Wisconsin, United States - UWRJ-L194-509B-1 | ecosystem: Environmental > Terrestrial > Plant litter >... | reverse complement strand
ACGTTCATCCATAGATTCCAGTACCTGCCCGATGAGATATTTGGTTAGGGCCATATTATCCCTGCCTACCGCAAGCAAAGGAAGGATATTTTCCGGGTCAATGGAACCAAAGAGATCCAGGTAAGAACCGTGTTTAAGAAACTTGGTAGAGAACCCCGCGTATGGGCCAAATAGTAGGGATACCTTCCCTTCTACGTGGCGCTGGTCAAGATGCGGAACTGACATAGGTGGCGACCCAACTGATGCTTTTCCATAAACTTTGGCATGGTGGCGCAATGCAAGCTCCTCATTATCACAACGCAGCCAAACACCGCTGACAGGAAAACCTGCATAACCATTAGCTTCAGAAATTCCTGATTTCTGAAGCAAGGGCAATGAACCACCACCGGCGCCGACAAATACAAAGCCAGCCTGTACCTCGTGATGCTCGCCGCTTGCCTCATTCCTTATTTTTGCATTCCAACCCTGTGCAGCTCTTTCGAGATCCTGTACACGGTGACCGTAATAAACATTCACGTTAGGCTTTTCCCGCAACGAATCAAGCAGTACCCTGGTCAGTGCGCCATAATCTACATCAGTTCCTGTCTGCATCCTCGTCGCAGCGAGTACTTCATCCGGATCACGGCCTTCCATCACAAGCGGCAACCATTCCTGAATCACAGATGTATCATCCGTAAACTCCATTCCGTGATAGAATGGTGTTGCAGAAAGTGCTGCAAAACGTTTTCTAAGAAAAGCAACATTATCTTCGCCTTGTACAAAACTAAAATGCGGCACGGAGTTGATGAAAGATTGCGGATCTGCAATAGATTTATTTTTCACCAGGAACGACCAAAACTGCCGCGACAAATCGAATTCTGTATTTACGTGAAGTGCTTTCGAAATATCTATCGTGCCATCTGCCAGTTCAGGCGTATAATTAAGCTCACAGAGGGCTGCGTGACCGGTTCCCGCATTATTCCAGGCATTGGAACTTTCCTGTGCGGGCTGGTCCAAGACCTCATAAATTCCTATTTCAAGGTCGGGCTCAAGTTCATTTAAAATCACGGCAAGTGTTGCGCTCATGATTCCTGCTCCGATTAGAAGGATGCGTGGATTTTCGGATGGATTGGATTCTCTCATAAAAACATGTTAAATGAATTAATATTTATCGTGCAGGTAGCGGTACACAAAGGTTACGGCCATAGCGCCTTCGCCTACCGCGGATGCTACCCGTTTAATTGAATTGTGCCTTACATCTCCTGCAGCGAAACAACCTGGCACACTTGTTTCCAAAAATGCCGGCGAAAAATGTTTATCCCATTTTTGGCCAAAAGGCGGCAAAAAGAGATCGCCTCCCGTGACAAGATATCCGGCATCGTCGCGCACTATTGCTGTGTGCTCAGCCCAACTGGTATTTGGTTTACCACCTATGCATACAAACACAAATTTCGTTTGATAAATGGAAACACTTTGTTTAACTGAATTAGCCACCGTAATTTCTTCCAGCGAGTTATCTCCTGCTAAACCTGTAATACGAGAATTGAACAGCACTTCAATTTTCTTCTTTTTTTCAATACGGGCAAGTAAATAATAGGATAACGAATCAGAAAGATTATCACCACGTATAATTATTGTCACCTTGCTGGCATGCTTACAGAAATTGAGCGCGGCCTGTCCTGCAGAATTGCCGCCACCTACTATAAATACGTGTTGGTCGGCACACAAGATGGCTTCACTTGCTCCCGCGCCATAATATACACCAGCATTCAAATAGTTTTCCTCTTCAGGCAAGTCGAGCCTGGCATATTCCACACCCGTGGCCGAAATATTGGACCGTGCAATAATCTTATTGCCATCAGTAAAGTCTACGTGTAATTTCTGGTCAATAAACTGCGCTTTCATGCTTTTGCGGATCAGCAGGATCTCCACCCCGAACTTTGTAGCCTGCTGCCTGGCCCTTTCTGCAAGGTCGTTTCCTGAAATTCCGCTGGGAAATCCCAGATAATTTTCAATGCGCGAACTGGTACCTGCTTGCCCTCCTATCGCCTCCCGCTCTATTAAAACGGCGCTTAAACCCTCCGATGCAGCATATACTGCGGCGCTTAATCCCGCAGGCCCGCCACCAAATATTGATACATCATATTCTTTATGCTTCGGCTTGGTTATCCATCCCAGGTTGCGCGCAATGTCTTCAACAGTTGGATCAAATATAAACTTGCCTGAAGGCAGTAAAACCGCTGGTAATTTTTTGCAATCCAATACCAGCTCAGGGAAAATGTCATGAAATGCTTCAACATTTGCAACAGGTATCCATTCAAATGTCACCACACTCCTTTTAAGAAAATCTCTGATCACATAAGCATCGCGCGATTCTGAGTTACCATATACCTTTAATTTTACGAGTTCGGCTTTATTACTTTCCATTATTTACTTATTAATACATATCGTACTTTGTCTAACCATACAAGTCGTAATTCCTTCACTATACAAGAACGAACTAAAACATTTCTTTTCATGATCCGTATGGCCTTGTACAACTGGGAGCAAAATGGAAACCAACATATAATAATCTAATTTACAGACATATATAAAATATTTGAAGAAAATTCATAGACGATATATCATCATTTTACGACTATAACAATACCTGTCCTAAGGAAGGACAACCTTCGCAAAATCACGAAATAGAGTAACCACACAGGCTACCAGGCAGCGCGTACATCACTAATAATCAACGTGTTGTTTAAAAGCACAAAAATTGCTGATAGATATGCAGAAGTCAATATTTCTGTTAACCAACGTAAGAAAGCAAATATGGAAGATTCGATTAAAATTATCAGAGACATCACCTATAACGGTGATCAGCAACTTGACCTGTACAGCGGAGACAACTCGAAGGGCGCAATAATTGATATTCATGGCGGTGGCTGGTTTCATGGTGATAAAGCGAAAGATGAAGACCTTGCCACCAGGCTGGCATCAGCGGGATATTTGGTTATCGTGCCAAACTACCGGCTAACTCCTGCAGGAACTTTTCCCGCGGGCAGGGAGGATATCCTTGCATCATTGGATTGGCTGATAAATTCAGATTACAATTTTAGCCGCGATAAGATTGCTGTCTGGGGAAGTTCTGCAGGTGGAAATCTGTCTGTAGAGGTTGCTTTGCTCCGCGGCATTCCAGCAATCAGCTGGTCTGGCATCATAGACCTGGAGGGTTTTATTCTAGAAACCGATGGCAAGGCCGATGAGAAAAAAGATAATCTGGATTTTGCCCAGATCCCAAGTGCAAACATAAACCAGGGCGGCAGAAACGATGCTTTCCTCCGATGGTGCATTTATTCGTTAATCGGAAATGACAGAAGTTTGCTACGGGAAGCCACACCATTAACCCGCGTGAGCAATTTAAGCGGACCAATGTACCTGGCCAACTCGATGGACGAATTTGTCCCCGCCGATGGTGCCCTTAAGTTACAAAAAGCCTTATTGGCCGCCGGGGTTCCATCAACTGTACAGCTTGTTCCCGGAACAATCCACGCTAAAGGGTACATGGCCGATACCATTGATGCATCACTTATTTTTCTGGACAATATTTTTAAACCACAATAGTGTAACGTCAATTTGTTTAGCTAAAGAGTGGCCCGGGCAAGTAACTTATTTTTTAAATCGTCCAGCTGAAAGGGCTTAGAAAGGTAATCGTCCATTCCACATTCGAGGGCACGTTTTTTTCCATTATCAGATACCGATCCCGTTAACGCAATAATGTGGATGTTAGCCTTGATGGGGTCAGTAAGCAGTCGGACAGCTTTGGTTGCTTCGATCCCATCCATAACCGGCATATGCATATCCATCAGGATGACATCATAATTACTGATTGTCAATGCGTCCAACACCTCTTTTCCATTCTCAACCATACTGGCATTTATATTCCATTTTTTGAACAGCTGCCGCATAAAAAATATGTTCATTGAATTGTCTTCTGCGACCAAAATTCGTAATTCACTGAGCGCCCTGTAATCATTTTCTCCGGTTTCTACCTGCGCCTGCAGTACCGCCGCCAATTCAAGTTCAATATCAAAATAAAAACAAGTGCCCTTGCCCAGTGCACTCTCTACCTTTATTTCACTGCCAAACATAGTAACCAACTGCTTTACAATGCTAAGACCCAGCCCCGTCCCTCCGTATTTTCGAGTCGTATTTTGCGAGGCCTGCACAAAGGGATCGAATATCTTTTCCCGCTGGCTTTCAGTGATACCGATGCCGGTATCAGCTACTTCAAATTTAATAGTAAAGTAGTCGCCAGCCTGCCGAACCAGGAGCGCCTTAATACTAACATTTCCAATTTTTGTAAATTTAATGGCGTTTCCGACCAGGTTGTATAACACTTGTCCCAGCCGTGTCGGGTCACCCAGGAACTCCTTTTTTGCAATTTCCTTATCAACATGAAGGGAAATCCCCAACGATTTTCCGTCCGCTACATTCTTCATTCCACTGGTAATTCCCTTTAAAAGTGTTTCAAGATTAAAAGGTACCTCTTCGAGTTCAAACTTTCCGGACTCAAGCTTATTCACATCCAGTATATTATTGATTAAAGACAACAAAGCTTCCGCAGAAAACTTTAAACCTTCCAGCTGTTCCTTTTGCCTCAAATTAGTGTGATCGTCGGCCAGTAAAGTGGCTATACCAATAACAGAGTTCAACGGCGTCCTTAATTCGTGCGACATCATGGACAAAAAGTTCCCTTTTGCTAAAGCTGCTTCTGCCAGCTCTGCATTTAATATGTCTTTCTCTCTCAAAGTGGAGTAAAGTACACCATGAAAATAAAAATGCGCGAGCAGGATCACCAAAAAATTTACCAGGATATACAAATCATTCAGTCCCTCAGGTAAAGGGTGTAAGCCTGTCCACCGAAAGCCAATATAATGACATAATATAACCGCCGCCGCAGCGATCACGGTATAAATTGAGCCCCACCATTTATTTAATCCGTAAAAAGCGGAAATCACCACCATATAAATTGCCTGGCATGCCACAACATCCGTTCCTATTGAGGCATTAAAAACCCGGTAGTAAATATGAAGTATGGTCGCTAATATCGCATAATGTATTCCCCATTTGATTATGCCAGGGAATCTGCGCAATAAAACAATGATAAACACCGAGCTAACTATTAAACGAATCGCCCTTCCACTTCCATCTCCCTGATGGGTTAAAAGCGCATCTGACAAGTAAATAGCTCCTTTCAATACGTTAGCTCCGAGCATCAGGTAAAACAGGTGCAATTGTGCCGCCTGAATTGAGGTAAGATCATGACGAGGGAAAGCCACCGACATCTTTTTGATAAGATATTTCAACATTCATCACTATTTAATATATTTTTCTTTTTTAAGCAAAGTTAAATAACAAATACTATATTTTTTATATAATTTACGAATATCGTACTGTATTACCTTGGGATTGGCTTGTATGCCTAACCTGTCTAACTTCGATAAATACAATTGCTGAAAATCCTCTTTCATATCGGAACCCATATTTATTTTAACATTGGCTAATGAAAAGTACCGAAATCACAACCTTTTGTTAATCTTAAATGAAGATTCAGTTAATCATTTAGCAACATCTTCGTGGCTGAAAACAATTCAAAAAAATTATGATCAGAAATCTACTATTTGCGGTTTTGTTGCTGTGTTTTTGTGCTAGAAATCCCCTTTCGGCACAAACTACGCAAGCATCAATTTTCGGTACCATTACCGATCAGCAGAAAAGACCGATTCCAGGTGCTTCGGTTCAGGTTAAAAACACTTCAACAGGTTTTACCACAAGGACATCTACCAATGCTAAAGGTGACTACACTTTTAAAGAGCTTCCACTAGGGGGACCATATACTGTAAAAGCGATCTATATGGGCTACGGTGAACAAACCAGAACGCTTGCTGTGCTGAACTTTGGTGATGCTGCAAGAATATCAATTGAGATGCAGGAAGCCTCACAAAATCTGCAGGCTGTAGAAGTTGTGGCGACAGGTCTGCGAAATAAAGTTCAGAATTTTGGAGCCTCAACAGAGATATCTGCCAAAACTATGAACCAGTTACCTGTAAACGGTCGTAACTTCTCTAACTTAATGGATTTATCTCCTCTAAGTCGCGGTAACGCTATCGCAGGACAACTTGCATCCTCTACCAATTTTACCATTGACGGGATGACTGCCAAAAACCCAACATCAGGGGGGAGTACAACCAACCGCAGCAGTGCACCCTATTCTATATCGATTGAAGCTGTCCGCGAATTTAAGGTAGTCACCAATCAATATGACGTAACTCTCGGCAGAGCAGGTGGAGGTACTATAACAGCAGTAACCAAATCTGGGACGAATACCGTATCGGGCAGCGCATTTATGTATGGCAGGGCTGACTGGTTATCAAGTCCATATGATATCAGAGGTATCAAACGTGATAATGATTTCTCAACTTATCAATATGGATTCACATTAGGCGGACCAATTATTAAAGATAAACTACATTATTTTGTAGGATGGGATCATCAGAGAGATGCCCGTCCGCTAATTATTGCCGACATCAATGGTGCAGCCGATGAAGCCCGGTTCAGGATTACCAACTCTACTCTTTCACAATTTTTAGATATTGCACGTAATAACTACGGCGTAGCGAATACTCCTCAATATGGTACATTCGATAGAACGCGTGGATCTGACGCGGCATTCGCCCGTTTGGACTGGCAAATCAATGAGAAAAACCTATTAACCGTTCGCGACAATTATACTAACGACCGAAACCCTTTAGGATTGCAAGATAATACTGCAATCAACTTTTATGAGAGTTACGGAAATGATAAAAACGTTGACAATAGTTTGCTCGCAACATTGCGCTCAACTGTAAGCAGCAAATTAACCAATGAATTAAAGTTGCAGCATTTGTATACCTTCCAGGCAAGTACACAAAATGATGAACTGGGTTTTGCCATTCCAAGGGCAGTAGTAGGTAACGTGGCTTCAGTTTTATCAGATGGAACGGCAGCCAATACAGCTATACAAATTGGAGGGCACCGATTCGGCCAGGAAGGCTTTACCAATAACGTTTTCCAGTTGGTTGATAACTTGTATTACAATACTGATAAAGTTAAATATACATTCGGGGTTGATGTAATGTACACCCGTGCGAAATCGTTGTATGGCAGTGAAGTTAACGGAAGGTTCGAATATACCAATACAACGGCGGGCACTTCATTGGAGAACTTTGCAAACCTCCTTCCAAACAGATATTACCGTGAGGTGCCTTTAGTGGCAGATCCAACTGTTAAAGCTGGAATCTGGAATACAGCTATCTATGGTCAGATGCAAACAAAACTCGGCAGGGGCCTCGACTTTGTAGGAGGGTTAAGACTGGATTATAGTGCCTATCCAACATCACCATTAAACCAGACGTTGCTCGATGAATTGGGTGTAAGAACTGATAACAAATTGAAACAATTTCTAATTCAGCCAAGAATCCAGTTCAACTGGGACATCAACGAGAACAGGACAGACTTTGTTCGTTTTGGAGCAGGTATATTTGGATCTGATGTAAACAATTACGTGACCATTAACAACCTGACTTTTGATGGTACCCACTTAGGAACTGTAGATGTAATTAACGAAAACGTTCCAAGACCAAACTTTATTGGATATAGAAACGGGACTGCCACGGCACCAACCTTAGAAGCATTACAATTACCAACCATCAATACCTACGGTTCTGATGCTAAAATACCTGTGGTGTATAAGGCTAACTTGTCCTACAGTAAATTGATTACAGATAGATTGAGATTAGGGATTACCGGATATGCAAGTTTAGGCCGCAATAACTATATGTATGTTGACAGAAACATGAGCGCTAATGCTTATTTTACTTTGCCAAACGAAGATAATCGCGGTGTTTTTGTACCAAGTATGCCAGCGAATGGTTCACCTGATTGGAAAACCGGGCGTATCAGCAACAAATTTGGACGCGTATTGGAATTGAACAGCGAAGGTAAAGTAAATCAATATGCAGTTGTAGTTGATGCAACCTGGAAATATTTTAAAGATGGAGAGATCTCTGCAAGTTATACATGGAATGATGCAAAGGATAATACGTCTTACAACGGTAACGTAGCAAACTCTGCAACCTTATCTCTTCCTGTTAAAGACGATCCACGAGATTTAAGCAACATGACATACTCTGACGGTCAGTTCAGAAGTAAAGTTGTTATTTATGGTACCCTTCCAACATTTTATGGAATCACCGTTGGGGTTCGTTATTCTGGAATCGGTGGCACGCGTTATAGCTTAGTATCAGGTGCAAATAATAACGGTGATTTCGTTGCAAGTAACGACCTGGCTTATATTTTTGACAGGAACAATGCTGCGGTTCCTCAAAACGTCCGTACAGGTTTACAAACTATTTTAGACAACCCTCTGGCAAGCCAGAGTCTGAAAGATTATATCGTTAAATACTCAGGGCAAATCGCTGAACGTAATGGCGGTGTAAATGATTTCTTCGGTGTGATCGATTTAAGGGTGAGCAAAAAATTCAAGATTTCGAAAACGCATAACATTGAAATATCAGGTGATATCTTCAATTTGGCCAATTTGCTGAAGAAAACCTGGGGTGTAAACGAGTCCCTAAGTACCCAGGCATTGTATGCTTTAAACGGAAAGGCCGAAGTAGCTGCTACTCCTACTACCCCGTATATTCCTGCGATTCCAAATTATGATTCAGCAACGAAATCATTCAACTACCGTGTGAACAATTCCGGTATTGTCGTACCAACTGGTAATCCATATCAGTTCCAACTAGGATTGAGATACGGATTCTAACTGATAATAAATTATAACTCTCCCAGGCCGCAGTAATGCGGCCTTTTTCATTTTGAGAAATTTGCTTTAACACTAATCCATCATTCAATTACCCGGCTGGCCTAGTTTTCAAATCTATACATCGGATAATCAGACTGCTTTCATATTATGTTATAAATATTTTTGGCCGCTCATGTCATTTATCACGATTTAGCTGTACTTTAAGTCAATAATTTACACACATGACTATCAGCTATTATACAATTCTTTTCAGCAGGGATATTGACCGGCTAATCAATGAAGTAAAAGAATATACAGACGAAGATTTATTATGGCAGGTATTACCGGGAACTACAAATTCAGCGGGGCATCTGGTACAGCACCTGATAGGCAACCTCAAAACATACATTGGAAATCCATTTGGCAACATCCATTATGTAAGGGACCGAGAGGCAGAATTTTCCCAACGGCTGTTTACGCGTGAAGAATTTATCATTACCCTTGAAGAGCTATCGGGCACTTTAGTATATTCATTGTCTAAAATTCCTAATGAAGCAATGGATGCGGTTTACCCCCGTGAAATATTAACTATTCATCCTGACCAAACTATAGAATACGTCCTTGTTCATTTGCTTGCACATCTGTCTTATCATACCGGGCAAATCAACTATGCAAGACGTTATTTCTCCATGAAAGAATAAGCAACTGAATGACAAACTCATGCGATTAAAACAAAATAAAGTATGACTTGTTACAACGCGAAAAATACAGCTATGAGAAAAAATAACTTAACTTTTTCGGCAGTGGTGGTCATTCTTGCAATGTACTCTTGCAGTGGTGAAAAAAAATCATCAGACGCCAACACGACAGCGGGTGACAGCCTGGCTGCAACTACTTCAGATACTTCAATCAGTACTCCGGCCGACACAGCTGGTAATACTGTTACTGCATTTGCTTTGAAGGCAGCGGCAGGCGGAATGATGGAAGTTGAACTTGGAAATATGGCGCAACAAAAAGCACAAAATGCGAGGGTTAAAAGTTTTGGGGCTATGATGGTCAAAGATCATACAAAATCAAACAAAGAGCTATTGGCTCTGGCTTCGGCGAAAAATATTGTCATTCCTTCAAAGATGCCTGCAGAAATTCAGCAACATATTGATGAAATGAAAAAACTAAGTGGTGCCGAATTTGATAAACACTATATATCCATGATGACTGACGATCATAAAGACGATATCGATCAGTTTGAAATGGCAGCCAAAGGGCTCAATGACGAAACGATTAAAGCTTTTGCAGCGAAAACTCTGCCTGTGTTAAAGATGCACCTGGACTCTGCAACCGCAATAAAAAAAGATGTCAAATAATCATTCCAAGTAAATCAGCAAAATCAGCACCCTCTATACGACAGAAGGTGCTGGTTTCACTATTATTCTAATTTATCCTCAGATCTATTTGGAATCGGGAGACATTACAAATTCATATTTAATCCCCAGTTTCTTAATTTTTGAATTCAGTGTTGTAGAGGGGATATTCAGCATTTCTGCCGCTCCGCCGGCACCAAATATTTTTCCCTTGCATACCTTTAATATTTCCAGTATATGGTCGCGTTCCATTTCTTCAAGGGTACGGATACGAAAATTTCCTGGAATGCCTATCGGTGGTATTGTGGAAATGTCTATATTTTCAATAAGATCACCAGATGCCATAAGGAAACTCCGTTCCATCAGGTGTTCAAGTTCACGGATATTGCCGGGCCAGTCATATTCCATTAAAGTTTGCATTGCGGTAGTACTGATACCATTAACTGTTCTGTTTGATTTTTTTAATAACCTGTCCAGAAAGTAGCTGGCCAACAACGGAATATCTTCCTTACGCTGCCGCAGAGATGGAAGCTCGATAGGAAAAACATTCAGGCGGTAATAAAGATCGAGCCGGAAACGACCCTCAGCGACTTCTTTTTCAAGGTTGCGGTTAGTGGCAGCAATAACACGTACATTAACTTTCTTTGTGGAACTGCCACCCAATCGTTCTATTTCTTTTTCTTGTAAAACACGCAACAGTTTCACCTGGGCCTCAAGCGGCAATTCCCCAATCTCGTCAAGAAAAATAGTACCCCCGTCCGCCTGTTCAAATTTACCTATGCGCTTATCGGTGGCACCCGTGAAAGCTCCGCGTTCGTGGCCAAATAATTCAGATTCGATCAGATTTATTGGCAGTGCGGCGCAGTTAACGGTAACTAGTGCTTTGCTCTTCCGCGGTGACATTTGATGGATAGTTTGGGCAATACGTTCTTTACCAGTCCCGCTTTCACCCAGAATCAATACAGATGTCTGATCGGGCGCAACAATAGTGATCTTGTTGAACACGGCTTTGAGCAATGGGCTTTGTCCTATGATACCATTAAAGTTCTGGCTCTCGGCCGGAATAGACAGTGGCACTGCAGCGACCTTTGTTGCCTGTAGCTGCTTTACTTCAGCCTCTTTCTTCAAAACGATATCGCTAACAAGATATTGAAGTGTAGCTTCATTCTTTTGCAGCAGGTCCAACTGTAGTTGGTTGTAGCTATCAGATTCCCTGCTATAGAAAGTTAATTTATAGGTGTAGCCATCCGCCGCACGAATATCAAAGCACAATGCCGACTCATATTGAAACAAATCACTTAAGGTCTTTAGCCACAGACTGTCCATTTTTAGCCGGCGAAAGTCAAAGTTGTTGTAAAACTGGTTTTTGGCTTTTATCGGCGATACTTTCCAGGAACGATAGTCCCTTTGCGAAACTCCGGTTAATTCTAACAAATCATTTAGGGACCGTACCTGAAAAATTTTCAGGTTCGTTTTAGTGAGATATACCTGATCTGCATCTGCCGAGGCTTCATTTTTGATGATGCTTAAACAGTCGAAAGGAATAATGCTTTGCAGGGCAGTTGCCGATTGTTTCAGTTTTTCTTCCCAGCTTTCAGCTTTAGCAGCAATTTGTTCTAGCTGTTCCTGCAATGTTAATTCCTTTGGACGGTTCAGCTTTTTGCTTTGTTCATGACGGTATAGTGCAATGTCCAGCATGACCAGCAAGTCTTTCTCACGAAACGGTTTTACCAAAAAGCCATAAGGCTCCGTAGATTTTGCAGCTTCTAATATACCCTGATTTGTATTGGCAGATATATAGATAAAAGGGATGTCCATTTCACGTAACTGACCGGCCAGGTCGAGTCCTGTTTTAGTACCCTGCAAAAAGATATCGAGTAAAATCCAATCTGGTTTTTTAGCTGCAATCAAGTCGAGCGCTTTTGCTACCGATGGTGCAATACCGCAAATCTGGTAGCCTGCCCGCTGTAGCATAATCCTAAGATCGTTGGCGACTATAAACTGATCCTCTACTATTAAAATATTCTCTTTCATATTGTCATTCCTAAAATAACAGACTGGTGATACCTATCCGTTAACTAATTAATTGCATCGCCTTAAAGGTTACGCACACCCGCAGACCGTCTTTATTTTCCAACAGAAAATCGCCATCTAGTTGCTGACTCAGCCCCTGCATTAAGCTCATTCCCAATGAACTGGTATTATATGGATCAAACCCTTCTGGCAGGCCTATTCCGTTATCCCCAATACAAAGCAGGTATTGCCCCTCGCCTGATGGTTCAAGCAGAATATCAATACGACCATTTTCTTTATCATGAAAGGCATATTTAATTGCATTGCTGATTGCTTCATTAAGTATAAGTCCCAGTGGCACAGCCTGCGAAACATCCAGTTTAACCGGTGATATTTGCAGGTTTATTGTTACCTTCTTGTCCTGCTTAAAACTCTCATCCAGGTACTCCACAAGTTCGTGTATGTAGACATTCATATCGATGTTTGCCATATTATCTGACTGGTAGAGTTTCTGATGAATGAGGGACATGGCATGCATCCTGTGCTGGCTATTCCTGATCGCATCAAGGGCATCCTGATTTTTAAGGTAAGCACTTTGCGTATTAAGAAGGCTGATGACGATCTGCAGGTTATTTTTTACCCGGTGATGGATCTCTTTTAGTAGCCATTCCTTTTCCCTCAGCAAGGTTTGAAGTGAATCATTCAGGTGCCTGAGCGAGAAATTTGCGGCATTAATATCATCCTGCTGTGCTTCCAGCTGTAAATTTGTACGCTTTTTAAGGCGGTAACGATTAAAACTGATACCCAATAAGAGCAGCAGCATCACCAGCCCGGCAAAAGTGAAATGCCGGATGGTTTTTTCATGCAGGAGGCTTACATGCTGGTATTGAGCCTGCTTATTCAGGAGCAGTATTTTTTGCTGTTTCAAGCGTATATCTTCATCCTTTTTTTCTGTTTGATAGCCTATCTGCAGATCGGCCAGCTGCGAGGCTTTTTTTGTATTGATCAGCGAATCGTCAATTATCCTGGAGAGTTGATAATGATGTATTGCTGCTTTATAATTTCCTTTTAAAGAATCTACATGGAACCAGTCAAGATAGTTTCTGGCCAACAGGTCAACCTGACTGTTCCTGCGGCAGGCAGTGTCATTCATTTTCAGGTATTTGTACGCCATATCATACTGTTTCGTAGCGCTCAGGTATTTGATAATGGCATTATAATTAGTGGTTTGATGTGCGTGAAACCTGTCCAGGTCTGCCGTTTGTTTAACTACCAGCCCGTAGTATTTTGCCGCCTGATCAAACTGCTGGTTTTCTGTATAAGCCTGGAGGTAATACTTATTAATGAAATGCCTCCATCCCAGGTTAGTGTGTGGATAGCGGTCGCCTATCTTT
>Ga0247815_10002498_pt1 | contig 13589 bp, 16 predicted proteins | sample UWRJL194509B1_FD_181014 | JGI IMG/M metagenome (GOLD analysis project Ga0247815, IMG submission 181014) | Plant litter microbial communities from Arlington Agricultural Research Station in Wisconsin, United States - UWRJ-L194-509B-1 | ecosystem: Environmental > Terrestrial > Plant litter >... | reverse complement strand
CGCGCGAAGAAGGTGGCCGGCCGTCATCAGCACCAGCGCGAGCACGACGCCGCCGTCGAGTCCGATGCGGCGGGCGACGCGGGGCGCGACGAATCCGGATGCCGCGAACAGGATGGGCGGCAGGGTTCCGAGCAGCCCGACGCCGAGGTTCGAGATCGGGATGTCGACGCGGATGTCGGCCAGGATCGGCGAGATCGCCGCGACCGCCTGCCGCAGGCTGAACGCGACGAGCACGATGCCGAGCAGCGCGGCCGTGCGTCCGGCCCAGAGGGGCAGGGAGCGGGGCTCGAACATCACTCGAGTCTATGGCCGCGCCCGACCGGCGACCGTCCGCCGGAGAGCCGCCCCGCCGCCCCCTGCCCGCGCCGTCAACCCTCTTCGACGTCGGCGAAGACGATGCGCACTCCCCCGGTGGCGATCTCGAAGATCGTCGGGAACAGGCGCCCCGCGGCCTCCGTGGCGACGGCCTTCGACGCCGTCTCGTAGTCGGCGAAATACAGGTCGATAAGACGGTGGGCCGGGGTGGCCGAGCCGTCTTCTTTAGGCCAGACTCTGGATGACTCGAGGCGCTCGAGCCCGGGCAGGGCGCGGGCCAGCTCGAGTTGCTTCGTGTCGGCGAAGCCGCGCTCGAAGGCGTCGACGTCGGTCGGGTTGTCGTAGATGACGGTGATCTTCGTGCTCATTGTCGTTGTTCTTTCTATTTGGGGTGAGTAAGGAACTGGCGGCCGACTAGGAGTCGCGGCCGTAGGTCTCGAGCAGGCGCAGCCAGACTTCGCTGACCGTGGGGTACGACGGCACGGCGTGCCAGAGCCGGTCGAGGGGCACTTCACCCACAATGGCCACCGTTGCGGCGTGCAGCAACTCCGCGACATCCGGACCTGCGATGGTGAACCCGACGATGACTTTTCTGTCTTCGTCGACGACCATGACCGCCCGCCCTTCGTATCCGTCGGCGTGGAGGGCGGCGCCGGCGACGGCGCCGAGGTCGTATTCGACGGCTCTGACCGTGAGCCCGCGCCGGGTCGCTTCGGCGACGGTGTAGCCGACGGCGGCGATCTCGGGGTCGCCGAAGATCACCTGCGGCACGGCGCGGTCGTCGGCCGTGAAGGCGTGGCGGCCCCATGCCGTCTCGTTGAGGGCGGTGCCGTTGGCCCGCGCAACGATGCTGTCGCCGAGGTTGCGCGCCTGGTACTTGCCCTGATGGGTGAGCAGCACGCGGCGGTTCACGTCGCCCGCGGCGTACAGCCAGTCGCCGGCGATCGCGGCGCCGCTGCCGTCGACGACACGCAACGCGTCGTCGACGGTGAGCCAGTCGCCGGGGGTCAGCCCGATGTTCTGCAGCCCGAGGGTCGCGGTGTTGGGCGTGCGGCCCGTGGCGACGAGCACCTCGTCGGCGCTGAGGGCCGAGCCGTCGGCGAGAACGAGCCGAACCTCGCTGCCCGACCGGGTGATGCGCGTCGGTTCGGTGTTCAGCCGCAGCTCGACGCCGTCTGCCCGCAACGATGTGGTCGCCAGTTCGCTCGCGAAGGGTTCGACGGCGGGCAGCAGTCCGTCGCGGGCGATGATGGTCACCGCGCTCCCGAGCGCCGAGAAGGCGGTGGCCATCTCGACGGCGACGACGCCGCCGCCCACGATCGCCAGTCGCGCGGGAACGGCCGACGCCGACGCCGCCTCGCGGCTCGTCCACGGCGCAGCATCCGTCAGTCCCTCGATGTCGGGGATCCGGGCGCTGCTGCCGGTCGCGACGACGACGGCGTGCCGGGCGGTGAGCACCACGGTCTCGCCGTCTGCGCCGACGACCTCGACGGATCGGGCCGAGCCGATGCGGCCCTCGCCGCGGAACAGGGTGATGCCGGCACCGTCGAGCCAGGCGGCCTGGCCGTCGTCTTTCCAGTGCGAGGCGAAGGAGTCGCGACGGCGCAGCACAGCGGCGCTGTCGAGGCCTCCGGTGACGGCCGCGCTCGCGCCGGGCAGATGACGCACGGCCCGCAGCGCCGCCGCGTCGCGCAGCAGGGCTTTGGTGGGCATGCAGGCCCAGTAGGAGCACTCGCCGCCGATCAGCTCGCGCTCGACGATGGCCGCAGTGAGGCCGCCCTGCACGACGCGGTCGGCGACGTTCTCGCCGACCGCGCCGGCACCGATGATGACGACGTCGAAGGTGTAGTCGCTCATGGTCAGATGCCCTTCGCGGCGCGGCGGAGGCGCAGAGCCGAGATGAGGAAGAAGACGCCGCCCAAGGTGGCGTATCCGCCGAGGTTCGCGAGGGAGGCCGAGTCGCTGCCGGACATGGCGATGAATGCGCCGCCGACGAACACCGAAAGGCCGCCGGAGACGATCATGGTCCACTGGCCGCCGAGAGCCCGGCGACGGAGGCCGACGAGCAGCTGCACGAGGCCGGCCGTGGAGGCCCAGGCACCCCAGACGATGAGCACCGCGGAGGTTCCGGAGCCTGCCGCGACCGCGAGGCCGATGGCGGCGGCGAGGCTCAGCGCCATGTTGACGTAGAGGAGGGCGACGGATGATCCGGCGGCGCGACTCGATCGATGGTCGACGATGGCGGCGGCGAGGTCGAACAGCGGGTACAAGACGAGCAGCGTCGCCGTGAGGGGGCTGAGGCTGGAACCGACCGCGATGACGACCGCGGCCCAGACTATGGCGAAGCCGAAGCGCACGAAGTAGAGCTTCCGCAGCGACGACGCGACGCTGGTGGTGGTTGTGGACGTAGACATGGTGTTCCTCTGCGGATTGCGTGAATGGAGCCGAACGGCGATTGCCGCGATCAACAGTCTTCGCGCCGCCGGGGCGGCCCATGTACTTCGTTCGAAGTATTTACGCCGCAGAGTCGAGCCGGTGCGTCTCGATCGCCGCCCGTCTACTTCGTTCGTAGTACCCGCGGGACGCAAGGGTGAACCAGAATCAGACCATGCGCACAATAGACAACGTCGAGACCGGTGCGCGCGTGCCGCTCTGGATCCGCCGCCCCGATGCCGTGCACCTCGGCGCGCACCTCCTTGCCGCCGTGATTTTCGCCGGCCAACTCGCGGTGTCGCTGGTCACGGGATCGGATCTCGCGACCGTCGTGGCCGTCGTGGCTGCCGGCGTCGGGATCGCCGTCTCGTGGTGGCGGCCCTGGGCCGGCCTCGTCGTGACCAGTGCCGCGTCGTTCGCCATCAGCGCGGTCGGAGAAGATCCGGTGTCAGTGTGGATGATCGCGGTGCTCGTGCTCTTCTCGTTCGCTTTGCGCGGCAAGCCGCCGGTGATCGGCACGGTCCTGGTCGCGGCGTTCTTCTTGGCCGGGCTGGCCATGGGGCACGGTTTCGGCGGCGGCGGGGTCGTCGGCGCGGCCGCCCTCTTCACCGCCATCGGCGGCGGTGCCTCGGGAGCCGCCCTGCGCCTGTCGCGAGACCATTGGCTGGCGACCGAGGAGCGCGCCAGAAACGCCGTCGCCACCCGCGAGCTGGAGGCCGACCGACGCGTCACCGAAGAGCGGCTCCGCATCGCGCGCGACCTCCACGACGTCGTCGGGCACCAGGTCGCGATGCTCAGCGTCAACCTGGGGGTGGCCGAGATCGGCCTGCCCGACCAGGCTTCCTCATCGCGCCGCGCGCTCGACGCCGCCCGGTCGAACGCGCGCAGTGTCGTGGCCGAGACCCAGCGGATCCTCGTGCTGCTGCGGCGCGGCGACGGCGACGCCGGCGAGGACGCGCTCCGCCCGACACCGTCGCTCAAGACCCTCGGCGCTCTCATCGCATCGTCCGAGAGCATCGGCCTCGACGTCGAGGCCGCAATCTCGGTGCCCGCCGACGTCGGCGAACCGGCCGTCGGCGTGACCGTCTACCGCATCGTGCAAGAAGCTCTCACCAACGCCTACCGGCACGGAGAGGGCGCAGCGAGCGTCGATGTGCACGAGGCCGGGGGTCACATCCATGTCAGCGTCGACAACCTCGTCGGCCACACGCCCCGCGCAGCCGTCGAGGGCAGCGGTCTCGGGTTGATCGGAATGCGCGAGCGTGTCGAATCGTGCGGTGGAAAGCTGACGATCGACGACAGCGGAGATCGATTCCGGGTCAGCGCAGAGTTCAGCCCCGTCGGAGCACAGCTCGCATGACCAACATTCTGATCGTCGACGACCAGGAAGACATGAGAGACGGCATCCGTTCGATGCTGCTCCTCGACCCCACCTTCGTCACCGTTGGCGACCTCTCCGACGGCCTGCAGGTTCCCGCTTTTCTGCGGGACCACGCGGTCGACGTGGTTCTGATGGACATCCGGATGCCGGGCATCGACGGCGTCGAAACCACCCGCCGGATCCGCAGCGAACACCGCGCCGAGCACCTGCGCGTGATCGTGCTCACCACGTTCGACCAAGACGAGATAGTTCTCGCGGCCCTCCGTGCCGGAGCGAACGGTTTTCTCAGCAAGACGGTGAGCCCGACCGAACTCGTCGCGGGCATCGCCGAGGTCGTGGCGGGAGGGGGCGCACTGTCGGCCGCGGCGACGGCCGCCCTCATCGGCCACATGACCGACAACCCGCCGGCCGCGATCGACAAAGACCTGCTGCAGCGGTTCGAGGCCCTCACGCCGCGGGAGATGGCCGTCGTCGTTCTGGTGGCCAGCGGGCTCGACAACCACGAGATCGCCGCTCAGATGTCGGTCTCCCCGTTCACCGTCAAGACCCACGCCGTTCGGGCCATGACCAAGGTCGGCGCCCGCGACCGCGCCCAACTCGTGACATTCACCTTCCGCGCCGGCCTCTACCCCTGATCGCCGTAACCGCTCTCTAGACGCGGGCCAGGAACGCGTCGATCGCCGCCCACGTTGCGTTTGCCGCCTCGAGGTGCGGAAGGTGCCCCGCCTCCGCGATCTCTACGAACTCGGCACCGTGCACCGCGTCGGCGAGCGCACGCCCGTAGGCGGGAGTCACTACGCGGTCGCTCGCACCCCACACCATCAGGGTCGGCGCCGTCACCGCGTGCAGGCGGCCGAGCAGGCCGGGGTCGCTCATGCCGGAGCCCGCGACGGCGGCCATGGTGCGCGCGTTGCCCTGCTGGATCGCGCGCTGTTCGTCGGTGAACAGGGCGGGGTCTCTGTAGCCGCGTTCGGGATCGTGCCAGGCGACCTCGGCGAGGCCGCGGGCGTCGAGGGCGAAGAAGTCGGCGATCGGCTGGCCCTCGACCACGGCACCGACGCCGTCGATGACGACCACTGCGCCGACGACACCGGCGTACCGATCGTCGGTCGCCGCCTGCACCGCCATCTCGAGCGCGATCCAGCCGCCGATCGACGATCCGATGACGACGACGTCGCGGTCGCCGCGTGCGACGAGCAGCGAGAGGTAGCCCGCTGCGAGGTCGGCGACAGTTGCGATCGACTCGGGCAGGCTCGTGCCCTCCCACCCGGGGTGGGTGGGCGCGACGACGCGCATGGCGGCTGCCACGTGGCCGACGATCGGCGCGACGGTCAGCGGTCCGCCGCCCCCGTGCAGCACGAGCACGGTGCGGTTTGCCGGGTCGCCGGCCTCTGCGAGATGGAAGTCTTTGGGGAAAACGATGGTCATGACACTCCTGAGTAAACATGTTTATATACGACTGTTGATACGCTAGCACCATGACCGCAGATCTGGAAGTACTCGGACACGTGATGAAGCGTGCGCAGTACCGCAACCACCGCACGATGGACGCCGCCTTACGCGACATCGGGGTCGGCCTCGTGCAGTGGGACGCTCTGCGCGCGATCGACAAAACGCCGGGAGCTTCGGCGCACGACCTCGCCGTCGCGACGTTCCAGAGCGATCAGGCGTTCGGCACTCTCGCGAGCCGCCTGGTGGACCGCGGCCTCATCGTGCGCTCGGCAGGGCGCGGGCGGCGCCTCGAACACGCCCTCACCGATGCCGGGCGTGCCGCGCTCGAGAGCGGACACCACGTGGCATCCGGCATTCTCGACGAGCTCTTCGCTCCGCTGGGCGAGGCACAGCGCGAGGAACTGCTGACCCTGCTGCGCCAGTTGACCGAAGACGACTGAGCGGGCCTGTATCCGAGACCGTCGCAGGCCCTATCTAGACTCGGTCGCATGGTGAACGAGGTCAGCAGGAGCGCGTATTCACACCGGGCGGCGGAGTACATCGAGCTGCTGGGGTCGATGACCGCGATGCACCCCTCCGATCGGCAGATCGTCACGACCTGGGCCGACCAGGTCGACGGCGAGATCGTCGACGCCGGCTGCGGTCCGGGCCACTGGACCAACCTGCTCGTCGAGCAGGGCCGGAGGGCGCGCGGGGTCGATCTGGTGCCAGAATTCATCGCTCACGCGAAGCGTTCGTATCCCGGCGTGGATTTCGCCGTCGGAAGTCTCGAATCGTTGGACGCCGAAACCGGCTCGGTCGCGGCAATCCTTGCTTGGTTCTCGCTCATCCACTACGAACCCGACGCTGTAGGGGCTCCCCTGCGCGAGTTCGCTCGCTCGCTCGAGCCGGGCGGCTCGTTGCTCGTCGGGTTCTTCGAGGGCGCGGTCGTCGAGCAATTCGCGCACGCCGTCACGCCGGCGTACCGGTGGCCCGTCGACGAGCTCGCCGCCGAACTGAGTGCAGCCGGCTTCGACGTGGTCGAGTCGCACGTGCGAAAGGTCGCCGGCCAGCGGCCCGTGGCGGCGATTGCCGCGCGGCGGCGAGACGCTCGCTGACCGCGTCGTAGCACCGACACGACCGCGTGTGTACAGTGTCCACTTAACGAGCGGAGGCTTCTCATGGCGACGACGAACGCGGGCGATTTCGACAAGACATCCCGACTTGGCGCGACGACGCCGCTGCCCGAGGCCATGAACGGCCGGGCCAGTGCGGCGAAGGCCGCGGTCGGCGACGCGCCCGTGTTCGCCTACATCGCGAGCCTGCCGCAGCCGCAGCGCGACATCGCCGAGGCCGTGGACGCGTTGGCCGCCGCGACCGTGCCCGATCTGCACCGGGCGGTCAAGTGGGGCATGGCCTACTACGGAGCCGGCGACGGATGGTGTTTCAGCTGCGGCGGCTTCGCCGCAGACGTGAAGCTGATGTTCGTGAACGGCGCGACGCTGCTCGATCCCGTGCCGCCGGTGACTCCCGTCGGCATGGGCAAAGCGACTCGAGGCGTCGAACTCACGTCGCTAGACGACATCGATCGGCCTCAGATCGCCGAGTGGATGCGCCAGATCACCTCGGTTCCCGGCATCGGCGGCAAGCGGCGATAGCCGCGGACCGAATCATATGGCGCGGAAGCGCGCAGCGCTCGGGCGGCCTAGACGGTCGAGGCCAGATGCAGGGGTGCTAGAGCGTTGTCCAAAGCCGCTTCCAGCGGCCACGCCGCTCGCTCGGGTTGGCTCAGAATGAGTCCGCCTTGGATCGCGGCGAGGATGACCGTAGCGATTTTGTCTGGTTCGGCTGCTCTGTCGACTGCTCCCGACTGCTGCATCCTGCTCACACCGGCGGCCAGCGCCCCGCGCCAGGCTCTCATGCTCTCGGCGATCGAGTCTTCGAGCTCGGGGTCGGTCATCGCCGCCTGGGTCGCAAGCGAACCGATCGGGCACGCCCAGCGGCCTCGGCCGATGTAGTACTCCACCAGACCGGTGCGCCACCGCTCCCACGATTCCCACGATCCGAGGTCGTCGATCTCGGGCTTCTGCGCCTCGAGCAGCTGGCGGCCTTCCCACGCGGCGACCTCGCGCACGAGCTCCCCCTTCCCGCCGGGAAAGTAGTGGAACAGCTGGCTCTTGCTGGTCAGCGTCGCGGCGCGCACCGTGTCGAGGGTGGTCCCTCCGATGCCTGACGCGAGGATCTGCTCGCCGGTCGCCTCGATGATCCGCTGGCGCGTCAACCGTCCGCGTTCGGTGATCTTCGCGTGTTCCATCGCTCCAGTCTAGACGAGTGGACCGCCCGGTCCAGCATGTGCTAGGAATGGACCATGCAGTCCAATGAAGAAATCCTCCAGTCCCTCCCCCGCGACACACGACTGGCGCGGCGCACCGCAGTTGTCACCGGTTCGAGCAGCGGCATCGGCGAGGCGATCGCCCGAGTGCTCGCCGCATCCGGCGCCACCGTGGTCGTGAGCGGTCGCGACTCCGCCCGCGCCCAACGCGTCGCCGACACCATCACCGCCACGGGAGGCGCAGCCTTCGTCGTGCCGGTCGACCTCGCCGGCAGCTACGACGATCTTCGCGACTTCGCCCGCGACGCCACACGGGTACTGGGCGGCCGGGTCGACATTCTCGTCAACAACGCCGGAATCTACCCGGTGTCGGCGACGGCCGGCCTCGACGACGCCGATCTCGACGAGGTACTCGCCATAAACGTGCGTGCACCACACGTCCTGGTCGCCGAGTTCGCCCCGGCGATGGCCGAGCACGGATCCGGTGCGATCATCAACATCGGTTCGTGGATGTCGCGGGTGGGTCTTCCCTTCGGTGCGATGTACACGGCCTCCAAAGCCGCTCTCGAGCAAATGACGCGCACCTGGGCCGCGGAGTTCGGGCCGAGCGGAGTCAACGTCAACACGGTCGCGCCGGGAGCGACGACCACCCCGGGCAATGCCGACAGCGCCGACGTTCTCGCGGCAATGACCGCGGGGACTGCGGCAGGAAGACCCGTGCGACCCGTCGACATCGCGTTCGCCGTGCGCTTTCTCGCGTCCGACGAGGCATCGTTCGTGCACGGCACCGTGCTCGACGTCGACGGCGGAATCGCCAACACCCGGGTCGGCTGATGGTGACGCGCGCGTTCGATGCACTCTCGACGTCTCTCGAGGTCGTCGACGGTGTCGACCTCACCGGGACCTCCGCGATCGTCACCGGCGCGAGCTCTGGTATCGGAGTCGAAACGGCCCGGGCGCTCGCCTCGGCAGGCGCGACTGTCACGCTCGCGGTCAGGGATACGTCCGCCGGGCACAGGGCGGCGGCGTCCATCCGCGAGTCGACGGGAAAGAGCGAGGTGCGAGTCGTCGAGCTGGACCTCTCCGACCTCGCATCGGTGCGTGCCTTTGCCGACGACTGGTCGGGCGCGCTCGATCTGCTCGTCAACAACGCCGGAGTCATGCACGCTCCCGAGCAGCGCACCGCGGCGGGCTGGGAGATGCACATGGCGGTCAATCATCTTGGCCATTTCGCGCTCACGACCGCGTTGCTGCCCGCGCTGATAGCCGCGGAAAACGCCCGGATTGTCGCCGTCAGCTCGAGCGGTCACGCCTCGAGCGGCATCCGCTTCGACGACATGTTCTTCCGCCGCGATCGCTACGATCCGGCGCTAGCCTATGGACAGTCGAAGACGGCGAACGTGCTTTTCGCGGTCGAAGCCGCGAAGAGATGGGCCGTCCACGGCATCACCTCGGCGGCTGTGATGCCCGGAGGAGTCTGGACGAATCTGCAGCGGTACTGGGATCCTGCTGTGCTTGCCGACATGAAGCGCAGATACCCGACGAAGACGACCGCCCAAGGGGCGGCGACCTCGGTGTACGCGGCCACGCGCGCGCCCCTGGCCCTCGGGGGACCGACCTACTTCGAGGACTGCCATCCGGCCAAAGTTGTCTCGAGTATCACCGACGGTCTTCACGGCGTCGTACCGCACGCCCTCGACAGCGCCGCCGCCAAGCGGCTTTGGGAAGTGTCGGTCGACCTCGTCGCATAGAACGGGCAGAATCGTTGCAGCGTCGCGTGCCGGTGACAGTCCGTGTCAGGCATGGAGGCGCCGTACCGTGAAGGACCGACTGATGCCCGCATCATCCCCTTCGTCGTCGCGTGACTGAGCGCGACACGACCAGGCTCATCGCCTGGAGCACCGAACTACGCGCCGTGCACCGGCGCATCCGCGATGCCTTGCGCGTCACCAAGGAAGCCGTGCGCGACGGCGGCGACTCCGAGCAGGCCGGCCGCGACCTGCTGCTCTACTGCCACGGCTTCTGTGCCGCCCTCGACGGGCACCACCGGGGAGAAGACCGCGCCCTGTTTCCCGCTATCGAGAAGGCGCACCCCGACCTTGCGCCGGTGCTTCGCGCGCTCGAACGCGACCACTCGATGATCGGCCACCTGCTCGGCGACCTGCGAGAAGCGGTCGACCGCAGCGCCCCGGCCGCCGAACTCGAGCGTCATCTCGAGGGCGTCGCCGCGATCATGGAGAACCACTTCCGTTACGAGGAGCGGCAGCTGCTCACCGTGCTCGAAGGCCTCGAGCTGCACGAGACGGTACGTGACGTGTTCGGCCCGCTGTGACCGGCCGCTCGCGTCATGCGGTCTCGACCGGGAGCCAGAGCTCGCACGTGGCAGAACTGAAGTCGTGCGCCCGGTCGAGAATGGCCACGATCGATGGTCCGGGACGCAGCCGCCACGGGTGCGACGGAAACCAGTCGGTCGCGGTGGCGGCCCAGGTCGCCTGGAGGGCGGCCGGGTAGTCACCCTCGGTGCGGAAGACCGCCCATTTTCCCGCCGGAACGGCGATGACGTCGAGATCGTCGGGCACGTTCGCCGGGTCGGCGACGGCGACGCCGTGCAAGTAGGTCAGCTGGCTTCCCTCGGTGTAATCCGGGTCGACGTCGGCGCTGACCTGCAGCAGTCCTGCCGGCTCGGTGTCGCCCAGCTCTTTCAAGCGCGCGTGTTCTGAAGCCGGCAGCGACGCGATGTGCGCCTGGATGTCGGGATTGACGCCCTCGTGGATGAGAGGCACGCGGGCGGCGTGGCCGACCAGGCGGAAGGCCGGCCGGTCTGCGATGCGGGTGTCCATGGTGATGTTCCCTTCTACTGTCAGGCGGAACCTGAGCTGCGGTTGTGTGCGAAGGGGGCCGCCGTCTCGCCTGATGTCGCCGGGGCCCGCGCCGTGCACGGAGCGGAACGCGCGCCCGAAGGCCTCGGTCGACCCGTAGCCGTAACGCACCGCGACACTCAACAGGTCACCGCCTCCGAGCACGTCTGCCGCCGCGACCGCCATGCGTCGACGCCGGATGTACTCCGACAGGGGCATGCCGGCCAGCGACGAGAACATCCGCCGGAGGTGGTACTCCGTCGTGCCGAGTTCGGTCGCCAATGCGGCGACGTCGAGGTCGCCGTGCAGACGGTCCTCGACCAGCTCGACCAGTCTGTTCAGCTCCGCGATCATGGCGCCTCCTTCGACACCCATGGTTGCGGGTTGCCTCGCCCGGCACCCTACTATCGCGGTCCGATCAGATCGTTTTCGCCTCGGGCCGCACCGCCGCCGGCAGCGAGCGCCAGAGCAGGGCGGCCGCGTAGGTGCGATAGGGCTTCCACGCTTCGCCCCGGGCGCGCACGGCTTCGATGGTCGGGACCTCCGGCAGGGAATCGAGGTTGCGCACGGCCGCCCTTATCCCCAGATCGCCGGCCGGCAAGATATCGCCCCTGTGCAGTTGATGGATGAGGAACATGTCAGCACTCCACGGCCCTATGCCCTTGATCCGGGTGAGCGCTGCTTCGGCATCGTCGTCACCGATGGCATCCATCCTCTCGATGTCGAGCTCGCCCGAAACGACGGCCTCGGCGAGCGCCCGCACGTAGGTGGCTTTCGAGTGCGAGGTGCCGAGCGCCTTGAGCTGGTCGACGTCGAGGGCGAGCACCGCCTCCGGTGTCAGCGTTCCGCCGGTCGCCTCGACGAGACGGTCGTACAGAACGAGGGCGACCCGTGTCGCGATCTGCTGCGAGAGGATGTGCATGACCATGCCGGCGAAGTTGCTGTCGGTGGTGCGCCCGCCGTCAGGGAAGTGAAAGGGGTCGGGGGTTCCGTGTTCTTCGACGAGCAGTTGGAAGACGGGGTCAAGGCGCCCGAGCTTCTCGTAGGTGGCGGCGAGGTCGTCGTCGCTGCTGGGTTTCATGCTGCTGCTCCTCAGCCTCGTTCAGGCGATGTCGCGGTGCGGCTCGGCCTGCGGCCGCGACGGACGTTGTGCGGCGTCGTCGGCGCGGCGGAGCGTCTGCTCGGCCCGGCGTATTCCGCGCCTGACCGAGGTGACGAGCAGAATCGACCGCACCGCGATGGCGACGATCAGCAGGCTGACGAGGCCCGCCACGACGAAGGCGACCACCTGCCATCCGGCGAACCGGGTCATACCCGCCCACTCGATGCTGAAGGAGGCGGCCGACGCCGCGGGAAAGGTGAACGACCAGAAACCGAGGCTGAACGGGAGCCGGCGGTAGGTGGGGATGAGAAACAGCTGCAGCACCGCCATGAGCACCAGAAGACCCAGCAGGCTCACCGAGACGACGTCTTCGTGTTGGCCGTTCATCGCGAACCATGCCGCACCGGCGACAGCCGGAGGCGCCAACAGGATGGCGAGGGTCGGGGTGAGCGGATCGGGCAGGGGCGGGAAGAAAGCGAGCCGCGAGAGCAACACCGTCACGAGCACCGCCCAGAAGAAGATGCCGACGGCGAACGCCCCCATCGCGACAGACGGGAAGCCGAGTCGCGCGGCGACCGCCGACGCGACGAGCGGCGAGGCCACCGTCGGGAGGAGATAGGCGCCATGGAAGGCCTCGGGGTTGAGGTGGCCGGTGTGCCAGAACGAGAGGATCCAGCCGGCGAACACCACCGCGGTGAGGAAGCCGGCGAGCGCCAGCACGAAACCGCCTGCGGGCCAGATCAGATACAGCTCGGCCCCGAGCAGCATTCCCACCGTGGGCACGATGCCGGCGATCGGGCCCTGCGCGGGATGCTTCAGCTGCGACAGCAGCGACTCTTTGGCGCGGGCGCCCCGCGCGAGATGCGCCCCGACGAGCCAGACCCAGGTGATGGCGGCGATGCTCCAGAGCACGCCCGGGATGATCTCCGACAACTCGAAGGTCGCGGTCATCACCGACCAGAGTGACGCCAGTCCGGTCATCCCGAAACTGACCGCGAGGGTGTTGAGCGGAATCCGTGGTGAGGTTCGCTTGGGGTGACTGCGCGCCGTCACGTCGGGCGTCATTTCGCCAGCTGCCCGGTTTCGATGATCGCGTCGGCGAACGCCTGCGGCTTCTCCTGCGGCAGGTTGTGGCCGGCTCCCGCCACGATGTGATGGCGGTACGGTCCGGTGAAATGCGGGGCATACCCGCTGCCGTCGGTCGCCGGGAAGTTTCCGTCGGCGCCGCCGTCGAGGGTGACGGTGGGTGCGCCGATAGTGGGGGCGCCCGCGAGCCGGCGTTCGAGGTCGTCGTATTTCTCATGTCCGGGCGCGAGCCCCAGACGGTGCCGGTACGAGTGGATCACCACATCGACGTACGCGGGATTCTCGAACGCCGCGGCGGCCAGGTCGAGGTCGGCATCGGTGAAGTGCCACTCCGGTGAATTGCGCGTCCACACCACCTTGGCGACGTCGCGCCGGTTGGCGTCGAGCCCCGCCCGGCCGCGATCGGTCGCGAAGTAGAAGAAGTACCAGAGCCCCGCCTCGATCGCGGGCGGCAGGGGTTTGACCGACGCCGCGATGTTCTGGATCAGGTAACCGGTGACCGAGACGAGGCCGGCGCAGCGTTCGGGCCAGAGGGCGGCGGCGACGCACGCCGCGCGTCCGCCCCAGTCGAATCCCGCGAGCACCGCCCGGTCGATGTCGAGCGCGTCCATGAACTCGACGACGTCGGCGCCGATCGCCGCCTGCTGGCCC
>Ga0247815_10002497_pt1 | contig 13590 bp, 11 predicted proteins | sample UWRJL194509B1_FD_181014 | JGI IMG/M metagenome (GOLD analysis project Ga0247815, IMG submission 181014) | Plant litter microbial communities from Arlington Agricultural Research Station in Wisconsin, United States - UWRJ-L194-509B-1 | ecosystem: Environmental > Terrestrial > Plant litter >... | reverse complement strand
GCCTGGATGATCGGTGAAATCATGGAAGTCATTTCGATCTCGTCATGGTGGGCGCCGATTGCATTGCAGATTTCCGGATGTTCTTTATATTTTTCGGCCAATTGCATACCCAAAATAGCGTGAGGTAATTCTGGATTGTCATCAGGCACCTTACCTATATCGTGCAATAAACCCGCTCTCTTAGCCATTTTAGCATTCAGGCCAAGTTCAGCCGCCATGGTTGCACAGAAATTCGCTACTTCACGGGAGTGATGCAGCAAGTTCTGTCCGTAAGAGGACCGGTAACGCATACGCCCTACCATCCTGATCAGTTCAGGATGCAGACCATGAATACCCAGGTCAATTACCGTACGTTCGCCGATCTCTACGATCTCGTCTTCGATCTGTTTCTTTGTTTTGGCCACGACCTCTTCGATACGTGCCGGGTGAATCCTGCCGTCTGTTACCAAACGGTGCAATGCCAGACGTGCAATTTCTCTTCTTACCGGGTCAAATCCTGAAAGGATAATTGCTTCAGGGGTATCATCCACAATGATTTCGATTCCAGTTGCTGCTTCAAGGGCACGAATGTTACGTCCTTCCCTACCGATCACACGACCTTTGATCTCATCACTTTCAATATGAAAAATGGATACTGTATTTTCAATAGCCGCTTCCACAGCAGTCCGCTGAATGGTCTGAATGACGACTTTTTTAGCTTCTTTAGTTGCGGTAAGTTTCGCCTCGTCAACAATGTCCTTTACCTGGATCATTGCCTGGGTGCGTGCCTCAGACTTCATCGTCTCTACCAACTGGTTCTTCGCTTCTTCAGCACTCAGTCCCGCTATTGTTTCGAGTTGTTTTACATGCTGATTTTTCAGCAGTTCGACTTCCTCCTGTTTCTTTACTGCAATCTCCGTTTGTTTCTCCAGGTTCTTTTTATGGTTATCCAGTTCCTGCTCTTTACGGCTCGCATTTTCAATTTTTGAATTTAAAGACTGTTCTTTTTGTTTCAACGAGTTTTCACGTTGGTTGATCAGGTTGTTTTTTGAGTTGACCTCTTGCTCATGCTCGGACTTCATCTGCAAAAATTTCTCTTTCGCTTCCAGCATCCTGTCCTTTTTCATGATCTCGGCATTGCTTTCTGCATCCTTAAGGATCTTCTTTACTTTGTTCTGTGCTGCAACTTCCTGTCCTTTGAGCAGGCTGCGGAGCAGGTACCTGCCTACCACTACCCCGATTACCAAACCGGCGAGTACGTAGCCTATTATTCCTAATATTTCCATTTTTTCTATAATTCCCCTATATCAAGCCCGGGCCTGGCCTTTAAAATAATGTAAAAAAAAACCGCAACTAACTTTAATGGGCTTCAGTTTTAAAAACCTCAACGAATTATAATTAGGATTTAAGTCATTTTCAGGTGCCAATTAAATGCAGATGAAATACACCCTCTCAATCCTATAAATATTGAAGTGTTAAGTTTTAAAAAGTGAAACCCAAAAACCTAGCTGCGGCTAATATCTTTGTAAATTCAAACTAAATATAAAGAACTTTTCTATTTCGTGAAAAAATCATTCAATAAAGTATCCAACTCTTCTACCTTGCCCGCCAATGCAGTGTCCTGATTCTGAACCTTGTTTTCTACCCTCAATACTGCTGTTGCATAGTGCAATACTGCCATAGAAAGCAAATCCTGTTTGTCTCTGACCGCATAATTTTCCTGGTATTCTTTTATGCGTTCATTGATAATCTTAGCTGCCCGCCGTACAATTTCTTCCTCTTCCGTACTTACCTTTAAAGGGTAGATGCGGTCAGAAATGGTTATTTTTATCGAGATTTCTCCCATTTTTTAGCTTTGTTTCACTGTACCTTTACTACTTATTTCTTAAGTAATACCACACACTTATCTATCTCACGCACAAAATCGTTAATTTTTTGCTTTATATCAAGAGACTTTTCACTAGTACCTTCAATACTTTTCGCCAGCTTCAAAACCCGCATCTTTTCCTCCATCTCTGAATTCTTAGTTTTGAATCCTTCCAGGTTTTTTTTTACTGCGTGATTCTCAAGCTTTAAAAGATCATTTTCCTCCTGCAAGGCATTACACAACTCGATCAGACGGGCTGTCTTCTGCAATACTGAATTTAACTGGTCTGCAACTAACGACATTTTCTTATGATAATTAACAGTAGCAACTATTTTCTAATTTCGGCTTTCGCTGTTTGCGCTAAGTTATATATAATCTTTTGCATAACGGAATCAATTTGTTTATCCGTCAGGGTCTGTTCCTCGTCCTGCAGGGTAAAGTTCAGCGCATAGGATTTTTTGCCTTCAGGGAGCTTATCACCCACATAGACGTCAAAAACCTGTACGTTTTTGATCAGCTTCTTTTCGGTCTTGAATGCAATGGTTTTCAGATCTTCAAAACTCACGCTGCTGTCCACCAGCATCGACAAATCTCTCCGCACTGAAGGGTACTTTGATACTTCTTTGTTAAGGATCCTGTTTTTCTTAACAATATCCAGCAACAGCGCCCAATCAAAGTCCGCATAATAAACTTCCTTGTCTACATCCGATTGCTTCCGGTCTGCCGCAGTTACCGCACCAAATGAAACAATCGCTTTATCTCCCCTGAAATACTTAAGTCCAAAAGCGAAGTTCTCGTCACTGATCTCTTCTGTCTGGTAATTGTTAATACCCAAACGACCGATCACTGCATCTACAGCCGCCTTTAGGTGATAAAAGCTTACCGGTGAAACTTTGTGGTTCCATTGTTCAGATTGGCTGGCCCCCGACAATACGATCAGCAAACGCGGGCGCTCCACATATTTTTCATTGATCAGATGGTAGGTTTTACCAAACTCGTAAAACTTGATATCTGCGATCTTACGGTTCTGGTTATAAGCCACGCTTTCCAAAGCCGGCATTAGCAGACTTTGGCGCATCACATTCAAATCCGAACTCAAAGGGTTCAGAATCTGCACCGCCTCTTCCGGCTTTTTAGAATAGGCGCCTTTTGTTAGTGAGTTGCACCAGATTTCCAGGAAACCATTCGCCGTCAGCAGGTCGGCAATGACATGCTGTGTCTGTTCCCGGTCCGGCTTCGAGGTATAGGACAAAGAAGCATTGATCTTGCTCGGGATTTCGATATTGTTGTATCCATATATCCTCAGTACTTCTTCGGTGACATCACATTCACGGGTTACATCCACCCGGTAGGCAGGTACTTTCAAGTCAATCAAATCGTTTTCTTCTGAAGTGATTTCAATGCCAAGGGCAGTGATGATCTCTTTAATTTCCGCTTCCGGAATGCTGGCCCCGATCAGTTTATTAATATTGCCGTAGCTTACCTGTACATCAAAAGGCTTTGCCGGATTGGGATAAATATCTGATACTGGTGATGAGATCGTCCCGCCCGCCAGCTCCTGGATCAGCAGCGCGGCACGTTTTAGTGCAAAAACAGTCATCTCGGGATCCGTCCCCCTTTCAAACCTGAATGAGGCATCGGTTTTCAAGCCGTGTCTTTTGGAGGTCTTGCGTACAGACACTGCATTGAAATAAGCACTCTCCAAAAATACATTGGTCGTAGTCTCACTAACCCCTGAACCTTTACCACCGAAAACGCCGGCTATACACATTGGCCCTTCAGCGTCGCAGATCATCAGGTCTTCGGCCGACAATTTACGTTCCACACCATCCAGCGTCACAAAAGGCGTTCCCTCAGCGCATTGCTTTACAATCACTTTTCCGCCTTTTATCTGGCCGGCATCAAAAGCATGAAGTGGTTGGCCCAGGTCATGCAATACATAATTGGTGATGTCTACAATATTGTTGATTGGCCTGATGCCAATTACTTTCAACTTGTCCTGCAACCAATCTGGTGAGGCTTTCACGACAACTCCACTAATAGTAACACTACTATATCTCGGACAAGCGGCTTCCGCTTCTACGGTTACATCAATCACCAGGCTGTTATCACCTGCTTTGAACCCGGCAACGTCCGGCAGTTGTATCTCTGTCCGAAAATAAGCAGCAAGATCTCTTGCAACGCCCAAATGAGATGCAGCGTCTGCCCTGTTGGGGGTAAGCCCGATTTCAAACAGGTAATCGTCTTCCAGCTTAAAATATTGTTTTGCAAGCTGTCCGATTGCAGTATCTTCCGGCAAGACCATGATCCCGGCATGCGAAGCGCCAAGACCGATTTCATCTTCTGCACAAATCATACCTTCAGAGGCCTCGCCCCTGATCTTTGATTTATTGATTTTAAAAGGCTCCCCTTCGTTCGGATAAACCGTGGTGCCCACAGTTGCTACGACCACCTTCTGACCTTGTGCGACGTTAGGCGCACCACAGACAATCTGCAGGATTTCCGGGCCACCTACATCAACCGTAGTCACCCTCAGGCGGTCTGCGTTCGGATGCTGCACACAACTGAGCACATGGCCAATCACCAATCCTTCCAAACCTCCGGCCACAGCCTGTACAGCCTCTACGCTTTCCACTTCCAGTCCAATGTCCGTTAGTATCAATGAAAGCTCCTGAGGTGTCTTATCTGTTTGAATGAACTGCTTTAGCCAGCTATATGATATCTTCATTTTTTCAATTCCTGTATAAAACGCAAAGATATAAAATAAAGCTTTCCTGTTAAATCTTAAATCAGGCCCTCATCTCCGAAACTGTAAAATAACTTATTGGCGATGATCAAATGGTCTACTACGTACAAATCCAGCATTTTACCGGCCTCCACCATTTTTTTGGTGATGCTGATGTCCTGCTGGCTTGGCTTCAGGTTTCCCGACGGATGGTTGTGCGCCAGGATTAAATTTGCAGCATTGTGTTCCAGGGCTGTCTTAAAAATGATTTTGGGATCAGCAACCGTACCTGCTTGTCCTCCTTTGCTGATCAGCGATTTGCCAATCAGGCAATTTGCACGGTTCAGCATCAGTATCCAAAATTCCTCATGATTGAGATCGGCAAACACTGGCAACAGCAGATCGAAAGCATCCCTGGAGCTTTGGATTTTTAACAGCTCAGTCCCGGCAACCGCACTCCTCCTCCTGCCCAATTCCAATGCGGCCACGATACAGATTGCTTTCGCTTCCCCAATCCCCTTGAATTTAGAAAGGTCTTTTACAGAAACTTTACCAAGTGCGTCCAAATCGTTATGGTAGGTAGTCAGTATCCGCCTGCTCAGGTCCACCGCTGTCTCCTCCTTATTTCCGGAACCGATCAATATCGCGATCAGCTCTGCGTCCGTAAGGTGTCTTCTGCCATTCAGCAAAAGCTTTTCCCTGGGCCGGTCGGCCTCTGCCCACAATTTAATACCTAGTTTTTCCTGATATACATCCATGCTTGTTCCGTTTAATTTTAAATTTCAAAGCAAAAAAAAACGGGATGTGCAATGCACATCCCGTTTTAATATCTTAGGTAAAGCCTAACTATTTCAGGTTATTTACAAATTTAGTCAGTTTAGACTTGTTATTTGCTGCTTTGTTTTTGTGAATTACATTCTTTTTGGCCAAACGATCCAGCATAGAAACTACTTTAGGAAGTAATTCTAACCCTGTTTTTTTATCTTCGGAAGCACGCAGTCTTTTAATAAAAGTACGTGTGGTTTTAGCTTGATATCTGTTACGTAAACGTTTAGTAGCGTTTGCTCTGATTCTCTTTAATGAAGATTTATGATTTGCCATTTCTTATTGTTAAATATTTTATAGTTGGGACCAAGCCCTTTTCTTTCTTTATTTTTCGGACTGCAAATATAGAACTAATGTTTTTAAAATACAAAATCATAATAAAAATATTTTCAAGCATTTAGCTGAAATCCCAAATACAATCAAACATCAGCATTCGTCTGACAACAACTTCCCTATTTCAGGAGCTCAGGTATGATAAAATAAAAAGTAGTTCCAGACCCTTCCTCACTCTCTACCCAGAGTTCGCCACCGTGCTTCAACACAAAATCATTGCACAGACTCAGCCCAAGTCCGGTTCCTTTTTCACCCGCTGTGCCAAACGTAGTATAGTTAGCACTTTTATTGAACAGGTCAGGAATTCGCTCTTTTGGGATACCTGTGCCATTGTCCTGCACCATAAACAAAGTCCCCTGCTCTCCAGGTTCGGCCTTGACTAAAATGGATCCGCCGGGTCTGCTGAATTTCACAGCATTGCTCAGCAAATTACGAACGATGGTTTCCAGCATACCAATGTCAGCATACAGCGAAATGCCACTATTCACATGCGCTACGATGGACACTCCTTTCTTATCCGCAGCCATGCTTACCGTTTGCAAAGTTTTGTGGATCAGACCCGAAACATCTTCAATCTCAACAGGATTGAAACTTACGGCATTAAATTGCGATTTCGCCCAGGTCAGCAGGTCTTCCAGCAGGGCATTGGCGCTCGACAATTCTTGTTTCATAATCGAAAGATAAGAATGTACTTCATCGGCCGAACTGGATTCAAAATCATTGAGCGTCAGGTCCAGCAACTGCAGACTCCCTGATATCGGATTTCGAAGGTCATGGCCAATGATGGAAAACAACTTATTTTTCTGTTCGTTGGACGCGGTCAGTTCCGTATTTAAAGCCTGAAGTGCGTTTTCATGAAATTTCCTGGTTGTTACGTCCCGCATGCTGCCCTCCGTACCCGTGATCTCATTTCCATCAATGATGAGCCTGGCATTTACCGAAGCGTAACGCAACTCTTCATTCTTCGTTTTTAACCGAACTTCAAAATCAATCACATAACCATTGATGCGCAATTGCTCCACAATCCGTTCCCGGTCCTGGGTAAAATAATAAAAATTATCTACCGGCCTGCCGATGATCTCCGATCTTGGGTAACCAGAATGCTGTTCTATTGAAGGGCTGATTTCCGTTACCGTCCCTTCCTTATTGGTCTGATAAAAAACGTCCTGTACATTTTCAAAAATGGTACGGTATTTTTTCTCACTCAGCACCAGGTCATTTTCAATCTCTTTCCTTTTGGTAATGTCTTCGATCTGCGATACATAATGTATGGGCTTGCCCTTACTATCGTAAAGCATCGTAGCAGCGATGATCACCCAAATTGAGCTCCCGTCTTTGTGCACATACCTTTTTTCGTACTTCACTTCCTCTATTTCGCCCTTAGCCAGGCGCCTCAGCACATCCACGCTTTCACCCAGATCATCCGCATGGGTAATCTGCTGCACGCTCAGCTGCTTCAGTTCCTCTTCGGTATAACCCAGAATCTGGCACAGGCTTTTGTTTACCTTTTTCCACTTCCCTTCTGGACTGATCATCGCCATGCCAATCAGCGAATGCTCAAAAGCTTGTTTAAACTGCGCTTCACTTTGCTGCAGTTCCTCTTCCAGTTTCAGTCTCCTGGTAATGTTGAAAGCCACGGTACCAACAAGGTTGCTAACGCCGTCCAATCCACGAAAAGGAAATTTATAGGTTTTATAATATTGAGGATGTCCGTACTTATCCCTGAGCATCTGGTGGAACTCCCTGTTCTCGCCCGACTGCATCACATCCAGGTTTTTGTGCTGCGCGTTGCGCGCGATATCAGATCCAAAAATCTCCTCAAGCGGCTTCCCAACGACATCCGGCAGAAGATTAAAAGTCTCAAAAAAGCACTTATTGGCGTAAGTCAACACATTTCTTTCATCAGTAATCCAGCTAAGCCCAGGCAATTCGTCCATAAACCGCTGAAACAAACCTTCATTCATATATGTAGCATCCTTCATGTCAAGTAGCATTTGATAAAAAAGGCAAACACCTTTGATAAAATATAGTGTTTATTATTTTAATAACATACAACTCATGGTTTTTGATTTTTAAAAACAGGAGTCATGCTGCCTATTTTTTTAGAACGCAGAAACCTTGCCGTTTTTTACAACCAGCAAGGCACTAAAAATAAAGTCGCGGTCCAGTCTGGCTGCGGTTCGCTCGATAAGCGCTTTGCTTCTGCTCAGTTTTTTATTGAACAGCACCTTACCGTTCTGGCTTACTTTTATTTTTTTATCAAGATCTGCCATCTGATCGTTCAGGTAAATATACAATACGGTGTTCTCGTTTTTTTCGATCGTGATCTCATTGCCCGATCTTGAAACAATAGATTCTGCGCCAGTTATGGCCTGGTCTACCGGAACACCCAGCCAATAAAAAGTATCATGATGCCTGTCGTCCTGATGCCAGGCCACTTTTTGTGGAAATGGGTTCCTCTTAAAACCTGCCATCCATGGTACAGCAATGGTATCCTTCCTGCTCATCCAATGCGGCATTCCGTCGTAAATGTGCACGTCATGTATATAGCTGTCCGGATTTGCGGCCTGCAGACTATCCAGCCTTTTGCCCCATACCGCCGCCAGTTCATTTCTTTTATAAGCTGCATCTGCCCCACCCATATAAATTGCGAAAGGCAGGTTTCTTAGGTTCAATGCTGCTGCATCACCCGGATGCCCCGCCATCATCGCTGCCGCAGCCCAGTGATCCGCCATACGGGGGGCGATCTGAAAGGTTCCGTCACCACCGGCCGAATAGCCCATGATGTATACTTTATTTGGATTGACATCTTCCATCAAAACAGCGGCCTTAATAATTTCCAGGAACATGGTATCAATATGATCCTCATGCCAAAGGTTCCAGGTATTGGTCGGTGCACGCGGCGCGAGGTATAAACCCTCGGCAGGCGTGTACAACGAGATCTGGTTTTTCCACTGCTGGTCATTGGCCTTTGGTGTGGTATTCCCGCCGCCATGAAGAGAAATGTACAGGCTTCGTCCGTCAGCAGGTTTCGCACCAAGAATGCGGTATTCAAATTTCATTTGGTAGTTGCCGAAAGAGACTTGTTCTTGCATCCAGTTCCCTTCAGCCTCAGATTTCTGAAGACCCAGCTGCCTCGCGTATTCTTTTTCAGCCAGTTCCCCGGCACCCTGTTTACTAAGACGCTGGGCATATCCGTCCGGTCTGTTAAAAAAGAGTGCAGTCAGCAAGCACAATAAGGGCAGAATTTTATTCATTGAACAGTTTTATCAGTTATGTCTCAAATATAACTAACCAATTCCGCTTTCCATTGCAAAATTTTAGTTGTCAGCCACCTATATACCACCTATCCTGCCTTTCATCCACTGTTTGTCGTTTGTTTCCTCTCCGCCTCTTAAACGCCCCACCATGGGGGTCTCTAGGGGGTTGCATCGCCCCTTTAGCCTTGCAACCCCTTAGAGACCCCCATGGTGTGCCCAAGCTGATATGGCAGCGGATCAGACTATGAAGAGAAGAACTGATCTCAGCGAATTCTGAATAAAAGACTTTCGATAACCGCATAAAATCTTATTTTTGACGGCACCTAGCACAACCTATGAAAAAACGTATTGCCATATTTGCCTCGGGATCAGGTTCCAACGCACAAAAATTGATGGAATTGTACAAGCGCCATCCTGAAGTTGAGATCGCACTCGTTCTGACCAACAATCCTGATGCATTCGTATTGCAGCGTGCCGATAACTTTGAAATTCCATCCCATATTTTTGACAGGAACGAGTTTTATCATACAGCGCAGGTCATTGACCTGCTAAAAAATCTGGACATTGATCTTATCGTTCTGGCGGGCTTTTTATGGCTGATCCCAAAAAATCTGATTGCTGAATACCCTGGGAGGATCGTCAACATTCACCCGGCATTGCTTCCTAAATTTGGGGGAAAGGGCATGTATGGCGACCACGTACACCATGCGGTGCTTGAGGCAGGAGAAACTGAAGGCGGAATTACCATACATTATGTAAATGAACATTATGATGAAGGGGAATTCATCTACCAGGGAAAATATAAAATCGAAAAAGGTGACAATCTGGAAATGATCAAATTCAAAGGGCAGCAACTTGAACACCTGCACTACCCAAGGATTATTGACAGCATTGTAAAAAAGCTAAAAAAATAAGCGGACTGTTAAGACAACTTTAAGGCGCCTTGTGATGAAGCGCGAAGCGCGGCGTACACCAGCAGCAAAGAAGACAGCAGGCAGGTAAAGGCCAGTAAATAACCCATCATAAAATCCGTTTGAGAGGTGCCCGTTTCCTTTACAAAGTTAAAGACGAGGCAGGCGATGCCGATGTAGACCGACATAAATCCGGCAATCAATCCGAACAAAAGTGTAAATAACCTTTTATTGACCAGTAAAGGCAGTGCAGAAAGAACCAGGATCACAACATCCAGCGGTCTGAAGTGGCCATTTAGAATTGTGAAACTAAAATTGCTGAATCCTAAAGCTATAAAGTAAAGGGAGCCGGTTAGCTTTGCCTTATGCGGATTTAATGATTGAAGCGCCATCCTGAAAAATTCTATTTTTGATTTGTTATCTGTTAACTGTCACCAATTTAGTCAACTTTCGCTACGTTTCATAATAAATTTTGGAATTAAGAAAACACTGGCAAATAAAGCATTTGCCATTAAAAGAAAAATAGGTACTTTTGCGGCTCAAAATTTTTCTCTGATGAGTCAATCTATAAAGATCAAAAACGCTTTAATTTCAGTTTATTACAAGGATGGTTTAGCGCCTTTGGTTCGCTTACTTGCCGAGCAAGGTGTCCAATTGTTTTCTACCGGAGGTACGGAACAGTTCATTAAGGATTTAAATTTGCCGGTTACGGCAGTAGAAGACCTGACCGGGTATCCCTCAATTCTTGGTGGAAGGGTGAAGACCCTGCATCCAAAAGTATTTGGTGGTATTCTGAACCGCAGGGCTTTAGCATCAGATCAGGAGCAGATTGCACAATATGAGATCCCGGAAATTGACCTGGTGATCGTAGATCTCTATCCTTTTGAAGAAACCCTCAAAGCAGGCGGCTCTGAAGAGGAGATCATTGAGAAAATAGACATCGGCGGAATTTCACTGATCCGGGCGGCCGCAAAAAACTTCAACGATGTGGTGATCCTGGCTTCCAAAGATGATTATGCTGTATTGCAGGGCCAACTAGAAGCACAAAATGGCGAAACTTCACTGGAGCAACGCAAAGCTTTTGCAAAGAAAGCTTTTCATACTTCGTCTAATTATGACACTGCGATTTTCAATTATTTCAATACTGAAGAACCGCTAACGGTCTTCAAACATAGCATCGCACAAGCGCAAACTTTAAGATACGGGGAGAACCCGCATCAACAGGGTGTATTTTTCGGTAACCTCGACGAGATGTTTACCAAACTCAACGGTAAAGAGTTGTCTTACAACAACCTGGTTGATGTCGATGCAGCGGTAGCACTAATTGACGAATTTGAGGAACCGACTTTTGCCATCTTAAAACACACCAATGCTTGTGGCGTGGCGTCAAAGCCTACCGTACTGGAAGCCTGGAACGTGGCACTGGCCTGTGATCCGGTCTCTGCTTTTGGCGGCGTACTGATCGCCAACCGGGAAGTAGACCTGGCAACTGCAACAGAGATTAACAAATTGTTTTTTGAGGTGCTGATTGCGCCTTCTTACGCCCCGGAAGCTGTCGAGCTTTTCCGTGCAAAAAAGAACCGGGTAATCTTGCAGCGTAATGAAGTGGAATTGAGTAAAAAACAATTCAAAACTTTACTGAACGGCGTGATTGAGCAGGACAAAGACCTGATCATTGAAGGCCCTGAGCAAATGACTCCTGTAACGACAAAAACAGCTACGGAGCAGGAATTGAATGACCTTCATTTTGCCAATAAAATTGTAAAACATACCAAATCAAATACCATCGTTTTTGTCAAAAATAACCAGTTGCTTTCAAGTGGTGTTGGACAGACTTCAAGGGTTGATGCTTTAAAGCAGGCAATCGTCAAAGCAGATGCATTTGGATTTGACCTGAAAGGTTCTGTAATGGCTTCTGATGCGTTTTTTCCTTTCCCGGATTGTGTAGAAATTGCTGCTGAAGCTGGAATTACCGCTGTTTTACAGCCAGGCGGTTCTATTAAAGATGCAGATTCTGTAAACATGGCAAATGAAAAGGGAATTGCGATGGTTACCACTGGTGTAAGACATTTTAAACACTAATTTATTTCACAGCGAATACAATAAAAAGCTGTAGTTTTACATTAGTATAGTACACAGGATTTATAATACTTAATTATCACCTATAAATGGGTTTATTCAATTGGTTCACACAGGAAGTTGCTATCGATTTAGGTACGGCAAACACCCTGATCATACATAATGATAAAGTAGTAGTAGACGAACCTTCAATTGTTGCCTTTGACAGGCAGACCAACAAAATCATCGCCATTGGCAGACAAGCCATGCAGATGGAAGGTAAGACTCACGACAATATACGTACGGTAAGACCATTGAAGGATGGTGTTATCGCAGATTTCAACGCTGCTGAGGCCATGATCAAAGGTATGATCCGCATGCTGAACGGTGGCAAAGGATGGATGTTTCCCTCACTAAGAATGGTGATTTGTATTCCCTCAGGGATCACTGAGGTAGAGAAGCGCGCAGTGCGTGACTCTGCTGAGATCGCCGGTGCCAAAGAAGTTTACCTCATCCATGAGCCTATGGCTGCCGCTGTAGGTATCGGCATTGATGTGGAAGAACCGATGGGCAACATGATTATCGATATTGGTGGCGGTACTACTGAGATTGCGGTAATTGCCTTATCGGGTATTGTATGTGACCAGTCCATCCGTGTAGCGGGTGACAACTTTGACTCGGATATCGTCAATTACATCCGTCGCCAGCACAACATCATGATTGGCGACCGTACTGCTGAAAAAATTAAAATTGAAGTTGGTGCAGCATTACCTGAATTATCAGATCCGCCTGCTGATTTCGCGGTGCAGGGAAGAGATTTGATGACAGGTGTACCGAAACAGATCACGGTTTCTTATACTGAGATTGCGCATTGCCTGGATAAATCCATCTCTAAAATAGAAGAAGCGATTTTGAAAGCACTGGAAATCACCCCACCTGAGCTTTCAGCTGATATTTACCAGACCGGGATCTATCTGACCGGTGGCGGTGCACTGTTGAGGGGACTGGATAAACGTGTGGCTGCTAAGACTAAACTTCCGGTTCATGTAGCGGAAGATCCACTTCGTGCTGTAGTCCGTGGTACAGGTATTGCGTTGAAAAATATCGGTACTTTTAAATTCTTAATGCAGTAAGGAGTACATAGTATCAAGTAGCTAGTACTTAGATGTGGCGCTTAGTCTTGATACTGACTACTTGATACTAATTACTCTATAAAAAGATGCAGATATATGCGTAACCTTTGGATTTTCATCAGCAGATACAACGCATTCTTCTTTTTCATCATTTTTTTTATTACTGGGATTGTGCTCACTGTAAAAAACAACGCCTATCAGCACAGTGTTGCGCTTAATTCTACCAATCAGATTGTTGGCGATGTGTACAACAATTTGAATGTGGTGAAAAAATACATGAACCTTGGCGCGGTAAACGATAGTTTGTCAACTGAAAACGCGAAGTTGAAAACTGAGTTGCTGGCGCTGCGGAATATTGATACGGCAAAGGACATTACCGTCAGGGACACGTCTGGAAACCCCCAATACACTTATCTTGCTGCACGGGTCATCAAAAATTCCATTACACTTAGAAATAACATCATCACCATCAATAAAGGAAACCTGGATGGCATTGCTG
>Ga0247815_10002496_pt1 | contig 13591 bp, 12 predicted proteins | sample UWRJL194509B1_FD_181014 | JGI IMG/M metagenome (GOLD analysis project Ga0247815, IMG submission 181014) | Plant litter microbial communities from Arlington Agricultural Research Station in Wisconsin, United States - UWRJ-L194-509B-1 | ecosystem: Environmental > Terrestrial > Plant litter >... | reverse complement strand
ACTTCAGGACCCCCCGTGGCCGCGATCACCATCGCTCGCATCGTCATGCTGCCAGTAAAGCGGGGCAATGATTCACCGGTGTTACGGCGGTGTCTCCGCGAGGCAAACTATGCGAACCCTGTGAGGGCCACCCCTGGCCGAGGCCCCGTACGCTGAGGGGATGTCGCGCCCGAAGTCATCCCGTCGTGCCCACGCCGTCGACCTCGCGGCGACCGTGCTCGGCGTCGTCTCGGTGCTGGCCGCGCTGCTGACCATCTGGCGCGCCCGGCTGAGCATCGACCACGACGTCTACGTGAGCGAGCTCGGTGCGCCGAACCTGCCGACCGCGGGGGAGTTCCGCGTCGCATTGCTGCTCATCGTCGTCGGCGCCGCACTGATCGCCTTCGCTGCGCGCGACCTGCGCTCGCGCGGGCGCCTGCTCACCGCCTGGATTCCGGCCGTCTCCCTGTGGGCTGCCGCGGGTGGCTTTCTCGTCGCCTCTCAGGTGACCTGCACCGCGGGGTGCCCGGTGCCCTACGGCCCCGACTTCACCTGGCAGGACTTCACCCACACCACCGTCGCGGTGCTGGCATTCGCCGCGGCCTGCTGGGGCATGTTGCAGGTCGCGCTGGTGCGCGGCCATCGCGGTCTCGCCGTCATGTCCCTGGTCGCCGCGATCGCGGTCGCCGTCGTCGCGGGGGCGGGCGGCATCCTCTCTCTGCTGAACTTCCAGGTCGGTCTGGGCAGCAGACTCGAGTTGGTGGCGACCTCGATCGGCTTGCTCTGGATCGCACTGCTCGGCGGTGCGCTCGGCGTTCGAGCGGCGCGCGGGCTGGCGGCTACGCGGTCGCCTGCACCCGCCCGCGCGGGTCGAGAAGCTGGTCGACCGCTCCCGCAGACAGAACGTGTTGGGTGACCATCATCGAGGCGCCGATGACTCCGGCATCGTCGGATGACGCGGCTCGCGCAATGGTGAGGTGCGCGGTCGCGAGCGGCAGCGACCGGGAGTAGACCACCTCGCGGGCGCCCGCGAGCACGTGGTCGCCGGCGCCGGAGAGTGCTCCACCCAGCACGATCACCGAGGGGTTGAGCAGGCTCACGCAGGTGGCGAGCACCTCGCCCAGGTCGCGGCCAGCCTGCCGGAGGGCCGCGATCGCCGCCGTGTCGCCTATCTCGGCCAGACGCACAACGTCGCCGCTGCCGCCGGCCGGGATTCCGAGACCCGCGGCGATGGCGGGGGCGCCGGCGAGTGCTTCGAGACAGCCGACGTTGCCGCAACGGCAGACGACGTCACCGCCGCGTCCCACTCGCACGTGGCCGAGGTCGCCGGCCGTGCCGAGCGCCCCGCGTTGCAGCTGTCCGTTGCCGATGATTCCGGCGCCGATACCGGTCGAGACCTTGATGAACAGCAGGTTCTCCTGCGACGGCCAGTGCATCCGCTGCTCGCCGAGCGCCATGAGGTTCACGTCGTTGTCGACGAGTACCGTCACGTCGAACGACTCGCGGATGTACGCGGGAACATCGAAATCGTGCCAGCCGGGCATGATCGGCGGGTTCGCCGGGCGACCGGAGGTGTGCTCGACCGGGCCGGGCAGGCCGATGCCCACCCCGGCGAGATCGTCGGTGCTCAGCTGGAGCGAGGCGAGGAGTTCGCGGGCCTCGGCGACGACGGTATTGAGAACGGCGTGCGGCCCCGACGAGATCGACAGGTCGGTGCGCCTGCGCACAAGCACCCGGCCCGCGAGGTCGGTGAGCGCGACCACGGCGTGCATCGCGCCGAGGTCGATCGCGAGCACCGCGCGGGCCGCCGGGTTGAAGGCGAAGCGCGATGGCGGTCGGCCTCCGGATGACGCGGCCTCGCCCACGGCTGCGACCAGACCCGATTCCATCAGTGCGTCGACCCGCACGGCGATGGTCGAGCGGGCGAGTCCGGTGAGCTGGGCGAGCTCCGCCCGGGTGCGTGGCACGCCATCGAGCAGCAGCTGCAGGAGGTCTCCCGGTGCGGCGGAGACGGGCGGGAGTGACGGGGTGGCGGTCGATGCCGTCGACGTCGCATCCACGCTGGTCATCCACCATTGATACCAGTCGCGCTTTGGTCTGTCACGTGCGGCTTACCTGTCGCGCAGCATCTAACTTTTGCTTGACGCCCGACAGAAGTGTCCCTACGGTGTTCAGCGTGCTAACAAATCCCCCCGCACTGGGGTGGACAGCGCAGACCGTCAGCAACGTCGCTCACAAGGAGATGCAGTGCCCACCACGCCCCCCCTCTCGCTTCAGCTCTATACGGTGCGCGACGCGCTCGCGGATGACTTCGACGCCACCATCGCGCGTGTGGCCTCCATCGGGTACCGCCACGTGGAGCCGTTCAACTTCGTGGCCACCGCTCCTCAGCTCGCCGCTGCGCTCGCCGCCAACGGACTGACCGCACCGAGCGCGCACTTCAACTTCCTCGCTCCGGGCACCGACCTCGACGAGGTCTTCGCGGCCGCAGCGGCCACCGGCATCCCGACCGTGATCGAGCCGCACGTGCCGCCGGAGCGCTGGGCCACGGCCGACGGCATCCGCGGGATCGCCGACGAGCTCAACGCCGCCGTCGCCGTGGCGGACAAGCACGGCGTGCGCATCGGGTATCACAACCACGCCTTCGAGTTCGCGAACGAGTTCGAGGTGGACGGCACCCGGCTGACCGGCTACGAGCTGCTCGCGGCGAACCTCGACCCCGCCGTCATCCTGGAGCTCGACACCTACTGGGCCGCCGCGGGTGGACAGGATGTTCCGGCGCTGCTGGCGCGCCTCGGCGACCGAGTGCGGTTCATCCACATCAAGGACGGCCCGATCGAAGACGACCCCAAGACGCAGGTGGCGGTCGGTGCGGGCAAGATGCCGATCTGGGATGTCATCGAGGCGGCGAAGAACCTCGAATACGGTGTCGTCGAGCTCGACGACACCGAGGGCGACATGTTCACCGCCGTCGAAGACAGCTATGCCTACCTCACGGAGGACGGCAAGTGAGCGGCACGGGTCCGGTCGGCGTCGGCATCATCGGCGCGGGCGTCATCAGCCGGGAGTACCTGCGCAACCTCACCAGCTTTCCCGACATCGTCGTGCACGCCATCGGCGACCTGTTCGAGCCCGTGGCCGCCGAGCGTGCTGCCGAGTTCGGTATCCCGCTCTCCGGATCGCCGGAGGCGGTGCTCACGCACCCCGACGTCGAGATCGTGATCAACCTCACCATCCCCGCAGCGCACGTGGCGATCGGCCTCGCGGCTGTCGAGGCGGGCAAGCATGTCTGGGCGGAGAAGCCCTTCTCGCTCGACCGCGAGAGCGGCCTCGGCCTGCTCGCCGCCGCGAGCGCCGCCGGTGTGCGGCTCGGTTCGGCCCCCGACACCTTCCTCGGTGCAGGCCTCCAGACCGCACGGCGCATGATCGACCGCGGCGACATCGGCGTGCCGCTCACCGCGCTGACCCTGATGCAGTCGCCGGGGCCCGAGTCGTGGCATCCGAATCCTGCGTTCCTGTTCCAGGAGGGCGCGGGCCCGTTGTTCGACATCGGCCCGTACTACCTCACCACCCTGACGCAGGCCTTCGGCTCGGTCGAGCGCGTCGCTGCGCTCGGGTCGAAGTCGCGGGAGACCCGCGTCATCGGCTCTGGTCCCAAGGCCGGCGAAGTCTTCGACGTGACGGTGCCGTCGCACGTCAGCGCGATCGTCGAGTTCGAGGGCGGCGAATCGTCGCAGAGCATCTTCAGCTTCGACTCCGCGCTGTCTCGGCAGGGTTTCGTCGAGGTCAACGGTACGGAGGGCACGATCGCGTTCCCCGACCCGAACACCTTCGACGGCGACATCAAGATCCGCCACAGCGGCGACGAGGACTGGACGGTGCTGCCCTCGGTCGTCGCCACCACGTCGCGGGGGTCGGGCGTGCTCGAGATGGCCCGTGCCATCCGCGCAGACCGCCCGCACCGGGCCACCGGCGAATTGGCGTACCACGTGCTCGACACGATGGTGTCGATCAGCGAGTCGATCGCGAACAAGTCGTTCGTCACCGTCGAGAGTTCCGTCGCACCGGTTCCCGCCCTCCCCGAGGACTGGGACCCGACGGCGGCCACCCTCTAGAGAACCGGATGACCACTCAACGGGAGCGGCCGCTCGGCGTCGCCATGATCGGCTACGCCTTCATGGGGCGCGCGCACTCGAACGCCTGGCGGCAGGTCGCCGCCGCGTTCGACGTGCCCGCCTTCGAGCAGCGCGTGATCGTGGGGCGGGACGCCGACCGGGTCGCCGCCGCGGCGCAGCAGCTCGGGTGGTCGGAGTGGGCTACCGACTGGCGCGCGGTGCTCGAGCGCGACGACATCGACATCGTCGACATCTGCACACCGGGCGACCTGCATGCCGAGATCGCCGTCGCAGCGTTGGCGGCCGGCAAACACGTGCTGGTGGAGAAGCCTCTGGCCAACACACTCGCGGAGGCGCAGCGGATGGCGGATGCCGCCGCCGATGCCGAGCGCGCCGGCATCCTCTCCATGGTCGGGTTCAACTACCGCCGGGTGCCGGCACTCGCCCTGGCGCGCCGGTTGGTGACGGAGGGCCGACTCGGTGACATCCGTCAGGCTCGCGTCTCGTATCTGCAGGACTGGCTGACGGATGCCGAATCGCCGATGACCTGGCGCCTACGCCGCGAGACGGCCGGCTCTGGTGCACTCGGCGACCTCGCCTCCCATGCCGTCGATCAGCTGCAGTTTCTGCTCGGCGAACCGGTGACCACTGTCTCGGCGACCACCACCACCTTCGTGCCCACCCGTCCGGGACCGGACGGGCTGGAGGCGGTCACCGTGGACGACGCCGTCTGGGCGACTCTCGGTTTCGGCTCGGGCGCCATGGCCAGCCTCGAGGTCTCACGGCTGGCGACCGGTCAGAAGAACGCACTGTCGGTGGAGCTGTACGGCTCTGCCGGGGCGCTGCGCTTCGAGCTGGAACAGATCAACGAGCTGTGGTTTCTCGACGCCACCGAGCCGATCGAGACGCAGGGCTTCCGTCGCATCCTGGTGACCGAGCCCGAGCATCCCTATGTCGACGCCTGGTGGCCGCAAGGCCACGTGCTCGGCTGGGAGCACTCGTTCGTGCACGAACTGCGCGACCTGCTGATCGGGGTGGCAGAGGGCACCGCCGTCAGCCCGAGCTTCGCCGAAGGGCTCGCGGTGCAACGGGTGCTCGACGCGATCGTGACGAGTGCGGATGAGCGTGGGCTGCGGGTCGACGTCGACCCGCAGGCATCCGAGATTTTGGGCTCTCCGAGCCATTCCGGCACGGAACACCGAAAGGTCCCGAAACCGTAAGCAGCAGAGGCGGCCGGGGCGCAACCTGCAACACCAACTAGTGCAAGGAGGCACAAGTGAAATCGCCAAGGACAATCAAGGGCAGAGTGATGGCGAAGATCGCCGTCGGTCTCACCGCGGCGGCTCTGGCCGTATCGATGTCGGGGTGTGCGGGCTCCTCGGCAGGGGGATCGTCGCATCCGCTGACGGTCGGCATGCCGAACGGACCGCAGACCAACAACCACAATCCCTTCACACCGACGTCGTCGGCGTCGTCGCTCGGCTATCGCTACCTGATGTACGAACCCCTGGCGCAGACCAACGCGACGCAGCCCGACCAGAAGCCGGTGCCCTGGTTGGCCTCGTCGTTCACGTGGTCGCCGGACTTCCGGTCGGTGGAGTTCACCGCGCGCAGTGGCGCCAAATGGTCTGACGGCAAGGCATTCACGGCCAAGGACATCGCGTACACCTTCGAGCTGCTGAAGAAGGTCGACTCGTTCAACGTGAACGCGTTGCCGATCGACAAGGTCACCGGCGACGACAAGACGGTGACGATCGACTTCGGCTCGTCGCAGTTCGTGAGCCAGCCCAAGGTGCTGAACCAGTTCATCGTGCCGGAACACATCTGGTCGAAGATGAAGAACCCCGAGACCGACACCAATCAGAAGCCGATCGGTACCGGTCCGTACACGCTGAAGAACTGGACCCAGCAGGCCGTGACGATGGTGCCGAACACCTCGTACTGGGGTGGCAAGCCGAAGGTGCCCGAGGTGCGCTACACCTCGTACAACGACAACAACTCGCAGCTGACCGCACTGCTGAGCGGTGCGTCGCAGTGGAGCTTCGTCTTCATTCCCGACATCAAGAAGACCTACGTGGCCAAGAGCCCGACCAACACGGCGTACATGCCGGGTGGGCTCGGCGTCGACGCGCTGTTCCTCAACACCACCAAGGCGCCGTTCGACAATGTGGCACTCCGCCAGGCGCTCAACCTGGTCATCGATCGGGAGGCCATCCACACCCAGGGTTACTCCGGGTTCAAGACGCTGGTCGACAACGTCGCCGGACTTCCGACCCCGGCCGGCGACCCGTTCCTCGCTCCGGAGTACAAGAAGAAGGCGACGGTCGACGTCGATGCGGCGAAGAAGCTGCTGACGGATGCCGGCTACAGCTACAAGGGCAGCGACCTGATCGATCCCGAGGGCAAGCCGGTCAGCTTCACGCTGACCGACCCCGCGGGATGGTCGGACTACCTGGCCTCGCTGCAGATCATCGCGGACAACGTGGCGAAGATCGGCATCAAAGCGAAGGTGGAGACCGCGACGGTCGACGCCTGGACCAGCAACGTGAACAACGGCGAATTCGAGGCGACGCTGCACTGGACGAACTCCGGTTCGACCCCGTGGGACATCTACTCGAACATCATGGACGGCAAGCAGCTGAAGCCGGTCGGCACCCAGGCCGCCTGGAACTTCGGCCGGTTCGACAGCCCGGAGGCCACGAAGCACCTGGCCGACTACGCCAACACCACCGATGAGGGCGAGCGCACCGTCGCGCTCACCGCGCTGCAGAAGATCATGGTCGAGCAGGTCCCGGCCATCCCGGTGGCATCGGGCCCGATGGGCGCCGAGGCCAGCACGAAGTACTGGACCGGGTGGCCGACGGAGGAAGACCCGTACGCGCCGTTCCAGCCGACCCTGCCGAACGCATCCCAGGTGCTCATGCACCTGAAGCCGGCAGGCAAGTAGCACCCCGAGCGGCGGGTCCGATCAGCGTCGGACCCGCCGCTCCTCACACGTCGATTCGACTGCTAGGACAACGATGACCCCGCACGACGAGATCCCCGTACTCCAGACCATCGGTCTCACCAAACACTTCCCCGTCGGCCGGGGGCGCAAGAAGTACGTCCACGCCGTCGACGGCATCGACCTCACCCTCATGCGCGGAAAGGTCGTCGCCCTGGTCGGCGAGTCCGGCTCCGGCAAGTCCACCGTGGCTCGGCTGCTCGCGCAGCTGCTGCCCAGCACCGGCGGCGAGATCCTGCTCGACGGCGTTGCGGTCAAGGCCACCCACGGCAAGAAATTCCGCCGGTATGTGCGCAACGTGCAGATGATCCTGCAAGACCCGTTCGCCTCGCTCAACCCGATCCACACCGTCGGCTACGTGCTCGGCCGCTCGATCCGCATCCATCACCCGCGGGCCGGCAAGGCCGAGCGCGAAGAGCTGCTGCGCTCACTCCTCACCCGCGTGAACCTCACTCCGCCCGAGCGCTACATCGCCAAGTTCCCCCACGAGCTGTCGGGCGGTCAGCGTCAGCGCGTGGCGATCGCCCGGGCGCTCGGCGCGACCCCGCAGGTACTGCTCGCCGACGAGCCGGTGTCGATGCTCGACGTGTCGATCCGCATCGGAGTGCTCAACCTGCTGCAGGACCTGAAGGATGCCTTCCATCTCGGCATCCTCTACATCACTCACGACATCGCCTCCGCGCGCTACTTCGCCGACACGACGATGGTCATGTATGCCGGCCAGGTGATCGAGCGCGGGCCGAGCGAGGCCGTCACCCAGCGACCCGCGCATCCGTACACGCAGCTCCTCATCGCCTCGGCGCCCGACCCCGACCAGCTGACCGGCCGCGCCGATCGACCGGCACAGGGCGAGCCGCCGAGCTTGATCGATCCGCCGGCGGGCTGCCGCTTTCATCCGCGCTGTCCGTTTGCCATGGAGCGCTGCCTGACGACCCAGCCGCCCACCTTCGACGTCGGTGACGGCCAGGAGGCGGCCTGTTGGCTCTATGCCGACGACGCCGCGGCCGAGCGCGAGGCGGCCTTCGGAGCGGAGGCACGAGCATGAAGTTCCTCGGTCGGCGCATCGCCTTCTACGTGTTCACCGCGTGGGCGGCGGTCACGCTCAACTTCTTCATCCCGCGGCTGCTGCCGGGCGACCCGGTGCAGTCGCTCATCAACAAGTACCAGGGGCGGCTCAGCACCGACTCGATCAAGTCGCTGTACGTGCTGTTCGGTCTCGACAAACAGACCACCGTCTGGCAGGACTATCTGACCTACTGGGGCAACCTGTTCCACGGTGACTTCGGAATCTCGTTCACCTTCTTCCCCACCCCGGTCGCCGAGGTGGTGGCGCAGTCGTTGCCGTGGACGCTCATGCTGGTCGGCATCTCGACGGTGCTCGGGTTCATCCTCGGCACCCTCGCGGGGGTCGGGCTCGGCTGGCGGCGCGGCACCTGGGCCGACGGCCTGCTGCCCGTGGCCAACTTCTTCTCGGCCATTCCGTACTTCTGGCTCGGTCTCATCGCCATCGCCGTGTTCGCGGTCGCCATTCCGGTGTTCCCCGCCTCGGGTGGCTACGACGGCGGCCTCACCCCGAGCTTCTCGCTCGAGTTCATCGGTTCGGCGATCTATCACGCGGCGCTGCCGGCGATCACGATCGTGCTCAGCTCGGTCGCCGGATGGATCCTCGGCATGCGCAACATGATGGTCACGGTCTCGTCCGAGGACTACGTGACCGTCGCGCAGGCGAAGGGCCTGCCCGAGCGCCGCGTGATGTTCGGCTACGCGGCTCGCAATGCCATCCTCCCGAGCCTCTCCGGCTTCGCGCTCTCCCTCGGTTTCATCGTGGGCGGCACCCTGGTCACCGAGATGGTGTTCTCCTACCCGGGCATCGGCTTCGTGCTGTTCCAGGCGATCGGCTCCAAGGACTACCCGCTCATGCAGGGCGTCTTCCTCATCATCACGCTGTCGGTGCTGGTGGCCAACATGGTCGCCGATTTCGCCTATGCGTTCCTCGACCCGCGCACCCGACAGGAGGCATGACATGTCGATCCAGGTAGATCCGGTATCCATCGATCCCGCGCTCGTCATCGACAGCGACGTGCAACTGACCAAGAAGCACCGCCGTGCCACCCTCGGCATCATGCGCAACCGCAAGGCGGTGGTCGGGCTGATCATCCTCGGCTTCTTCGTGGTGCTCGCCATCATCGGGCCGTGGATCGCCCCGTACGACCCGAGCAAGGTCACTCCCGACTCGCTGCTCCCCCCGTCGCCCGAACATTGGCTCGGTACGACCGGCACGGGGCAGGATGTCCTCTCCCAGCTGATCGTCGGAACCCAGGGCGTGATGGTGGTCGGCCTCGTCGCCGGCATCCTCGCCACCGCGATCTCGATCGTCATCGGCGTCGTCTCCGGTTTCATCGGCGGCATCGGCGACGAGGTGCTGTCACTGATCTCCAACGTGTTCCTGGTCATCCCGGCACTGCCGCTGATCATCATCATCTCGGGGCTGCTGCCCTCGGCCGGTGGTCTCACCATCGCGCTGGTGATCGCCGTCACCGGCTGGGCCTGGGGCTCGCGCGTGCTGCGTGCTCAGACGCTCTCGCTGCGCAAGCGCGACTTCGTCGAGGCCGCACGGGCCAACGGCGAGCCGCTCTGGCGCATCGTGTTCTTCGAGATCATGCCGAACCTCACCGCGATCATCGCCTCCGGATTCATCGGCACCGTGATCTTCGCCGTGCTGTCGGAGGTGACCCTGGCCTTCATCGGCGTCACCAGCATCTCCACCTGGAACTGGGGCACCGTGCTGTTCTGGGCGCAGAGCAGTCAGGCGCTCGTGCAGGGAGCGTGGTGGTGGTTCGTTCCCGCGGGGTTGTGCATCGCCGCGGTCGGCACCTCCCTCACGCTGATCAACTTCGGCATCGACGAGTTCGTCAACCCGCGCCTGCGCAACACCGCCGCCAGCGCCGGCATCCTGCGCAAGAAGAAGATCCGCGCCCGCATCGGCTTCACCCCGATCTATCGCGGCGAGACGGCCACCCCGGTGCGCCGAGCCGCCACCGTGACCAGGAAGGACCCGGCATGACCACGCTCCTCACGCCGACCACGCCGGCGACATCGTTCGTCAGCCCCAACGGTCGGCAACCGGTGCTCGAGATCAAGAACCTCTCGGTCGACTACGGCTACGACGACGACGCGGTGCACGCCCTGCGCGACGTGAGCCTCACGCTGCACGCGGGCGAAGTACTGGGGCTGGCGGGGGAGAGCGGATGCGGCAAGTCCACCCTCGCCTACGCGGCCACCCGCCTGCTGCCGCCGCCCGGGGTCATCACCGGCGGCGAGGTGATCTTCACCAGCTCCCGCGACGGCCACGGCGGCGACCTGTTGACCATGACCGATGCGGAGCTGCGCGCGCAACGCTGGCGCGACACCGCCATCGTGTTCCAGGGTGCGATGAACTCGCTCAACCCGGTCTACACGATCGGCCGACAGCTCATGGACGGCATCGCCGCCCACGATTCCGCCCGGGGCAAGGCGGGGCAGAAGAAGCGCGCCCTCGAACTGCTCGACATGGTCGGCATCGCCAAAGACCGACTCGGCAGCTACCCGCACCAACTCAGCGGAGGCATGCGGCAGCGCGTGATGATCGCCATGGCTCTCGCCCTCGAGCCCGAGGTCGTGATCATGGACGAGCCGACCACCGCCCTCGACGTGGTGATGCAGCGCCAGATCGTCGAGCAGATCATGGAGCTGAAGAACGAGCTCGGCTTCTCGGTCATCTTCATCACCCACGACGTGTCGTTGCTGCTCGAACTCGCCGACCGCATCGCGATCATGTACGCGGGCAACATCGTGGAAGACGCGACGGCCCAGGAGGTGTACCGCACCCCGCGGCATCCGTACACCGCCGGGCTCCTGCACTCCTTCCCCCCGCTGCACGGGCCGCGTCGGGAGCTGGCCGGCATCCCCGGCTCCCCGCCCGACCTGATGCACCTGCCCACCGGGTGCAATTTCCACCCGCGCTGCCAGTTCGCCTTCGACGCCTGCCCGAAGATCGACCCGGTGCTCGGGCCGACGGTCTACGGCGGGGAGGAGCCGCACCGCGCGGTGGCATGCTTGCTGCACGACCGCGACGTGCACCCCGGGCCCGTGCCGATCGAACTGGGGCTGCGACCCACCACAGAACCGACCACCATCACGAAAGAAGCACTGTGAGCGACCTGAACTCCGCCGAATCCACCCACCCCGTCACCCTGTTCACCGGCCAGTGGGCCGACCTGACGCTCGAGCAGGTGGCGGAGCTCGCCAGCGGTTGGGGCTATGACGGGCTCGAGATCGCGGCATCCGGTGAGCACCTGGATGTCTGGCGAGCGGCCGAAGACGACGCCTATCTGCAGAGTCGGCTCGACATCCTCGACCGGCACGGGCTCAAGGTCTACGCGATCTCCAACCACCTCAAAGGTCAGGCCGTCTGCGACGATCCGATCGACTTCCGGCACCAGGCGATCGTCGGGCCGCGCGTGTGGGGCGACGGCGAGGCGGAAGGTGTGAGGCAACGCGCCGCGGAGGAGCTGAAGCTCACGGCGAAGGTCGCCCGCAGGCTCGGAGTAGACACGGTCGTCGGCTTCACCGGATCGAAGATCTGGCAGTACGTCGCCATGTTCCCGCCCGTGCCCGCGTCGGTGATCGACGGCGGGTACGAGGACTTCGCGAACCGGTGGAACCCGATCCTCGACGTCTTCGACGGCGAGGGGGTGCGCTTCGCCCACGAGGTGCACCCGAGCGAGATCGCCTACGACTACTGGACCACGGTGCGCACCCTCGAGGCCATCGACCACCGCGCCGCCTTCGGCCTCAACTGGGACCCGAGCCACATGATGTGGCAGAACATCGACCCGGTGTCGTTCATCACCGACTTCGCCGACCGGATCTATCACGTCGACTGCAAAGACACGCGACTGCGCCCGAACAACGGCCGCTACGGCGTGCTCGGATCGCACCTGCCCTGGGGCGACCCGCACCGCGGCTGGGACTTCGTCTCGACCGGGCACGGCGATGTGCCATGGGAGGACTCGTTCCGGGCGCTCCGCTCGATCGGCTACGAGGGTCCGATCTCCGTGGAGTGGGAGGACGCCGGCATGGACCGGCTGCACGGCGCGGCCGAGGCGGTCGGTTTCGTCCGCTCGCTGCTCTGGAAGGTGCCCACGGCATCCTTCGACGCTGCCTTCAGCAATCAGGGCTAGCGCCTGAGGCTTTATCGGCGCGCGTCTCGCATCAGGTGCAGCACCTGGTCGGCGAGGCGCACCAGCTGATAGATCTCGTTCTCGTCCCGGTCGATCCAGCGGCACTCCGGCTCGCTGGAGATCGGGACGAAATCGTCGTGCTGCTCCCAGACCAGCAGGGTGCGCTCGGCGCCCAGCACGTATTGCTGCCACCAGATCTGGCGCAGATACGAGCGCGGGATCGACTTCCAGCGTGAGCTGGTGGTCTTGATCTCGGCGAGTTCCAGATGACCGGATGTGCGCAGCGCGAGCCCGTCGGGGGTGGCGAGGTGCTCGGTCTCACCCGCGGCGTGGAACAGTGCGTCGCTGGAGACGATGCCGTGATGACGCTCCACCCAGCGGGCGATCTCCGGCTCGCGGGCCCGCCCGTGGTCGGTATAGGCGTTACCGCCGAAGCCGTAGCCGAAGAGTTTGTCGTTCGCCACAGCGCGAACGGATGCCGGGCCCGATAGGCGGGCGACATCCGTTGCGGTGACGCCGCGGCTGCGTGCCTTCAACCAGGCGAGGCGGTCGGCGGAGCGGGCGACGATGCGATCGCGGTGATCCGGCGCGGGCTCGTCCCAGAGGTCGAGGGTGGGCTGGATCACGGTCACCCGTCCATTGTCTCCCGCGCCTGCGACTCCGCCGACGCAACCCGCTGGTCCCCGCCTCCCCTCCCGCGCTGAGTTGCACGTTCGAGTGGTTATCACCGGCTCATAACCACCCGAACATGCAACTCGCGGTGGGGGCTACTTGCTGGCGGCGGGGGCGCGACCGAAGCCGGTCTCGCCCTCGGTGACGGAGGTCGCCTTCACGTCTCCGCTGCCGTCCTTCTCGCCGCGGACGACGATGCTGTCGCCCGATTTGAGGTCGCTCACCGAGGACTTCTCCGCGGTGGTGACGGTGGTGTCGCCGGAGGTGGTGACCTTCACGGTGCTGCCGTCCTGGGCCTTGATCGTGATGGTGTCACCGTCGACCGAGGTGATGGTGCCGGATGTGAACCCGCCAGCGCCGCCCGGGCGCTGCCCGCCCTGAGTGCCGCCCTGAGTGCCAGGCCCACGCTCGCCGCCCGGCGCTCCGGGACCGTTCTGGCCGCCCTGACCGCCGAAACCACCTTGGCCGCCTGTGCCGCCGTTGTTCTGGTTGCCCGGGCGAGTGAAGCCTGCCTGCTGGCCGCCGTGGTTGCCGCTGCCCTGGCCGATCAGGATGCCGCCGAACAGTCCGATCACGAGGGCAGCGACGACCGCGAGCAC
>Ga0247815_10002495_pt1 | contig 13593 bp, 12 predicted proteins | sample UWRJL194509B1_FD_181014 | JGI IMG/M metagenome (GOLD analysis project Ga0247815, IMG submission 181014) | Plant litter microbial communities from Arlington Agricultural Research Station in Wisconsin, United States - UWRJ-L194-509B-1 | ecosystem: Environmental > Terrestrial > Plant litter >... | reverse complement strand
GCGTGCATCACGCTTCGCCGCTGGGCACGCGCTACGATATCTTCGGCAGCGAGCGTTATGTGCTGACCACCGACAACCGCGCGTTGCGCGAGCTGGCGCAGTTCGCGCCGTATGAGTTCATCGAGATCCTGGTCAACAACGAGACCTACGGCGGCGGCGGCATCTTCGGCCAGTTCAGCACGGCGGCGGCGGATAACGATTGGGCCAACTATCTGTTCGTGCACGAATTCGGCCATCACTTCGCCGGGCTGGCCGACGAGTATTACACGTCGCCGGTGGCCTATGCGACCGGCGGCGCGCGCCAGGAACCGTGGGAGCCGAATGCGACCGCGCTGCGCGATCCGGCCAATGTGAAGTGGAAGAAGTTCGTCAAGGACGGCACGCCGTTGCCGACGCCGTGGGCCAAGGCGGAATACGAGACCGCGTCGCGCGCCTATCAGAAGGAACGCGCCGCGCTGCGGGCCGCCAACAAGCCTGAGTCGGAGATGAGCGCCTTGTTCCGCAAGGATTTGCAGCATACCGATGAACTGTTCTCGCGCGACCCGCATCGGCACACCGTCGGCGCGTTCGAGGGCGCCAACTACGAGGCGACCGGCTACTACCGCCCCGAGATGCAGTGCATCATGTTCGACCGCAGCGAGAAGTTCTGCTCCGTTTGCGCCGATGCGATCAGCACTATCATCGATTTGTATTCGCGCCCGGCGGTACGGCGTTAGTCAATATGGCTAGTCGTGATCGCGCGCGCTTTTTCCTCTTCCGCCAATTCTTGCCGTAGCCGGGATGCGATCTTGAAGTGTTTGTCCCCCGGCCTGCGTACCGATAAGTCGAACCAGGCGTTGCGCGCCGTTCGCGCGAAGGACCGCGCGAATTGATTCGGCGTGACCGATGCGCCTTCGTGCATGATCTTGTCGCCTTCGACGCAGGCGTAGTTATGCTCGCCGTAGCTCCACGAACGCAGGACCGTGCCTTCGGGCAGGAAGAGCGTCTTCCATTGATAGCCGCGCATTCCTGCGGGATCGGCGGCGGCTGGCGTTTCGCCGTCTGCGGCGAGCCAGAGTTCCAGCGCCGTGGCGAGCGATTCCGAAATGTCCTGCGTGCCGCCGGGTTGGGCAAGATGTTCCACCAGCCGGAGCATGGAGTGGGTGGGGAGTTGCACGGTCACTGTGGTACAAAGAGAAGGTTTACCACATAGGCGTGGGGCGCCCCCCCTGCATATACTCTCCGCAGCCTATATCGCGTTAGGTACGGTAGCGTACAGAGGACAACGGGCAACAAGCTTATTCTGTATCCCATGCACTCCAACAACACCGAAAGGAAATAACATGAATAAGATTATTGCTACCCTGATCGCCGGTCTGTTCGCCACCGCAGCTTTTGCTCAAACTCCAGCAGTGGACAAAGCACAAGTTGAAGCCAACAAGGATGTCGCTAAAGCGCAAGAGAAAGAAGCTAAAGTCGATGCCAAGGCCGACAAAAAAGCCAACAAAGCTATCTCGAAAGCCGACAAGGCTCACGACGAAGCCCAGGCTAAAGTCGGTGTGGAACAAGCCAAAGCCAACGAAAAAGTAGCCAAGGCCGATCCAGAAGACAAAGCCAAAGCCGCCGCCAAAGGCGAAAAAAACGTAGCTAAAGCCGAAGAAAAAGCGGAAAAGAAAACCGTGAAAGCCGACGCCAAAGCCATCAAGGAAACCGTTGACGCAACCGCCGACAAAGCGCTGGCCGCCAACAAAACCGACGCAGTCAAAGCCAAATCGGCCGCCGACGTCAAAGAAGCCGCCGCCAAGCACTAAGCTGGCAGCAGCATAAAGAAAGCCCGCCAGGCGTCAAGCCGGCGGGCTTTTTTCACGTCGGCAGGCGTTTGCGTCGCCATGTGCGACGTCGCCGCCGCGCCGAGGATTACACGATAGGCGTCAGCGCATCGGGCTTGATCTTGGTCGCCAGCGCCTTGCCCTTGCGGGCGCGCTTGCCGAAGTGGACCGCCAGCGCCGACGCCGACAGCCGTTCCTCCTGCGCCTTGCCGCCACGCCCGATGCCCGACACGATCACGCCTTTCTGGCTGATCGGCTTGGCCGCGATCAGGGTTTCCTTCGGATCGAGCTCCATCAGGATCACGCCGCGGCCGCCGTTGGTCAGCACCTTCATCTCGTCCATGCCGAACACCAGCACCCGCGCGTTGGCCGACAACACCGCCACCGCGCTCGCGCCTTCGCTCACCACCGCCGGCGGCAGCGGCACGTCGCCGTCCTCCAGCGTGATGAAGGCCTTGCCGCCCTTGATGCGGCTGACCATGTCGCCGGCCTTGGCGACGAAGCCGAAGCCCGCGCTGGTGGCCAGCATCAGCTGCGTTGTTCCGCTGCCGGCGAAGTAGTGCTGGATGCGCGCGCCCGTCGCCAGATCGATCAGCGTGGTGACCGGCACGCCGTCGCCGCGCGCGTTCGGCAGCGCCGCCACCGGCACAGAGTACACCTTGCCGTTGCTGCCGAAGGCCAGCAGGTTGTCCACCGTGCGGCATTCGAAGGCGCCGTAGATCGCGTCGCCGGCCTTGAAGGTGAACTGCGCAGCGTCGTGGCCGATGCCGGTGCGGGCGCGGATCCAGCCTTTTTCCGAGATGATGACGGTGACAGGTTCGTCCACCACCTTCTGCTCGGCCACCGCCTTCTGCGCTTCCTCGATCAGGGTGCGGCGCGCGTCGCCGTAGGTCTTGGCGTCGTTGTCGATTTCCTTGATGATGGTGCGCTTCATCGACGATGGATTGTCGAGCAGGTCCTGCAGCGAAGCTTTTTCCTTGCGCAGCTCGGCCAGCTCCTGCTGGATCTTGATCGCCTCCAGCCGCGCCAGTTGGCGCAGGCGGATCTCCAGGATGTCCTCGGCCTGGATGTCCGACAGGCGGAAGCGCTCCATCAGCGCCGCCTTCGGCTCGTCCGAGTTGCGGATGATGGCGATCACTTCGTCGATGTTGAGCAGGATGGTCTCGCGGCCCTCCAGGATGTGGATCCGCGAGTCGACCTTGCGCAGCTTGAACTGGGTGCGGCGGGTGACGGTGACGAAGCGGAATTCGATCCACTCGCGCAGGATGTCGCCCAAACCTTTTTGGCGCGGCCGGCCATCGCCGCCGATCATCACCAGGTTGATCGAGGCCGACGATTCCAGCGAGGTGTGCGCCAGCAGCATCAGCATGAATTCGGTCTGGTCCTGGTTCTTCGACTTAGGCTCGAACACCAGCCGCACGGCGGCGGCGCGGCCGGATTCGTCGCGGATCGAGTCGAGCGAATTAAGGATCAGCGATTTAAGCGCCAGCTGTTCCGGCGACAGCGCCTTCTTGCCCATCTTGATCTTCGGATTGGTCAGCTCCTCGATCTCTTCGAGCACCTTCTGCGACGAGGTGCCCGGCGGCAGTTCGGTGACCACCGCCTGCCACTGGCCGCGCGCCAGCTCTTCGATCTTCCAGCGCGCGCGCACCTTCATGCTGCCGCGGCCGGAGGCGTACATGTCGCTGATCTGCGACGGCGGGGTGATGATCTGGCCGCCGCCCGGGAAGTCCGGGCCCGGCACCAGCGCCATCAACTCGCCGTGGGTGATCTTCGGATTGCGGATCATCGCGACGGCGGCCTGCGCCACCTCGTTCAGGTTGTGCGACGGGATCTCCGTCGCCAGCCCGACCGCGATGCCGGAGGCGCCGTTGAGCAGCACCATCGGCAGCCGCGCCGGCAGCAGGCACGGTTCCTCGGTCGAGCCGTCGTAGTTGGCCTGGAATTCGACGGTGCCGAGGTTGATCTCGTCCATCAGCACCTTGGCGATCGGCGTCAGGCGCGCCTCGGTGTAGCGCATCGCCGCCGCGCCGTCGCCGTCGCGCGAGCCGAAGTTGCCCTGGCCGTCGACCAGCGGATAGCGCAGCGAGAAGTCCTGCGCCATGCGCACCATGGCGTCGTACACCGACTGGTCGCCGTGCGGGTGCAGCTTGCCCAGCACGTCGCCGACCACGGTCGCGGATTTACGCGGCTTGGCGGTCGAGTTCAGGCCCATTTCGTTCATCGCGTACAGGATGCGGCGCTGCACCGGCTTCTGGCCGTCGCACACGTCCGGCAGCGCGCGGCCCTTGACCACCGAGATCGCGTAGTCGAGGTAGGCGCGTTCGGCGAAGGTCGACAGCGTCAGCGTGTCGCCGCCGTCGCCGTCGCCGCCGTCGCCCAGCGGGCCGCCGGGGACGTCGCCGCCATCGCCGCCGCCCATGTCGCCGCCGCCGATGCCACCGCCGCCGACGCCGTCGTCCGCAGCGACATCGTCGCCGCCGCTCGTCGCGACAGCGCTTGCGCCGCCAGCGTCTTGCGGCGCCACTGCCGCCGCTGTCGCGGGAGCGGTTGCCTGCTTGCCGGCCGCCTGGTCCGGCGCCGGTTCGTCAAAGAGATTTGCTTGTTGAGTCATAGTCGTTCAAATATTAGATGTCTGCTTCGGCTTCGTTGCCGTGTTCTTCGATCCAGGCGCGGCGCGCGGCCGCTTCGCCTTTACCCATCAGCATATTGAAGCGCGCCGCCGATTCGCCGTGGCCGAAGCCGCCCAGCGACACCGGCAGCAGCCGGCGCGTGTCCGGGTTCATGGTGGTTTCCCACAGCTGTTCCGCGTTCATCTCGCCCAGGCCCTTGAAGCGCGAGATCGACCAGGCGCCTTCCTTCAGGCCGTCCTTGCGCAGCTTGTCCTCGATCGCCACCAGCTCGCCCGGGTCGAGCGCGTACAGCTTCTGGATCGGCTTCTTGCCGCGCGCCGGCGCGTCGACGCGGTACAGCGGCGGCCGGGCGATGCAGATGTTGCCATTGGCGATCAGGCCGGGGAAGTGCTTGAAGAACAGCGTCAGCAACAATACCTGGATGTGCGAGCCGTCGACGTCCGCATCGGAGAGGATGCAGATTTTTCCGTAGCGGAGCGTGCTCAGATCCGGCACCGTGTCGGCGGTGTGCGGGTCGATGCCGATGGCGACCGAGATGTCGTGGATCTCGTTGTTGGCGAACAGCCGGTCCTTGTCGGTCTCCCACGAGTTGAGCACCTTGCCGCGCAGCGGCAGGATGGCCTGGAATTCCTTGTCGCGGCCCATCTTGGCCGAGCCGCCCGCCGAGTCGCCCTCGACCAGGAACAATTCGGTGCGGGTCACGTCGGTCGATTCGCAGTCGGTCAGCTTGCCCGGCAAAACGGCGACGCCGGACGATTTCTTCTTCTCGACCTTCTGCAGCGAGCGCAGACGCGATTGCGCCTGCTTGATGACCAATTCGGCCAGCTTCTTGCCGTAGTCGACGTGGTGGTTCAGCCAGAGTTCCAGCGCCGGCTTGGAGTAGGTCGACACCAGCCGCACCGCGTCGCGCGAGTTCAGGCGCTCCTTGATCTGGCCCTGGAACTGCGGGTCGAGCACCTTGGCCGACAGCACGAACGAGACGCGCGCGAACACGTCCTCCGGCAGCAGCTTGACGCCCTTCGGCAGCAGCGAGTGCATCTCGACGAAGCTTTTCACCGCGCCGTACAAGCCATCGCGCAGGCCCGATTCGTGGGTGCCGCCGTTCGGCGTCGGAATCAGGTTGACGTAGGATTCGCGCACCACCGCGCCGGTCTCGGTCCACGCCACCACCCAGGCCGCGCCCTCGCCCTCGGCGAAGCCTTCGGCGTCCGTGCCGGCGAACTGCGCGCCCTCGAACAGCGGGATCAGCGTCTCGCCGTCGGTGGCCTGGGCCAGCGCCTCGGTCAGGTAGCCGCGCAGGCCGTCGTTGTACTGCCAGGTCTGCGATTCGCCGGTCTTGGCGTTGACCAGCGTGACCGTCACGCCAGGCAGCAGCACCGCCTTGGAGCGCAGCAGGCGCTGAAGCTCGGTCTGCGAGATCGCCGCCGAGTCGAAGTATTTGGCGTCCGGCCACGCGGTGACGCGGGTGCCGGACTTCTTGCCGTCGCGCGGCGCGACCACGGAGGACAGCGGCTCGACCACGTCGCCGTGCTCGAAGGCCAGCTTGTGCAGGCCGGTGCCGTCGGGCTCCTTGCGCCACACGGTGATCTCCAGCCGCTTCGACAGCGCGTTGGTGACCGACACGCCGACGCCGTGCAGGCCGCCGGAGAAGGCGTAGGCGCCGCCCGAGCCCTTGTCGAATTTGCCGCCGGCGTGCAGCCGGGTGAAGACGATTTCCACCGTCGGCACGCCTTCCTCCGGGTGCAGGCCGACCGGGATGCCGCGGCCGTCGTCCTCCACCGTGATGCTGCCGTCGGCGTTCTGGGTGACGACGATGTTGTTGCAATGGCCGCCGAGCGCCTCGTCGGAGGCGTTGTCGATCACCTCCTGGATGATGTGCAGCGGGTTCTCGGTGCGGGTGTACATGCCCGGGCGTTGCTTGACGGGTTCCAGTCCTTTGAGGACGCGGATGGATGCTTCGCTGTAGTCGGAAACGGGTTTTTTAGTGGCCATACGTGATCAAGCTTGTCATTTCGATACTGGGTTTATGTACAGTTTTATGCGGACGTTTGCGTATTCTATCCTCAACCGGGCGGAATCGCGGCAAAAAAACGGCGCGGCCCAATTTATACACGATGTTTACGGCGGCCGGCCGCCTTTTTAGACCGTTTTTACGCGCCCGTCGATAAGCTGTTTGATATCGCAACGCTCAAGACGGAGGTCCACGATGCACGCATTTTTCCACACCAAGGCCGCACAACGCCGTTCCCTGTGGGCCGCCGAGGCCCGCAGCAAGCCGCCGCGCCCGTGCCTGATGCAGCTGACGGTGGACAGCGGATCGGTCACCGCGCTGCGCGCCTTGGTGATGCGCACCTGCGGCGACGCGATGGACTTCATGCGCATCGAGGCCTGCGACCACGGCGCCCGGGTCAAGGTGTGGCTGTGCCTTTCGCGCGCCATGGCCGGCCAGGTGATGGTGGCGGTGATGCGCGCCTTGCCGGGCGCGGAGTTCGGCCGCCTGACCGGCATGGACGCGGAGGGGACGGCATGATCGTCGCCATCGCCAACCAGGACGGCGGCGCCGGCAAGACCGTCATCGCCAACAACCTGGCGCTGCTGCGCACCCGCAGCGGGCGCAAGGTGATGCTGGTCGACACCGATCCGCGCGGCGCGTCGTGCGCGTGGTGCGGCGAACTGGCCGCCGCCGGCGTGCGGCCGCGGGTCGCCGCGCGCGCCATCACCGGCCGCACGCTGGTGCACGACATCGAGCTGCTGCGCACCCGCTACAACGACATCGTCATCGACACCGAGGGCCGCGACACCGCCGAGAGCCGCGCCGCGCTGATCGCCGCGCGGCTGGTGGTGGTGCCGGTGACGCCGGAGCAGGCCGACCTGGCCAGCCAGTACAAACTGATCGCCCGCCTCAATTGCGCGCGCATGTTCAATCCCGGCCTGCGCGTGCTGTTCGTGCTGGTCGCCGAGCATCCCAGCGACGAGGAGCGCGCCGCCGTGCGCGCCTACGCGGCGCGGGTAATGTCGGCGACGCTGGCCAACACCATCATCCACAGTCAAGGACAGGCGCCGGCCGACATGGACGCCTTGTACCGCGAAGTATTTTTCACCCACCACTAAGTAGAAAGACCGCACCATGAACAAGATGATACTCGCCGCAGCCCTGATCGCTGCTTTCGCCGGCGGCCGCGCTTACGCCGAGGATGCCGCGCCGGCCGCCAAGCCTGACAACGAAACCAGCTTCAACGCCGCCGTCGTCAGCGACTACCGCTATCGCGGCATCTCGCAAACGCGCTTGCAACCGGCGCTGCAGGGCGGCTTCGACTACGTCAACAACCCGACTGGCCTGTATGCGGGCGTCTGGCTGTCTACCATTAAATGGACCAAGGACGCCGGCGGCGGCGGCGACGTCGAAATCGACGTCTACGCCGGCAAGCGCGGCCAGGTCAACGAGGCGGTGGCGTACGACGTCGGCGTGCTGACCTACGTGTATCCGTCCAACGACCTGAAAAACGTCGGCGGCTTTGTCAACGCCGACACCACCGAGATCTACGCGCAGCTGGCGTATGGCCCGGCGTACATCAAGTACTCTCACGCGCTGACCAATCTGTTCGGCTTTGTCGACAGCAAGAACAGCGGCTACGTCGACCTCGGCGCCAACATCGACGCCGGCAACGGCTTTACCGTCAACCTGCACGCCGGCCACCAGGAAGTGAAGCACAATGACGCCGCCAGCTACACCGACTGGAAAATCGGCGCCACCAAGGACTTTGGCGTGGTCAGCGGCGCGCTGGCGGTCATCGGCACCAACGCCGGCAAGACCGCCTACGCCTCGCCGGCCAACGGCAAATTCCTCGGCAAGACCGCGCTGCAGCTGACCATCAGCAAAGTGTTCTGATCCAAGGCGAGGCCTCTCGCAGCGCACCGCCGGCGCCGGGACCGCCCAAGCGCCATCGCCTGCGCCAGCGGAGCGCCGGCGCCAGCACCGCCAGCGTCCGCACCTCCCGAGCGCCCGGCGCCAGCAGCCAGCACTACCGGCGCCGACGCCGGCGCCCGCATCGCCCGCGCCACCCGCGCCACCCGCGCGCCCGCGTCGCCTCGCCGGTGCGGCGGCCTTTGCCCAGCGTGGCCCGCCCTTGTCCGGCGGGCTTTTTTTATAGCGTCGCGACTTGGTTACGGAAGATTTCGCGGTAGAGGTGGCGCACTTCGGGCGCGCAGAGTTTGCGGTCCGATTTGTAGACGTCCAGTTCCAGCTCGCTGTGGTGCGAGTGGTAGGAGTCGCCGCCGTCGTCGAGCACCAGCGTGTCCGCCAGGCGCGCGTGCGCCAATTGCGCGACGAACACCAGCACGCAGCCTGTCTGGTGCGCCGACAGCGGTCGGCGGCCGTGCGCCACCGTGACCAGCACCTGCGCGCCGGGATTGGCCTGCTGCGCGGCCCGTAGCCGCTCCAGCAACACCTGCTGGCCGCCGTGCTCCAGCGCCTCCGGCCGCAACAACACCACGATCACCGCCGCCCGCGTCAACGCGCGATCCTCGGCGCGCTGCGAAACATCGATCAGCAGATCGTCGAACAAGCATGGATCGTAAGGCCCGGGATTCGGCGACACCAGCAGCACGCGCTTGCCGGCCGCCACCCGCAGCATCGCCAGGTCCTCGGCCAGATCCGAGACGGCGCCGTCGCCGTCCGCGCCGGTCAGGGCGACGATCATATGGCCTCCAGGGTTTCCAGCGCCGCCGCCAGCCGCGCCCTGCATTCGGCGGTGGCGGGCGTCATCGGCAAGCGAAGCTCGTCGCGCATCAAGCCCTGCATCGCCAGCGCGGCCTTCAACGGCGCCGGATTCGGCTCCGAGAACAGCAACCGTATCATCGGCAGCAGGCGAGCGAACAGGTCGCGCGCCTCGTCCAGCCGCTGCGCGCGCACCAGCTCATACAGCCGCACATACAAGTCCGGCCGGAGATGCGCCGACGCCGAAATCGCCCCATGTCCGCCATGGCACAAGGCCGGGAACAGCAGCGCATCGTCGCCGCACAACATGGCCAGCGGGGTGTGCTGGACCAGCTCCGCCATTTGCGTCAAGCTGCCGCCGGCCTCCTTGATGGCGGCGAACTGCGGCCGCTCCGCCAAGCGGCGCGCGGTGGCCAGCTCCAGGTCGACGCCGGTGCGCGCCGGCACGTTGTACAACACGATGGGCCGCTGGGTCGACTCCGCGATGATCTCGAAGTGCCGCACCAGCCCCTCCTGCGACGGCCGCACATAGGCCGGCGTCGACACCAGATAGCCGGCCAGCTCCATGTCGTCGAACTGCAGCACGCGGCTGGCGGCGGCGTAGGTGTCGCTGCCGCCTATGCCCATCAGCACCGGGCAGCGCTTGTGCGCCACCTCCAGCACGGCGGCCAGCGCCGCGCTTTGCTCTGCCAGGTCCAGCTGCGGCGCCTCGCCGGTGGTGCCGCACACCACCAGCCCGTGCACGCCGTGCGCGATCAGGCCGTCGGCCAGCGCTTGTAAACGCGATAAATCGATTTCGCCATGATGCATGGGCGTGACCAGCGGCACCCAGATGCCGCGCAGAGAAGTAAACATGATTTCCATAGAGAGTGACGATGGAAAAATCGTATTCCCCGGCGCGTAAAAATGTTCTAAAGAGTCGCCCCCGCTCCGTAAATAAAGCGTAAATGGCGGCGATTTTTACGCTTTGTTTACACCCCGCCACCAAGTCTTTACAAAATCTTTAGACCCCCGCCGCTAACCTTACAAGTATCAAAAACAAGACCTGTGAGGGTGTGATGGACATAGTATTTATCGGTGCAATGGTGGCGTTCCTTGCCGCGACCCTGGCGTTCGCCATTGGTTGCGACAAGCTGGGAGGCCAGCCATGAACCTCTTTTATCTGATCGGCGCGGTCGCCGCCGGCGGCCTGCTGGTGTACCTGATCGTCGCCCTGCTGAAAGCGGAGGAACTGTGATGACCGCGCAATCAATGATCCTGCTGGTGGTCTTCCTGGTGGTGCTGCTGGCGCTGGCCTGGCCGCTGGGCATCCTGCTGACCCGCATCGGCAACGGCGGCACTATCGCCGGCATGGGCTGGATGGCCGGCGTCGAAAAACTGCTGTACCGCGCGGCCGGCATCGCCGGTAAAGACGGCGCCCCCGAAGGCCAGGGCTGGAAAGCCTACGCCATCGCGCTGCTGCTGTTCAACGGCATCGGCGCCTTCGCCGTCTACGCGCTGCAGCGGGTGCAAGCCTTCCTGCCGCTGAACCCACAGGGCCTGGCCAACATCAGCCCGGACTCCTCGTTCAACACCGCCGTCAGCTTCGTCGCCAACACCAACTGGCAGGGCTACAGCGGCGAACAGACGATGAGCTACCTGACCCAGATGCTGGCGCTGACCGGCCAGAACTTCTTCTCGGCCGCCACCGGCATCGCCGTCGCCTATGCGCTGATCCGCGGCTTCTCGTCGCGCTCCGTCAAATCGATCGGCAACTTCTGGGTCGACGTCACCCGCTCGACCTTGTACCTTCTGCTGCCGCTGTCGCTGCTGTTCGCCGTGTTCCTGATAGGCCAGGGCGTGATCCAGAACTTCTCCGCCTATAAAGAAGTGCAGCTGCTCGACAGCGTCGGCTACACCGTGCCGAAAGTCGGCGCCGACGGCCAGCTGGTGATGGACGCCAAGGGCGCGCCGGTCACCGAAGCGCTGACCGCCACCACGCAGACCATCGCCATGGGCCCGGTCGCGTCGCAGGAGGCGATCAAGATGCTGGGCACCAACGGCGGCGGCTTCTTCAACGCCAACTCGGCGCACCCGTACGAGAACCCGACCCCGCTGGCCAACTTCGCGCAGATGCTGGCGATCTTTCTGATCCCGGCCGGCCTGTGCTTCGCCTTCGGCCGCATGGTCGGCGACCCGCGCCAGGGCTGGGCGGTGCTGGGCGCGATGACGCTGTTGTTCGTCGCCTGCACCGTCGTCGTGCTGGGCGCCGAGCAGGCCGCCCATCCGGCGCTACAAGCGTTGAACGTCGACCAGACCATGAGCGTGCTGCAATCGGGTGGCAATATGGAGGGCAAGGAGACCCGTTTCGGCATCAGCGCCTCGGCCTTGTTCGCCGCCGTCACCACGGCCGCATCGTGCGGCGCCGTCAACGCCATGCATGATTCCTTCATGCCGATCGGCGGCATGATCCCGATGCTGCTGATCCAGTTCGGCGAAGTGATCTTCGGCGGCGTCGGCTCGGGCCTGTACGGCATGCTGATCTTCGCCATCATGGCGGTGTTCATCGCCGGCCTGATGATCGGCCGCACCCCGGAATACCTGGGCAAGAAGATCCAGGCCTACGAAATGAAAATGACCTCGATCGCCATCCTGGTCACGCCGACGCTGGTGTTGGCCGGCACCGCCATCGCCGTCATGTGCGACGCCGGCAAGGCCGGCATCGCCAACCCCGGCGCGCACGGCTTCTCGGAGATCCTGTACGCCTTCAGCTCGGCCGCCAACAACAACGGCAGCGCCTTCGCCGGCCTGTCCGCCAACACCCCGTTCTATAACAGCATGCTGGCGATCGCCATGTGGTTCGGCCGCTTCGCCGTGATCGTGCCGATCCTCGCCGTCGCCGGTTCGCTGGCCGGCAAGCAGCGGCTGGAGGCCAACGCCGGCACCATGCCGACCCACGGCCCGATGTTCATCGGCCTGCTGTGCGGCGTGGTCGCATTGGTCGGCGTGCTCAATTACGTCCCGGCGCTGGCGCTCGGCCCCGTGATCGATCACCTGCAGCTGTTCGCAAAATAAGGAGTCACCATGTCGCAATCCATACAAAAAGAGATGACGCTCTTCACCAACCCGCCCGCCAAGAAGCTCAGGATGTTCGATTCCGAGCTGCTGGTGCCGGCCATCGTCGATTCGTTCCGCAAACTGAGCCCGCGCACGCAGCTGCGCAGCCCCGTCATGTTCGTGGTCTACGTCGGCAGCATCATCACCACGCTGCTGTACATCCAGTCGCTGGGCGGCAAGGGCGAGGCCAGTTCCGGCTTCATCCTCGCCACCACCGTGTGGCTGTGGTTCACGGTGCTGTTCGCGAACTTCGCCGAGGCGATGGCCGAGGGCCGCAGCAAGGCGCAGGCGGCGTCGCTGCGCAGCCTGAAGCAGACCGTGGTCGCCAAGAAGCTGGCCACGCCGATGCACGGCACCACCTGGCTGCCGCAGCCGGCGCTGGACCTGCGCAAGGGCCACTACATCCTGGTCGAGGCGGGCGACGTGATCCCGATCGACGGTGAAGTGGTGCAGGGCGTGGCCTCGGTCGACGAAAGCGCCATCACCGGCGAATCGGCGCCGGTGATCCGCGAATCGGGCGGCGACTTCTCGTCCGTCACCGGCGGCACCCGCGTGCTGTCGGACTGGCTGGTGGTCAAGGTCACCGCCAATCCGGGCGAGACCTTCCTCGACCGCATGATCTCGATGGTCGAAGGCGCCAAGCGCCAGAAGACGCCGAACGAAATCGCGCTGACCATCCTGCTGGTGGCGTTGACCATCGTGTTCCTGATCGTCACCGTGACCTTGCTGCCGTTCTCGCTGTTCTCGGTGGCCGCCGCCGGCAGCGGCTCGCCGATCACCATCACGGTGCTGATCGCGCTGCTGGTGTGCCTGATCCCGACCACCATCGGCGGCCTGTTGTCGGCCATCGGCGTGGCCGGCATGAGCCGCATGATGCAGGCCAACGTCATCGCCACCTCCGGCCGCGCGGTCGAGGCGGCGGGCGACGTCGACGTGCTGCTGCTGGATAAAACCGGCACCATCACGCTGGGCAACCGCCAGGCGTCGGCCTTCTTCGCCGCGCCGGGCGTCACCGAGCAGCAACTGGCCGACGTGGCGCAACTGGCCTCGCTGGCCGACGAGACGCCGGAAGGCCGCAGCATCGTGGTGCTGGCCAAGCAGAAGTTCAACATCCGCGAACGCGAGATGGCGTCGCTGAACGCGGTGTTCGTGCCGTTCACCGCGCAGACGCGCATGAGCGGCATCGATATCGGCGACCGCGCCGTCCGCAAGGGCGCCGCCGACACGGTGCGCCAGTACGTCGAGTCGCTGGGCCAGCCGTATCCGGCCGAGGTCTCGCGCGCCGTCGACGACGTTTCGCGCCGCGGCAGCACGCCGCTGGTGGTGGTCGACGCCGGCC
>Ga0247815_10002493_pt1 | contig 13609 bp, 14 predicted proteins | sample UWRJL194509B1_FD_181014 | JGI IMG/M metagenome (GOLD analysis project Ga0247815, IMG submission 181014) | Plant litter microbial communities from Arlington Agricultural Research Station in Wisconsin, United States - UWRJ-L194-509B-1 | ecosystem: Environmental > Terrestrial > Plant litter >... | reverse complement strand
CGCGACGCCCGTCCTTGCCGCATTGTACCCACTACTGCTCTTCGACCGCGCTACATAAGGTCATCAGTACCACCATCAGCCCTACGGTCGAGATACACGCACCTGAGAAATGTACACCGTCCCTTCCACTCGTAACAGAGTCCGCATCAACAGCCGCCGCGGTCCCAGTTGGCACAGGCATCCGTTCCATCTCCATCTTCTACCGGACCGTGAAGTAGACACTGGTGAGCAGGTGAAGCCCACACGTCGCGTCGAGAATGCTCGCAAGGTGATCCCTCGGCGGGCTGACGCCGCCGCCACTTCCACCTGAGACAAAGCGCGGGTGACCGTTTTGTACTACAGGTGTCGTGGTCGAAGAATCGGCATCGCACGCGGGGTTGGGCGAGGACGGTGATGATTGGTACGTCGAACTGAAGAGCCGGCGGCCGAGATGTAATGCCCTGAAATGGCGACTCTTTACGCTACCGCCACTATAGGGCCAGTACTAGTGAGGCCATACGACGTCGTATCGAGCACACACGACGCGGCAGTACTAGAAATACCGCAGATGGACAGCGACGAGGTAGTGCTGAGCGACATAGCGAACGTGCTATGTGAGGTCGATGCGCCCTGGAGACGAGCAAAAGCGCGCAGGTAAGGTTCCGAAGTCAAGACCTGCTAATGAGCGTGTCAGCAAGCCACCAACGCAGAGATAACCGCAGGCAATCTACGCGCAGGGAAAGGGACCGGGTGCGCACTGAGCCCACGCCGTGCAGGCAATCTCACAAACAGTGGCACTCATCGGTAACAAGACTGAAGACTCACATCTCTGAGCTTACGGTCAACTTCTTCGTCGGAGCCAATTCCGAATCCAGCCATTCCACGGACGACGCGCAGGTCGAGTTCTTCTGCGCGTAGTGAGACACGATGAGGGATGTGTGTTGGATACTGGGGCGGTGTAGCCTAGAACATCCAGGGGTGCGCGAGGACCTGTGTCGCCGTCCAGTTGAGACGGAGGAAAGATGACAGGGAGGCGACAAGTGAGGTTGGCAGCAGATGAGCGCGCGAGGAAAAAAAAAAGCAATCAGCCGGTGCACATTGGAGCAGCTCAATGGACGCACTTTGACGAGCGTCGCGCGTTTTTGAGGAGAGACGACTAGCATGCGACCGGGGAGGAACTTGCAGTCAGCGCTGAGCCATGCCGGGTACTCGACCTATGTTTTGAGTCAGCATGTAGACTTCTAAAGGTAGTTGACACGCACTAATAGGACACGACCGCAGACGAGAACATAAAGCACGACGCTGAGAGACCGGACGTCGACTTCTGGTTCTAAATCTGATCGTGCGGTGAGCAGTCCGGGTACCGCAAAGTGCAGCGAGCCTATGGCGGAGTATTAAAGCGTGAAAGCGAGGAAGCAGATGATCACGCACCAGCAAATGTCGACAGGCGGCTGTACTAGTTGTATAAATTGCTCAATTCAAAGTCGATCATTCAGAAGTCACCGCTGATGTTGAAGATATTCCCTTATCCCGCTAGCCCTGCGTGAAGCTCGGCGTTATCGGTGTGCCGCAGTGTGGGCGAGATGTAAATGACGTTGAGAACACGTTACACAGGAACAGAAGCAGGAGCATATCGTCAAGCTGGCACAGGTCGATGATGTCGTCCTGCTAATACGCGCCGTGTTCGAGCCTTGGCGCTGTAAGGTGGTTGGGTTGCAGGTAGACAACGAGCAGTCGGGCAGAGGGACTGGCGTCGCAAGCAGCGCCAGTTGCTGGAAGCCGTCGCGAGCTGTGGTCCACGAGTCTGTTTGAGCGTTATGAAATATCTGCGCGCATTGCGCCCTTTCCTCTTGAATGACTGTATAAGCAGGCGCAGCTGAAGATATTTGCGTCGGCGGTGTGGTAGCCCAGGAGCGCAAAGCAGGAGGCCAAGTCGGAATTAAGCGCGCGCGGAGCTTACACAATCTAGCTCCGTTTCAAGTTTGATGATCTCCTTCTTCCACCTGCATGATTTCTCGGCAATGCGGGCTCCTTGCTCCCAGTATATGATTAACATATATTATATGTTCAGCCATGTCGAGAGTACCAGTATACCCTTCCGACCACACCCAGCTATCTTTTCGTAGTTCGCCGCCCTGTATCAGTCCTCGAGATCAGTACTTGCCACCCTACATCAATCAATTCCGTTGCACATTGAATGGTATTGTATGTCTTATTATGAGGGATTGACGGATAGGCCGGCGGCAATCACCTGTTTAATGCCGCTCAGGCGTCCGACTGTCCCCAGAATTGTTTGCTTCATGGCCCGCGCTCCGTCCGGCGCGCTGCCGCCTCGCGTTTGCCTTCTTACCACGACCATGTTGACCACATCCGTCGCGTATACTCATACAAACAGAATCGATGCTGCTGAAGAGTCGAAGAGACTCGCGGATGACTTGGACGCAGCAGCGAAAGAGCTCGAGAGTGCGGCCAATGTGTGTCCTGGCGTCCACCGTGCGTCACAGTAGGCTGATGAAGCGAACAGACCTTGTCGCAACAATCTTTCTTCCGGAGTCGCAAGCCAGAAAACATATCTATTAAAGCTCGTGAAATCGCAGCGTGCGTGGTTAAGACTGCAAACAGGCCGCCGGCGGACCAGCTGGCAACGAGCCTGCCAGTCACTGTGGTCGCTGCCCTCTGCGTGACCACAGAGTAAGCAGATTTTCCAACAGCAAATCTGTATGACTGCTGATGTTATGCAGATTGTTTCACGATTGCGCAGCATATATGACCATGGTCTCAAACTGGGGAATCTTCACGCGTATGCGGAGGCAGGTTGCGATCACGGACAATATCAGCGGGTACCTGGCCGCGATCGAGGAACTGGGCGGACTTCTCAATGTGCGCTGCTCATTCATAAGTGAGCTTCTACTCATACACATTGCTGGGTAGACTGGGCAACAAGAGTGTGGCCTGATGCGCGATCCGTCGATTGGTCTTGGCACGCGCCTCGTTTTGCACAATACTCAGGTGCGACCGCTGTTGTTGCATCACTTGATCGCCTCCAGTCCGGCCGCTTATGCGAATTTAACTCACGCAGAGCCCGAGCGGAGCGACAACCCCTCAAGCGGCGAAGCGTGACATCTGCACTGAGTGGACGAAGGTGCGCTAGCGCAGCGTCGTCGTGGTTGTCCGACCTCTGACTTTCCTCTTCTTCCAGGATGTCGTTGTGTGCGTGCGAGCCTTGACGTCAGGCCGATTAGGGCTGCTGATCAAGATATCCAGTGCAAACATCAGAGCTACCGATGCTGCCTATGGCTTTTCCAAGGCGACGCTCGATATCATGGTGAACATGACAGACGGTCTGCCCTGGCCGCTCAAGGCTGTACCACAGACTGTTTTGTACATTCTACAGCGCTTCGAGGTGTGTCTCTCAGCAGGTAGATAACGGCACTTCATAACCTACAGTGCAGGCCTGTCAAGAGATCAAACCAAACATCGAGGCGCTGCTACAGCGTGTCGAAGCTCTGTGGCGCGTGATAGGAGGCGTCTCACCTGACGTGGTAAAGAGTGACCCAGTGCTGCAGGGCCATCTGCTTGGCTTCTTCGGGTGAGCGCAGGTCATGACATGTCGACACTCGGAAGCTGAACTGCCCAGGACCCTGCAACGGATTGCTATTCGTCTTCACGTCGTCCTAGGCACCGGCAAGACGAAACTTGCGACGGCTGTTCATACTGTTGCCGCGTCCCTGACTCGTGAAAAGGAGAGACTTGATACTGCTCAACGTGACATCGACGTGCGATACTTGCAATAGCTCCTCTGGCTCCACCCGCTGACTAACTGCTCAGTCGGCCATCGCTGTGTACACGGCCAATAAGATGGGTGAGCTGGGAAGGCCTACAGACCGCGTGAAAATCGCCGATGGTGAGATGGTCGCTTGAAATTTGTCGTGTTACAAAGCATCTAACGCATCGCAGCCCTGAAGGAGCGATATGTCCCTAAGGCCGTTTACGATGCACAGTTGAACACTGGCTGCATGAGCAACACGCGCGTACGAATTCTGCGCGAAACATTGGCTTGGATCAAGGACCTCGACGCCAAGCAGATATGCTGGATTGATGGAGTGGCGGGTAGCGGCAAGACCTCGATCGCAAAGACCGTCTGCGAACACGCGAGTACCGATGATGAGATCATGTTTGGCGGAAGCTTCTTCTGCTCGCGTTCGACTGGTTTAGCTGCATAGCGCGACATTCGCTGCGTGGTCCCAACTCTGGCCCAGCTTCTTGCTCTGGAGTCTGTTGAATTTTGCCGGGCTTTGGCCGAAAAGATTCACGTGGGCATCCAGGACAAAGAAGTCAAGGCACAGGTCGAACAACTCCTCCTCAACCCGCTCCTCTCCATGAAAGGCTCTCGAAAGCCCATCTTATTCGTCATCGATGCACTCGATGAGTGCGGTGGGGATACCGACGATGGCCTGCTCGACGACACGAAATGCCGTACCGTGGTTACCAGCATGCTCGAAGCGTTCGTCCAGCTAACGCGGTCCGACCCCAAGCTTCCAATCAAGGTCCTCGTCACATCGCGCCCCGAGACTCAAATTAGGGATACATCGATTTCAAACAAAAATTTCAGTCAGATCCTGCGACTTCATGCTATCGGCTTCGAGGAGATTAACGCGGACATCATGCGGTACATCACCCAAACCTTGAACACGAAATTCAACCAATCGAATTACCGAGCCATGATTACAGACAACGACATCGAGCATCTTGCACGACTTTGCAATGGCTTGTTCATCGTCGCGGCGACTGCTCTGAGGCACACCTTCGGTAAAGAAGGGACTGATGGCGCTATATCGAGATTCAAGAAATTGCTCAACGACACCCGCGATGGTTTGCACGTCAGTGCTGCCGCTCCGTTAGACCGTATGTACGCACTCATTCTAGCAGATGTAGCGGATCCGGATGAGCCGGAGGCCACAGAACCGTCGTCTCTGCAGCGTCTGCTCGCGTCACTTCTCTCTGTCCGCATGACGTTGTCCATTGCAATGTTGGGAGACCTTCTGGGCCAGAAGCCGTACGAAGTGCGGGAGAGCTTGTCCGGTCTGCACTCGGTTGTTCACGTACCTGACGGCGACGACGTTCCCGGTCTGCGCACAGTACATGCCTCGTTTGGCGACTACCTGTTTAGCCGTGCACCAAGCCACATTCGAATCCCTCAGTCGCTCGGCCACGACACCCTGGCGCATGGGTGCCTAGAAGTAATGGAGAAGAAGCTTTATTTCAACATCTCGCAGAGCCGTTCGTCATATGAGCCCAACCCGTCAACACAGCCGGAGAGCTGCACTCTCTCCCTTGAGTACGCATGCCTGCACTGGGCCCACCACGTTGCCGCCTCCAGCACTCCAGCGCTCGAGTTGAAGATTGACCAGATATTTCGCCCGAGATTATTGTTTTGGCTGGAACTGCTCAGCGTCATGCAGAAAGTTGGACTTGCAGCAGGACTACTGCGCATTGCGGCCACTGCTGTGAGTCAGTCCGCCGCAACGTTTGTGCGTCTACTAAATCTTTCGCAGGTCAAAGAATCCACGATTTCACAGTTTCTTCGTGATGCAAACTTCTTCGTAGCTTCATCTCGCGAGGCGATCGAACGGAGCGCTGCACACATCTATCTCTCGGCTCTCCCTTTTGCTGATCCAGACTCGCGAGTTTATCAACAGTTTGCCCCTCACTGCTCCGGCCTTGTCACTGTTGAAAAGCACGGTATTGGCCGTCATGGGGGAGGCACTGTCATGACGTTAACCGGTCACGGCGGCGCCGTACGCTCGGTAGCGTACTCTTCGGACGGTTTGCTTCTTGCCTCGGGTTCTGAGGACGGTACTGTTCGCATCTGGGACACGCGAACAGGAGAGGAAGCGATGCCATCACTGCTCAGTGGTGATGGGCCGGTTCTGACAGTCGATTTTGCGCATGTCAACCAGTGGATTGCATCTGGCACGGAAGCAGGCATCGTATGTGTCTGGAATGTCACAACGGGACAGGCCAAATGCCAGAAGCTGAGCGGTCACTCTGACGTGGTGAATGCTGTGAAGTTCTCGCCGAACGGCTCCCGTCTTGCGTCTGGATCCAAGGACATGACTGTGCACCTCTGGAACCCAGAGACGGGCGAGAAACTTGCGGTTCTCAGTGGGCACAAGAAATGCATCAACGGTGTCTCCTTCTCTCCAGATGGTGATATCTTAGCATCCATTGGCCAGATCAACGAGATGGTTCTATGGCACGTCAGCACGGGGAAAGCTACAGGGGAAGAGATGGAATATGTTGGGTGCGACTCAGTCGACTTCTCGCCAGACGGCAAATTGATCGCGGAAACTTTCGGAACTCTCGTGATACTGAGGCAGTACTCGACTAGAAAACACATTGGATTCTTGAATGGCTTAGCAATCATCCGATGCGCTAGTTTTTCGCCTGACAGTCGGGCATTGGTCGCCACACATGGCAACGGGCTCCGACTTTGGACTCTACAGTCAAACCCTATGGAGTCTCCCTGGGTCGATCTCACTGGCCACTCCGGTGCAGTCCGCTGGGCCACTTTCTCTCCATGTGGAACGTACATTGCGTCAGCCTCTGATGACTGCACGGTCCGGATCTGGAGTACTGGAAGTGGCCAATCGGCCATTCAGAAGCTGGTCGCGCACGAAAGAGCAGTATGTTCTGTGGCCATCTCGCGGGACGGCAACTTCATTTTCAGCGGCTCCGAGGATAATGCGGTGCGAGTGTGGAATGCGCGCACCGGCGAGGCGACGCTTCCGCCATTGGCTGGGCACGAATATCATGTACAATCTGTTTCAGTCTCTTCGGACGGACGCCTGGTTGCCTCTGCATCTTGGGACCAAACCGTTAGGCTGTGGGATGCGCATTCAGGGGCGGCAGTCGGTGAGCCGATGAAAGGTCACACTCACTGGGTCAACACTGTGTCATTCTCGAAAGATAGTCGGTGGCTTGCATCAGCTTCCGATGACAGCACCGTGCTCATGTGGGACATCGCGACACAACGGCCATTGGCTGTTGGCCCATTGCGCTGCACTAGCGCGGTGTCCACCGTCGTGTTTTCTCCTGACAACGAGCTCATTGCCGCGGGAGACAACGGCGGCTGTATCTGTCTCTGGCAGGCAGATACGGGTGAGCAAGTATGCGAGCCATGGCAAGCAGACGCAACGCGCATCCATTCCCTTGCGTTCTCGCCGAATGGCAGGAAACTCGTATCTGGTGGCAATGACAACCAAGCCCGTATCTGGGACGTGAGCACTAGTCAGCCCATTCTTGTCCTCGAGGGTCACGCAGCAGGTGTCTTATCTGTGGCGTGGTCTTCCGATGGAGGTCTCATCGGCACTGGCTCCTGGGACCATACTGTACGCTTATGGGACACGATGACGGGCGCATCGCTTGCAACACTACACGGACACATTGGCTACGTTCGATCTGTGGCTTTCACAGGAGACGGGCAGTACCTTGTGTCGGGCTCTGCTGATACCACAATCCGCAAGTGGGACGTGAATGCGGCTTGTAGACAAACCTCGGAAAGTGTTGTCGATCCTGTCGCTGCACTTGCATCTTATGGACTCAGAGACGGATGGCTGGTAGGGTCATCTGGAGAGCTGCTCTTGTGGGTTCCGGTCGATTATAGAGCATACCTTCAGGTGGGTTATTGTACGCTGACGATAGGCAAGAGTCGCGTCATTGTCACAGTGGGTGCTGGCGGCCTGCATGGTGGCTCGAACTGGAAGTTGTGCTGGCGTGATTGAGCAGAGTAGGTATTGTGATTGGCGATTTGTCATGTTCCAATGGTTCGGTGTATGTGTAACATTTCTTCCGTTTTGTGTGTCGTGGCAATGGGAATTCGTGTATTGTACCCAATGATCGCGGCGATCAAGTCTGTGCATAGCAGACGATTAGTTCCTTTGAAGCCATACAATGGTAGCTCGCCAGGTGTGCGGGGACAGGGTGTGGCGCGGGCATGCTCCACACGTTGTGTAGGGTGGGAGTCACCTGAGATGAATTGAACGTCCAACCGAACGGTCGAGACCGTTCAAACCTGATCACGGGGTTTTATCGCGCGTCATGAAGTGTTGAACTTAGGAGCTTTAACAAAAAAGATGCCGGACACATGTGGGATCGTGACGTCAGGGCCTGTGTGCGACAAACAATCTCACACGCACACAGCTTGTCCTCTTGACATCGACCTAACCGACGTTGAAACTCACGCCCACCGGCGAACGCACGTTCCGAAGCTCGGTGCACAGGTTCAGCGTTTCAATCGAATCGAGCGGCTGAATTCAGGGCAGAGAAGGATCGCCCAATCGCCGCTACGTCCCGACACCCGAATCTGGTCGGCGTTCACCGACTTCTTAGTCGGTACTTTGCAGGGGGCCCCCTTACAATTTTACAGGATAATTATGTCATGGTGATGTCATCGTCATTTTCACGTCTCCTGGCTCGTTTTTTTATTCCCTACAGTTCTATCTAAATTCAACCATAAATTTTGATGCCCTGAAAGACTGCTCGTGGCTGGAGAAGTCTTCTCCGTTGCCGACAGCCGTTTCAGAGCCGTTGCCACAGACAGCCAGCCCACTCAAAATTGACTCAACCTCTTCTTGCCTTTCCTTTTATATATTCATTCTTTCGGGTTATCTCGCGTATTATTCATTTAAGGTGAGCTAATTGTAATGTTGTGCTCGGCTTATCTACTGTGTGTGTGTTCACCCACGCAGCCTGTGAAATAGCCGTAATGGCAGTGTCTGTACAATTAGACTTGCCTGAAACAAAGCATGTGTACCAGAGCTGAGTGAAGAGAGTCCAAATGTCGAGAGAAGAGCGAGGTCGAGACCTTGTGTCGTGCACGACGGTAGGCACCGAAAACTCCTCCGAGGAGGTTCGCAGACAAGTCGGCTCAACCCTAATACCAAGCACTCCAACTCATCAATAAGGTGTAATTATTTGTTAAATGCCGATTTACGAGTGCACGCGAGGCTTCGTCGAGCATTGGGTCATGTAGACGTCTTCGGCCGTTGAACAAAGAGGCTCGTATCTCAGCTAGGGCAGCCCACCCGCCAGGACACCAACTTGCTACTCAATCGCGACCAGGTCATGCTTTAATTTAGCAGCTCTCGGCAATGTAGGCAATGCCAACAGCAACACATGCGTCCTGGCTCGCAACGCCTGCCATGATGGCATTGCCACCCAGCTTTCAGCCACATCCAAAACTCTCCCATTGACAATATCGCAGCCGACACGCTCCCAGCATATAAAGCGTCCTCCTTTATATCACGAAAAATTTGGAAAAGAGCTTCCTACCGATTCAGTCCAAGTTCTCGCGTGTTCGCAGCGGCGGCACTTCAGCTCCGTCTCGGTCTCGCGGTTTCTCTCTTGTTCCTCGCGTTTCCCAAACAAAAGATTTATTACTTAGCTAAAGTATTTGTTCGCGTACCGTACACGCTACATAGTGAGAGGAGGAACATAAGGTGAGACCTGCCAACCGTTATCAAGCCTACTCACTGTAGAGATCGGATACCTGACAATGAAAGGGCTGCGAAAGCGATGGGGGTGAGTGAACGAGCTCTAAACGAGACGGGGGGCGAGCGAGCTGGCTCGAGACGGGACACAAGACGGTGCGAAACGAGGAACCGAACGGAAGCGAGACGCGAGACGAGACATGAGACGAGACGAGAAGCGAGACGGGACGCGAGACGAGACAGGGAAGAGATGAGCGCAATACGAGCGCGAGGCGAGGCGATCCGCGAAACGGTGGGGAGAGACGAGGTAAGGGCAGCGAAGCGGTGTTCGCAGGCACGCGAAGGAATGGCGAGGCCGTCGGGAGAGACACTAGAGTCTGAGCAAGGGGCATGCGTGATCAGACGGGCGGCAATGAGGGAAACAGTGAGAGCGATCGATCGGTGGCTGAGGTGGAAGACTGGTGTCCCTCCATCGACAGATCGCTTCGTTCTTTACATATGAGCTTAATCTAACTATCTAGCGAGTTTAAAGTAGTTTTGGAAGGGTTTGAAACATGCAACTACAAGGACGAGCCTTCCAGAGACGTCCGGAAGGACGCGTGAATCCTGGCATGTTACACTCACACTCGCACCGTCACGTGCCCCAAACCTCCCTTTCAGAAGCCCTTTTGACGCAAAAACTACTGAAAAACATTGTAAGAAGTCGGTGAGGACACCCTGGTGTCGCTACGATTGCACGCTCGCACTGCGGCTTGTCTTTTTCGTCTCTTGTCTTCTACTTTCTCGGTTTTACTCGGCCATTTGTTCTGCGCGTATACACACGCACACGCTTTACACGAGCTTGCCAGGCGGCCAGCACGAGGACGACAACTGCAGCCTATCCCCACACGGACTTGCGCAGGCACTCACCGCACTCTGCGCGCACTCTCGACAACCAGCCAGACCCAGAATTAAACTTGCGCGTTCTTTGAGAGAACTTTGCGCAAGTCGTACATATCGCCGTCAGGATGGGAATCTTTGGAAAGAAGGACCGCGCGCCATCTACGCCAGCAGACGAAAGACCGCGCACGACGTATGCTACTAGTCCAACACTAGCACCTAGCTCACCTACAGTTACACCATTGTATGAACGATTTGTGCGCACAAGTACCGCAGCTGGCAGCGTACTTTCCAGCACGAGTGTCGCCTTTCCATCCACTAGTGCTGCTCGCTCTGGTAGTGCATACTACGGCGGCGACCTTCCACCACCACCAAGCAATCTCCTCGGTCAGAGTACGAGTTCACTGGTCCAGACACCCGGCAGCGACCTCAGTGTCGACCCATTTGCCTCACAAGGCAGCAGCAGTGCAATGATGCGTGCTGAACGAGAACGCGCAAGAGTACCGAGTGGAAGCAGGTTTGCGAGTTCGGCGTTTGGAAGGGAAGTGGAGGACGCTCGGAGAAGGGATCGCGTCGACAACACCAAGAGTCCCGTTACTCCCGCAAGGGCTGGGACCATGCCTCTACCGTCGACAACGAGTCCAATTGCTATCCCAGAGGTGCCAAGGCAGTGACCTGCTCTGGCGGTCGTGACTCCAGTCGTGCAGACAAAGGTACGTTTCTCACGATACCAGGTCTGACGTGCGCTCACACAGATGTACTCTGTTCAGGTTGTCTTGCCGGCACCTCCGAGTCCAGAAGACACTGCTCCACCACCGTTACCGTCTAAGCCAGCAACGTCGAACCTCAAGCTCAAGCCTGTGGTGTCACCGATCCTCCCACGGTCGACCGCAATCAGCACTGTACGACCAAAGGTCACTATCGTATCAACCTCATCGTCTCGCGCGGCACCACCGCCTGCGACTGTAGCGGCGCCCGTCAAGCTTCCTGGATCACTCGATCGGCCGAGGACCGGGGATAAGTCTGCGCCAGCACCCGTACCGGTCGAACGCCTAGCACCGCCGTCTGTTCCGTCCTTCCCGGTACCCAGCCCGGCTCGCGTCAAGTTGCCAGTGAACCCACCTGGTTTCCCATTACCACCACGTACTGGGCGAGCACCAGCACCAGCCACAGTACCGAAACCCAATCTACGTCTCGACACAACGCCGAGCAAGGAGGAAGCGCGAGCCAGCGAGGATAGCAGACGCACCGAATCAGTCGACAGCAACGAGAACGACTGGGACCACATCAGCATGCGACAAGGCGTCGCCGCCAATGGACGTGTGGTGAGTTTCTTCCTCCGGTTGTGGGTTCGTTCATTGTTCTCGGGTCTGCCGCTGCTGCTATTGTCTGCAATCTCGATCCATGAACCCCACACTCTGTTCATCTACGCCTGCCCCCTCGCTACCGATTTTGCGTGTCCGCCGCGTGGCGCGCCCGCGGGATCGGTTGCCAGTTGGTCTCGATCTCTCTGTCCTGCTGGTTCATGTGGAAATCGAGCGTCGCTCAGAGCTGCACGCGGGGTAACGAGCGTGGGGGGACGAATGCAAAGTCGTGTTGAACTAGCTAAACGAGTACGACGCATTAAATACACGGGGTTAATCGGGAACGAGTGGGCAGGGCACGGGCATGCGGCTTACACGTGACTGAATACTTTCAACAGTTCACGCCTTCCCAGTGGCGTGCTCATCCGAGTCTTTGCCGGCTTCTCCTCTTTTCATCATTCTGTCCGCTTGCGTTCCGTCTACCACCCAAGCGATCTATCGCCTTTTCTCCTCTTCGCGTCGCATGAATACACCCCAGATGTCCTCAAGCTCACCACCGTGGTGTATTTGTATTCTGGTCGTCGTCGTAGTAGCATATGCTTCAGCTCAGGAATGAGGGCCCCGATCAGCAAAGGCGTCGTCACGAGCTACTGCTGGAATACAAAGACGTACATGCGCAAACGGCTCCTTGCGTAGTATAAGCGCGGTGATAGAAATTACATAAGAAGATGCGCGCACGGAGAATAACGCCGGTGCACAACGTTGAGGAACTCAGTTTCCGGAAAGAGGCAAAGAGGCGTTCAGCTCCGCGCCTGTCACAGTCACGGTCGCTTTGCTCGGCTGCAGCATATCTTTCGCTGCACGCTCGAAGGCGACCGTTCTCTTCTCGCCCACATTGCCGTCGTTTCAAATTTCGCTAGAGTACAGTGCCAGTTCCAGTCTCGTCTCGTCATTTGCGTCATTTGCGTCCAAATCGACATCGCCAATTTCTAATCAGGACGAGATTTGAATCAAGGGCGCGATATCGGTGGCACAGATGGTGCACAGGCAAGGAGGGCCAAAGCGATAGACAATGCATCAGATCCCCAGGGAGCAGATGAGTATTAGCAATTGTTGCAGTCAAGTAAGAAGCACCAATGAATGCGCCAAGACACGCAGATAGGCGTAAATGAGTGTGTTGTCTCGGGAACGGCAAAGTCAGCCACTTATGCCCGGATGGGTGCTACGGCCCGTCATCAGACAGCAATGTTTTCTATCCATCATGGTGCAACGAAACAGAGTCCTAATGCCTGGGGTCCCGACCCCGGACAGCTCATTCAAGCAACACAAATGGATACGCAACAAGCGGCATGTGCGGCAAACCACGCAGAGGAGATGAAAGGCAGACCGTCACAGGAAGAATATCAAAGAGTATGCATGGTCAAAGAAGGATCCAAGGGGACGAGCGACAGACGGGCACGATATCTATGTGGGGATCAAATATCCAGGGAGTAGATATTGGGAGATGTGGGATCCAGGGCAGCAACAGAACAAAACATACAGATTGTATGAACATGGGATGGACAGCAATGGCAGAAGGTACCAGGTGGAGAGGAATCGAAGGGCAACATTGTTAACGAGCGTTGGCGAGGCCGGTCGAGGCCCAGGACAACGAGCATCGGATGCGCGACCATATGTGCGAGGAGATCGAGTAATCAGACTAAAGGCACATACTGTGCGGGAGAGCAAACGAGGATGGCGGGTCGGTGACACATTGATTGCAGTACACAATAGAACGAAGGAGTAGGAGCGGACCATAGATATAGCGACGAGACTTGTTGAATGTGAAAAGCAGGAACACACCATTGCAGCTTGAGCTCCACGAGGAGACGACGGGCGAGCATGTGGTACTGCCAGCCATCGCCAGCAACGCGACGGAACTGAGCACCACGAAGAGGGAGAATCGGCACCTGAAAG
>Ga0247815_10002492_pt1 | contig 13615 bp, 13 predicted proteins | sample UWRJL194509B1_FD_181014 | JGI IMG/M metagenome (GOLD analysis project Ga0247815, IMG submission 181014) | Plant litter microbial communities from Arlington Agricultural Research Station in Wisconsin, United States - UWRJ-L194-509B-1 | ecosystem: Environmental > Terrestrial > Plant litter >... | reverse complement strand
GAACTCGCAGGGGATCAAGTACTTCTATTTCGAGGTACGTCAAAGCTGTCGCTGTCTCGTTTTGGTGGCAGTTGCTGACGATGATGCAGTTGTTCGACGAGATCTGGAAGGATATCATGTTTGGCGGTGTGGAGGGCTACTGGGGTCTGCTTGACTCGAACAAGAAGCTCAAGGCGGGCATCAAAATCCCGACGTGCTCGTAAACGAACCTCAGCTACTCCGTTTCGCGCCTTCATGACACCCTCACGCACGCACTTGGACACTTTTCAGGACCCATGACGTTCTGCCCCCGCGCTTTGCATCCTCTCTCCTCTGTGACGACCTGCATCAAGCCTCTCTCATATCCCTCTCTGCACTGAACACTGACCTCAGCCTCTTGCCCCGGCTTTACGACGCCTCGCATCTTTTTTCGCATGGACGTTTTCTCTCTCTTCCTCTCTCGAGATTTCTTCTGCAGATACTTGTGATGTTGTCGCTCTTCGCGCATTCGTCTTTCGCTCACTCACTCACACCCGCGTCACCCCGCTCCTATCCTCACGTGTACCTAGTATCCCCCCTAGTGTACACCACCCCCGCTTTGCTGCCGATACCTTCGTACCTCCCCTGCAGCGCAAGACGATAACATGGCATATATACGCGCAGAAGAAATTTCGTGGCGCCCATTGGAGTTTCGGAGTGATTCGCGTGTGCCATGTGGGGCTTGTAACGTTACGGCGACGGCATAGGCCGCGGTCTGGTTGCTTTTCCCTTGCCTCGACTCGACGACACAACGGCCCCGCGCCTGTAAAGCTACTCCCCCAGCGCACCTCGCTGCTCCCAACCCTTCTGCCTTTGTGCAGCACTTCACTCTCGTTTTATCGCCACTTTCGTGCGCTTATTACTCCTTTACAACGCCAAGCCAAAGCCAAGATGCGCTCGACCTTTGTTGCTGTCCTCACTCTCCTCGCAGCCGTCGTGGCTCAACACGTATGTCCTCTTGTGATATGCTATGTACTCGGTGTATTGGTTGTGCTTACTATTGTGTGCAGGACGAGACGACTGCGGCGTCGACGATTGATGCTGGTTGCCAGCGGTTCCTCGACTCGCTCAACGCCAACACCAAGCTCGATGTGTGTCTCAAGTCGATCACGTCCGCCACTGCAGCGTTCAACTCGCCCGACACGGCAAACGCTGCGACTTCCTCTGAAATCACAGCGGCGTTTGACTCGATGTGCTCGTCCACTGCTTGTGTTCGGGACGACGTGGTGGACCTTCTCACCCAATTCGCGGGCGCATGTGCAGACGACCTCGTCACTACGCAAGAGGTCTCGAGCACATACGACATGCTTTACAACGTGATCCCAATGCGCACCACACTGTGCACCAAGGATGGTGCGCAGTATTGCGCGCTCAAGAAAGAGATCGTCGGCACGTCAGACGCACTCCAACTGCCAGAAGGCGAACTCGCTCAGATCGTCATGGCCAACCTCGACCAAATGGGCACAGCCAACGTTGGGTTCTGGTTCCTCACCCCCGAGTCGGACGTCGCAGCACTCTGCAGCCTGTGTGCTCAAGACATGTTGGCTGGCATGGTCGCGATGCAGGATGCCGTACCGTATGCGATTGGTATCAACCAGTCACCACTGCTCCAGGGTCAGGCAAAGATCTGGCAGGCAGTCTCCACGAGGTGCAGTGCGGAGGTTGCAGCGAACGTGGCCGTCAAGGGTGGGACGAAGGAAGAGGAGGAGGAGGGGCGCAGTGGCGCGTCGACTCTGGGTGTATCGCCCATCCTTGCCGGCGCAATGCTTGCTGGTATGGCTGCGATGGCGCTGTGAGCAGCACTTGTTGCATAATAGCTCGTCTCTCGTCTTTCGTCCCTGGATTCCGCACCCCGCGCACTGGCTGCTGCATGTCTCATCCTCCTCGTTCCATCGTACCGCTACATGTGGTATGTCCCCTCGTTCGCTCGGCCTCGCTTCTGCTCGCCTAGGATCAGGTGTATTGGAGACCGCCTGTGTCAATACTATCGTCTGCTCTAGGTGAATGCCGTCTCCCACTAGACTAGTGATCCGCACGGGTTAGGCCGAAACGCGGGTTGGCCCGGGTCGGGTCCAATTTGTTTGGACCCGCGTCCATGGACCCGGGCCGAAAACCCGAACCCGCCTGCAGCGGGTACGGGTCTGCCGCCGACCCGCTTGCCGCTCGGGCCACCGAACAGAAATGGCCATGGTAGTGATTATGTGTGATGTTAGTGGTAACAATCACTCAGCTTGAGGCTTGTACGTGATATTTCTTGTGACCAGAGAGCTCCGGGCTTGATTTGGAAATGCCGGTGTCAATGCAGATCCGTCAATATGGCTTATCTTCACCCGCCCGCCGCTGCGCAGCCCCACCAACGTACAAAGCCTTGAGCCGTTGCGCCAGTCCTGGCATTCGAATGCGCGGCACTGTACAGCCGCTCCCCTGCGGTAAAACGGTATGTGTAGTGGGGAAAGTCGGTGCCTCAGCTCGAGCACAAGTTCAGGGGCTTGCAGTCATTTTGTTCGACAAATAAATGCTGAAATCGAAGCTAATGTTACTCAAATGTTGCATGATTCATATGCTTTGTCCCATTGTATTCGACGTGTGAATGCTCAGGCTGTTCACTGCCCGAGGCCGACCCTTTCATCTCTCGCACCACAGTGTCCCGGCTCATGCAATCAGGTGACCTGCAGCCCTGCCGCTAACATCTCTCCACCACTCCAACGCAGAGATGTTGACGTATCGATTGTGGCGTTCTGCAGAGAGAACTCCTGCTGCACAACTCGTGCCCCGCTGTCTGCGTTGTGTTTGCAGCAATAGTGGCCGTGTGGCGAGGTGTATAAAAGCACCGGCAAGTGGTCATTCCTTAAAAACTATCGAATCTTCTCTCTCGCATGTCACGCAAACGGCTTGCAGACTCAGCTTACACCTCTGGCTCGCCTCCTCCCACTGTGTCTGCCGATGCCGCCGCTGCTGCTTTGGCATCATCCACACGTCTGACACGGTCCTCTAATCGTGGCCGGGCTCGAGCTGCATCGCCAGCAGTTGCACTTGCCGCTGTGCCGGTAGGCTTGTCGCACGGCAGTAATGCCACATATCGCATTGTGACTCCTGCTGGAAGCCGGGCTCCATCTGCTTTGTCGACGCGTGCTCCGGCTCCGCCCACTGTAGTTGTGCGCAGTCAACATGTTGAGCCCAGCGCATCGGCTGCTTCACGCCGCGAGTGGTCTCAAACTCGGGGTTCGCACATTGCTCCACACAGTGGCAACGCTGTGGATGATCTGCTTGGTGGGGAGTCGGATCCTGAACACGATGACGCAGAGATTACACTTCTGCAGCGTGATCTTGGTTTGTCCCACCATATTTTCGCTTTGATTTCGCGTATTATTAATAGAGATTCCATTCAGATCGTCGGCACGGGACGTGGACATCTTGGGTCTACAGCTTCTTCGGCCCACCCAAGGTGGTTCGCGACCCTAACGGCGGCATTGGTCAAGCCTTCCCCTGCATTAATTGCACATCCATCGTCCACAGATGGCAGGGCACAGGAAACTCAAGCTCAACAAGCAATCTCAGCGCGCATATCCAGTCCTGCCAAGGCACTGAAGCAATGGCCGAGGCCATTGCATTGGCGAAGGATCGGCCAAAGTGGCCTGCCAAACCACTGACATTTAACGAGATGCGGTGAGTCGATTGCTTCCAGTTTGCTCTGCATTTCATTTATTCTAATCTGGCGCTATTTTCAGGATGTTATTTGTGCGATGGACATGTGTGCATTTGCGTCCGTCGTCAATAGTTGGCGATTATCCATTTCTTCAGATCTGCCATGCTGGTAGGAAGGATGCGGTGGTGCCATCAGCAGACACCGTTCGACGAGACACCATTATCATCTATCGCCATGCCGAGCGTATCGTCATCGAGATGTTTGCGGTACGCTGACTGTGAAATTTACGCTATTTATTGATGTTAAAACTGATCGTCCTGTGTAGAGGGTGACTGGGCGAGTGCATGTCACTGCTGATGGGTGGACATCACCAAATCAAAAGGCATTTGTGGCATTTATTGCACACTATGTTGAAGATGGCGTCATGCGGCACGTAATCCTGGACATTGTGGATGTTAAACAGGTACGCATCTCGCTGGTAGTGTGTTTTCATTGCAATTAATTCATTTTGACAGGCACACACTGGCGTGGCACAGGCATCGGTTCTGCATCAGATTCTGCTGCGCTTTGGTCTCACTCACAAGGTTTGTCCTTTCGTTATAACCCACTGGTCATGATTCTGACTTTGTATAATGAAAGTTTATGGCAATCTCGCTCGACAATGCCTCCAACAACTATACAACCGTCATTGAGCTCGCTATCCTACTCAATTTACTTGAAGGGGATGACATCCAGGGTCATTGTTTCAATCACATCCTTAATCTCTCTGCAAAGGCTGCTGTTGCCTTCATCAAACAACGAATCTCACGTGTTATGGTTGCCGCCTCGAGCGATGATCTCTCATCCGATGACAACGATTCAGGCAGCGAGAGCGATCCTGGGACTTCAGACAGCGAGGACGATGATTCACCAACTCTTTTCACTCTCGATGACGAGCCAGAATCGCTCACTACCACTGCTGCTGGCCGCTCCGCTCCGTCTGTTGCTGTTTGCCTCAATAAGGTATGTTGTGCTCTCTACTATGGCGCCAGGCTGTGCTCAATAGCTGTCACTCAGATCCGACATGTTAGTGAAGCCACTCATCGCTCAAGCACCAGCCTTCGCCCCGCATGGGAGACAACACTCAAGAACCTCAACCTTCCGTTCCGCAAGATTCCGCGCGATGTTGCGACAAGGTGGAACTCATCATTCACACTCATTTTGTTTGCCCTCGAGTACCGCCCCGCATTTGACTCGATGACCAAAAATAACCCGGCACTTTTTGCCGATGCACTCAGTGTGGCAGAATGGGAAATCTTGGCTGAGCTCAAGAACTTGCTGAAGGTAATTGTGTTCATTTTGTGTGTTTCTGTCTCAAAAGAAAGCTCTAATTATTTCTTTACCAGCCGTACCAGGTCTTCACGAAATTCTTCTCGCTCTCCAACTACCCAACCATCTGCCATGTCCTCCGTGTATTTTGCCAGCTTGACGATCATCTCCTCAAGTTCTACGACAACACCAGCAACTACGATCTCAAGCAGGCAGCGCAATTTGCGCGGAGCAAGCTAGCTGAGTACCGCGAGCGACTGTTTCAGAAGGAGCTTTATCAATTTGCAACTGGTATGTTGAGCTCACATGTTGTACTAGTTTTGAGCCGCAGAAACTAACATTTAGAAATCACAGTATTCAACCCCCTCCTCAAGCTTGACTTCTTCCGACGCCATGATGTGTCTCGAGCTGACATTGAGAATCTCAAGTCCCGCCTTGCTGACGTGTTTGAGCAGCGATATCAACCGTCCAATGCACACAGCTCGTCAACAGCCCCACCAACTCCTGCTTCGGAAGAGCTGGTGAGTCTTGTTCTAACATAAATGTTTCCCAATCTCACTGTGATCCTGCCTATAGAACTACCACGATATGTTGTTGCATGCATCACCGGTGAAGGTCGCTGCTCGAGGCCGTGCGCGTGGCACACCAGCCGTCCTGACAGAGCTTGACCGCTACCTCCATGAACCTCGCGAGAGCTCAGTCGCCAACATCATTGATTGGTGGTATAGTCATCGCGCAGAGTATCCAAATCTGTACCAGATGGCGCTGGACTACTGCTCGGTCCCTGGTGGGTCCATAGTACATCATTTCTCTGTCAATACTAATGCCACCACACAGGAACTACCACTGATGTGGAGCGTCTCTTCAGTCGGGGTCGCATCTGCCTCACCCATTTGCGCAATCGCCTCACTGCCTCGTCAACCCATGCGACACTGTGTCTCCAGTCATGGTTCGAGGCTGGCATTGTCACTGATGAGATGCTCGCTGCTGTCCTGTGCTAGCTATTAACTCCTGCAATCGCGCAAACTGTTGTGTAACATTGTTTTAGTTCATACTTTATGTATTACTGTGTGATCCAAGCTTCTTCTATGGATAAGTGGAGATGCACCCGCGGGTTGCGCGGGTTCGGCAATTTCCGAACCCGCAGACGCCCGGGTCGGGTTTGTAGCTTGACCCGACCCGCGCAGCCCGGGTCCGGGTCCAAACCCGCTCCGAAGTCTGCGGGTTGGGGTTTTTAACCCGTCAGAACGGGTGCGGTAGGGTGTCGGGTGACACCCTATCTGATCACTAGTTCTAGTGCTGCAGAAGCTGGCTCACCTGTAGCAATATGACTCTGGAGGGCGATATACTGAAGTAAGCTATCGACTGCATCGGATTCCATGAGCTGTACTGACCAATATGTTGGGTGGCGGCGCGTTGAAGCTGGTGACTGGATGATAGTGCACGACTGCGCCGACGCTGGACGACATGTTGAAGTTCGGATTGCTATTGAGGATGTGAGCGGGACCGTTTACCGCGTTTTGGTTATAGTTGTCGTTGTAAATTGCATGCCCGTGCACCACGTCGGCCGATATGGGTGCGGGAGGCTGAACCCAGGGCGAACGGGAGCGATTGCGGTCGTGACGGCGCTGAGACACGCCGGAGGGTTCCGCGGGCATGACTGGTGGCGCAATGAGTTATGTTGCTGTTGATCGGGCGGTCGGATAGATAGGAGAAGGGAAAGAGGCACACGCGTCGGACAGTCGGCAAGTTGCGGCTAAACAACCCTGAAGAAAACAATAATCGCGCATTATTCATAGGTTTCCTGGCATTAAACTTCTTTTCTGGTGGCATTTGACTGCCGATCGGTGTCAATAAGCAGTGAGCAGTAAACTGGACACATTTGGCTCATGCGTGGCGAAACACGAAGCAACTACCCAAAGCCCGCGAGGGTCATATCGGTTTGACTCATTTCTGCTAGATCAAAGTCCACCGTAGATGCGCGGCGTCGTCAAACCAAGACACGCGGTCAATTTGACTGTTACTTGCAGTCATATGACGAAGTTTGTCTCGACCTGTATTCAAATGGCGCGTCGATTCTGAGTATTCAAGATTAACGTTTCTCCATGATGGCATCTCGCCATCGCAAAAAACACCTTACGTCGTGGTCGCTTTATTCCATTATGATTTCCGCACATCGTCGGTCGCATGAGTTTCACAGCCGTGAATCCGAGGTCACATGTAACCTGCACGAGTCGCAAACAATGAGTATAGGCGGAGAAGATATTTGTGAGGGAACGGGATATCTAACACGGATGAACCGAACGGTAGAGTCATGATAATGTAACATTTGCATGAAGTCACCAAACAACGAGCGCGCGCGCGCGCGAGAGAGAGAGAGAGAGAGAGAGAGAGAGAGAGAGAGAAAGAGGGAGGGAGAGTTACGACAATAGGTAGGCCTAAAGTCTGTACAAGCACGAATAACCCGGTCACATGTTGCCTTGTCATAGGCCAACAAGCTAAACATTCTGCTCGGAATCACCTCCATTCAGTTAACGACAAAGTTCGCGCCAGGTAGAAGAGCGCGAGGATAGCAAGAGGACCAGTAGATGGTCGTCCGAAGGAGAACGCAACCCGAGCGACTTGTGGTGCTGTGAAAAGCTTTGACCCCCACCTCGGCCCGTCGCTCCACAGATCATCTCAAGAGCGTGTCCTCGTTCAACACGAGCGTCAGGGTAGCAGACGTCAACCGCTACGCTCCAAGTCTCACCATCTTCAGGGAAGCGAGGATAGCGAGGAGATACCAGGCGTGGGGCTAGGTTTGAACTTGCTAGCGCGGAGAGCGGATGTAAAAGGGTGTGCTGCTGGTGGATGTGACAAGTTGAGGTTGCGAAGGTCTTGCCCAGCTCTTCGGTAACGCCTGTTGAGTTGATGGAGCATGCGAACAATGGCACAGTCAATGCTGCAACGTGTTCGGTGGTATAGCTAGTGCGCGCGCGAGGCGATGTGAACAGTATAGGCGGTTGATGTGAAGTATACCGCGGTGTGGCGTCGGCAGTTTCAAGTCGACTTCGAGCGTCTCGACGCCCACAGCGAGAGTCTGCTTCTCACGTCCCGTGACGCCTTTAGGCGTGGTATCGTGCAGGATGGTAAGGGCGAACACTTCGGTACTGAAGCCGACTGGGAACTGATCACAGAGCAAGCGGTGGATGTGTGAGCTATAGGCGGACATGACAAAGACAAGCGATACGCACGCGGAAAGAAATTGTGGTCTATGCGAAGTTTGGCGTGCTCCGAGGGTAGGCGCGATGTTGACGACAATGACGGCGGGCGTTGCTTTGCGTGCGACGCAGGAATCGAAGCGCGGCTGATATTCATCCAGGCACGAGTCGAAGCTGACATCCTATTTGTGCGCGTCGTGTTCGGCTCTTAGCGCTGCAAGGCCGCAGAGCTCCGTAACGGGAGGCGTACGGCTGGCGACGTATGTTGGCATGTCAGGGTACAAATGACCTGTACCAGTGCGTAGATTCACTGCACAGACAAAGAGTAACCGGGGCGGAAATTGCGAGAGGGTATGGCGCCATGAGCACTTCATCGCGAGTCGTCACCGGTGTCTGGTGCAAAAGGCTAAACCAAAGTTGAGCGTAAGTGTTCCGGTATAATCGAATGAAAACAAAAGCGAGCCAGAATTACATTCAAATATGCAAGTTCTTCCGGTTCAAGGGTACATCGCGCGACACCGAAGTGCGAAGGCGGGCAGCGACGAGCCCGTTTGAGTAGGGTCGGATACGTGCCCCGTAATTCCGAGCATTGAACAGCCCCGTCGAAGCTGACGCGGCCGAGGACGTGCGTGAGGCCCGTGTGTGGCTGTTCAGATGCACAATTCAGGAGGTCAAAGGTCAGAAATAAGCGCGCGCGGAGTTTGCACGATCTAGCTTCGTCTCAACTCTGATGATCTCCTTTTCGTACTTGCACGGTATCTGTAAATGGCAGAGCTCGGATATGACACGGTATTTCTCACCAATTCACGCTTTATGCACTGATCAGATCCTCCTGCTCGGCCAGAGGCAGTCATAGACCGAGTTTACATCCTCCATATGCCTTTGTGCAATTCAAACTCACATGATACATCCCTCAACTAGTATCATATTAGGCACAATGCAGAGGGCGTTCAGCGAGGACCGTTCCACTCGTCTTACTTCCGTAAGGTCCCGCAGTCTCGAGCCTGTTCACACAACCACCTTGAAAGTCGAGTTCCCTAACGCGAAGCAAGGCCAGTCACAGGCTCATTATACACACTAGCCCCTCAGATCTTCGCTGTCGAGAACGACCTATCTCGACGGGAGAATGAACAAGTCATGCCAAGTATCAAAACTCGGTGACGCGAAGGTGGCCGTGACGGTGGTGACCATCGCGACGTCGTCCAGAGGTAGCTGGCATTAGATCGCGTTGGTCTTGGATCATTGATAGGACAAAGATGAGATGCCCACGTCTTGATGCAGGCAGACGGCGCAGAGGTCGGATTAATACCGTCCTCAGGGTCGCTGTCGCCACCTGCGTCGAGGCCGGCGTCACCACATCCGATGCATAGGAGGACATCGCTATTACAACGGCGCACAGATGAGGAAAGGCTGTAGCACTCATTTTAAACGATATAGAGCCAGCTGCAGTGCTTAGCGAGGCCGATCTTGCTGCCATGTAGGATGGTTCACGCTAGGCTGAGGAGCGTGGCGGCACGAAACAAAACCGAAAGTTTACGTACGGCTTGCGGTGTCGCTCACTGTCCCGCAAAGCCGCGAATGACTGCAGTCCCCAGCTCGTAGTAGTTCACTCAACGACGCTTCGACTCGTTCATCCCGGACAGAAGACTGCAGCTGAACATTTAAAAATTTCTGATCAGGATTGGCGAACTAGATCAACATTTCAAATCTGATTGTCTAACGCGAAACAACGGGTCGCCTGTCGAGAGTGAACACCGTACACGCCACCCAGTCTGTGTGACCGTGACATATCAAGATTGGCTCACCTTTCTACTAGCTTCAAGAAAAGATCCCGCTTCTCCGCCACCGCTGCATATAAGCTATCCGTCGTGGAACCCACCCAACATGTGTAACCTTTGAAAACGAGATATTGTAACAGTTTTCTGACGCCTCACACAAAGATCAAGCGATCTCTTACACTATGATGATTCACGATCGTCGTTTAGAGAGAAACGAATGGAATGGTGGTTCACAGCTTGGCTAGCCTGTGTCCTCACAGTGGACTGCTCGTTCGCGTTCTTGGTGAGCTGTCGACCGGACAAGCAGGTTTGACATAATAGCATTGCCGTAACAGCTGTCGTCTTAGAAGTTGTGTCTGCAGCGAGTGGTGCGGAGGCAGTCATGTACAGAATGCAGCACAGACGTACAGATATCGCGGATCCAGTCTGACACTACCATTCAGCTTTGTGAAGCAAATGCAATGTCCACGAAACGATCGGTCATGTCTTTCCACTTGGCATACTTTCCAAGCCCATCAAAGTCGACGTCGTTTGCACTGCTGAGATAAATGCGATCTCCAGCCCAGCGGCCACGCGCAAGCTCGTCCTCCATATCAGGTGGCACGCCGAAAGCCGCATAGTCCGACCACATCACGGCGTAGAACGCAATCTCGCCGACATATTTGGCCATTTTGGTGAACGGGAGCCGGTTGAATGGCGGGTCGTTGGCCTTGGCCTCGGCGATGTCGCCGCGGATGTACTCGCGCTTCGTACGGTTGAGGACTACGATGATATAGTGGAGTTTTTCGCTTCCAGCGTTGCGTATGGATGCGGGTGATGCAACGGCGACCTCCTTGAACATACGAACCAGTCGGGCGTCGTCCATCTTGTCATCCCACACATCGGCTTGCACACTCTTGAACCAACCTTCCGCATGATCCGGCGTATCGTATAGGATATTATCTCCGTACTTGTAAGGGACGACACTGGGACTCGTGTGACCCTCTTCTTTCTCTCCCTGGTCCGCTTCCTCCGGTAAATCGTACTCGACGAGTTCGCTCGCTGTGAACCTCCCACGCGGAACTCGACAGTTCCCGCCGTCATCGCTGACACAGATAATGCGGTCGCCTACCCAGTCTCTCGGGTGCTGTGCGAGAAGCTTGTTGAGCAGCGGGCGGAGAATGTCGTAGAGCATCTGGCAGGTCATTGCGAGCGACATGCAGTCCACAATAGGCTTCCAGCGCGGACCAAGCACGAACTGGCCAATCAGCGTAAGGAGCTCTGTAGGCAGCGTCGACAGTAGGAGTGATCCAGTCTGGGTGTTTTGGACAGGAAGTAGCCAAGGCCATGTTGGGGGTCTCGCGGGCAAAGGTTCGCTATCGTCTTCTTCGCTATCATCAGACGAAGATGTGGATTCGTCCTCGTCCTCTTCGACTTTCTTGATCCTTGAAACGTACTTCGCGCATCGTACGCGCATGACCTCGAGTGTGTTCAGCTGAGATGTCGACTTGCGCACGAGCAGATTATGCAGGCCTGTCATGGGTCCATCCTCGAACTTGTAATGGTTGATGCAACGACGCGAGTCCAGGTTGAGAAGGCGCCAATACACTCCCATAGCGTATCCGAAGGATGCGCTGGAGCGAGAGAAAGGGAGGAAGGAAGAGTTTGTGGCGGGGAAATTTCCACGCATGACGCTGACGTCAGGATCTACAATAGCCTCCGACAGATCCCACGTGTTCCAGAGTGGTTCGCGTATAATATAGTTCCTCGCCTAGTTATTTACGAGATGTTCGTTGGCAGTCATGACTCTCCTTGCCACATGCGCCTTCACTCATACAGTATCCAAGCAGAGTTTATATCAACACAGATACAGCAGTAGCAGCTAGAATGTGTTTCCAAGGCGAACCATGCGCAGGTAGTCCTGTACAGACTTCGGAACCGGCACAACAGCATCGCGGTATTGTACCAACACGCGATGTGGTACCCCGCCCGGCTGTGTGAGATGAGCTTCGACAGCATGGAGAAAAGTCGACAACTCTCGCTGCTGTTCATGGGCCCGTGACGGCGCCGATGAAGTGGGAAGCTCAAATGTAACATCCACGCGGTGAATTGTGGCCCGTTCGAGCAGAAGAGGGACGAGCTCCACGAGTCTAGCGAGTGAGCTGTACCCATCTGTTGTAGTATCCTGCTCATACTGAATAACCAATGTTGCACCTGGAGGGGCTTGCTTAGAAACAGACCCATCGGGATTTGAAATTCGGGCGGTGTTTTCCGGAAGGCTTTGTGTGATCCTAAGTGTAGAAGCTTCGAGTATGCTTTCAGGCAGTCGGATGCGCAATGAATGGAGATATTGACCTGCGGCCATTGATTCAAGCGGCCATTGGCGGTTGAAGAGACTGGCAGCGGTGATACCGTCAGTTAATGTCATTGTCCGAGAGCGTCCTTCGAAGACGAGCCGAGGTGTAAGAACCCGAAAGGCAAATATGAACCTTGAGACTGGCACATCGATCGCAATGCTGTCGAGGTCCCAACTGCACTCGGGGTTATCGCCGATGACCGACGTGGCTTCGCGAAAAAGCCTCCTGTAAGGCCACATATCTCGATCGAGGAAGCAAATGTGGCGAATATGGCGCCTTGGAGGCGCGGCTGGGTCGGAGATCATCTGCAGCAAAAATGCTATCGATGGCGAAGGATACGGAGCGCGAAGACCGTCGCCGTAGTCTTCTTCGCCATTGTGTGACACGACACCCGGAGCCCTGACGGGGAAGGCACGGTATAAGACGGGCAACAGCCATTGTCGGACATCTCTTGAGATCAGCTGGAGGGCAAGGGCAAATTGTGGATCCTCATCCAACCCGTCGCGTGCCGCCTGCTCTAGTAAGAGTCTGATTAGGTCGACTGTGATAGGGTGTGCTTCCGTAGTCATATCTCGACAGTGCAGTGTATACAGACGAGCGAATGAGAGGTGAAACCGCAGATACAACTAAAACTCCGCCATACCGCTTCATCCTCAGCGTCCAAAGACCATAGTCAGCAACCAGGCAGGAAATGCAACCGTGACGCGAACTGGAGGACACAGCCCAAATTTGGCAAGTAGTGGCAACGTGTCATGTTCCGTGTTCTTCTCATGTGTAGTAGAAGGCAAGGAGTTGCTCTGATGGAAGACAAACGCGGGGTCAGGGGTATGGATCATGTCACACCGACAACGGCGTTATCCGTTAATTGTCCTTGGCTTCTACCACCATCGCACCTTATCTTCCACATCCCTCACTTTCGCTTCGTCCTTCATGCTTTCCCCTGAAGAGCGATCTGTCGCCGAACGCCTTCTGCGCGTTCTTGGTGTGGATAACGACCTCGCCATCGCCGCTGCGCTGGCTGCCGGTGTCAAACTCGACACCGCCCAGCGCGCACTCGCAGATGCGCAAATCGCACTTGAAGCAGCTCAGAAAGCATCAGAAGCAGCTATGAACGCTTATCAAGTGACTTGTAAGAGGTACAATGACACGCGAAAGGCGGTCGAAGAAGGCAATCGCGCCGCACTCAGCTCCTTTGACATCAGTACCGTCGCACGCGCTGATGAACTTTTCGCCAAAGAGATAGCTGACGCGCAGCTCTTGGTCGGAGCCAATGTGCGCGGTGCTCAGGCTGATGTCAACATTCAAGGCGGACCCAATACTGTGCCGAAT
>Ga0247815_10002491_pt1 | contig 13617 bp, 14 predicted proteins | sample UWRJL194509B1_FD_181014 | JGI IMG/M metagenome (GOLD analysis project Ga0247815, IMG submission 181014) | Plant litter microbial communities from Arlington Agricultural Research Station in Wisconsin, United States - UWRJ-L194-509B-1 | ecosystem: Environmental > Terrestrial > Plant litter >... | reverse complement strand
ACCGAGAGCGTGGTGGACGGTTTGGTGACCGAGAGCGCGACAGGGATGGAGAACGGGACAAAGACCGTGATCGCGAGAGGCGGCGTAGTCGGTCGAGGAGCAGGTCGCGAAGCCCGCCACCGCGTCGGTGGTGAGGCGCGAATCTCTCAAAGGCTCGCCACTTCTGTAACTCTGTCGGTTTATATGAAAGGCATGCTCATTTATATGGGCTTTTCTTGACACGGAATCAGAAAAGCCCGCTTCCCAAACGAAGTTTGAGAAGCCCGCGAGACTCGTCCTGTAAACCGTCGAAGCCTTGAATGACATCACGGCCAGTGGAACCATCACTTTGAAAACAAGGTAAACCATCCGAATCCTTCAATTTTGATCATTCCAAATCCTGGCCGCATGCCCTGTCATCCTGGTTACGAACTCTGAACGCGCCAGCCCTGGCGCTCCGATGGACGTGTTCACTACCAACATACCAGGCTCGGACTTCCCATCATAATAATCACGGTCCCGAGGAGCTGTTGTACAATCATCCAGCAGAAGTACCGGACCATGTCGTCCAATGCGTTTGTGGGACGTATGTGCGTGTACAGGCACACACATAGTGTCCCGGAGCTCATGACGCTGCCAATACGAGCGGCAGTGAGTAACCGTCGCTCTTGCTTGGGTTCGTGGGTGAAGTTGATCAAGTACAGGTAGAGCGTGAGGCTGGAGATGATCTGTGAGAATGGGAATCAGCGAGGCGTAGGCCAGTGAAGATATGTGAGTCGTACCAGCCCAAAGTGTCCTATGCGATAGATCGTTCTTTCGCGCGGAGGAGAATCTCTTTTGGATGTTGAAACGAGCACGGTACACTCGTGATCCGACTTGTTTGTCGGCGCGGATCTGGACTGGCCCGCCTCGCTAACCACATGTCCGGCAGCGTTGAAGACATTTGGAGGGCGGCTCATGCTGCTACTCTGGTAAAGCGTGAGGTCAAGTCGTGGGCCGGCGACTCGGAAAGGCTGGCTATAAACACCGGTGGAACGATACCTAATCAGTGCACGATTCGCGGTCGTTCAATTGCGCCGTCACGGAAGACAGGTCTCACCGTCTCAGTCGTCCATCTCGTGGGGCGAGTCTTGAATGTCGATTTTGGTAAGGACTCAGAAGGTTGGCGCCGCCCGGCCCCAGCCGAGGGTTGCTTTGGCTCTGTTGTCAAAACAGGGGATCTTCTTCTTCGATCAGATAGGGAGATATGTTCTGAGTAGCACCTTCTCTATCTCCGGGCTACATGGAGGCGTATAATTCAAGCTGTGAGGTGCCAGTCGCATGCCCGTGCAACAAGCTGTGATTATTGCCTCAAGCGGTGCATTCAGCGCGTGGAGTTCAATTACATAGTCCATAAAGGCGTGATAATCGTTTCATTTTGCTGTTAGTCTGTGAGTCGAGCTTGAGTGGTTTACTACGGAAGACACCGCTAGGTTCGAAGGCTCCAGCTTTGTAACCCCGCGTCCTACCAGGCCTTTTGAACTTATTGTTCCGGACAGACTCGGGATCTAGTTCTCCCAAGTGTATTTCAAAATGACTTAAATCACCAGTTCCGCCCCATCCATCGCCTCTTACGGCTTTGTTGAGGGCCGGGTTGATACGTCTTGACAGGAGGCATCCGCTCCTTGCCATCCTCCCGTTCCGGCTGCTTGGAACGCTCTCTTGCTGGTTCTGAGACGTATGGAAACAGTTTTACGAACTTCTGGATTTGGCAGCTTGAGTCCGTGCTTTATAATGATACACGTTACTTCTATTCTTAGTGCTACCTCTGCGTCTCCTCCCTTCCTTCCTCTAGAAGCACAAGCGGTTCTTCCTGTGAACCTCCTCGAGCTCTGGAAGATGTACTGGCTGGAACCAATAGCTCGTATACCAGGTCGTGTAGTTTGGCCCTCCAGTTTTGATCATTTCGCAGCTGCCAGATTCTGGTCACATTGCCTGCCACCTTGGCTGCGAACTCTGAATGTATCAGCCGAGGCACTGCGAAGGCCGTGTTCACCATCATCATGCCCAGCCTCGGATGTCCCGAGATGATGACCATCGTCCCGACGAGTTGTATCACGATGATCCAAGAGAAGTATCGTAGCAGGAACTTGTCGGTGTTGCGAATGCGTGCATGCAAGCAAAAACACACCGTTATGAAGCTCGTAGTGCCACCAACCCATGCAGCTATTATTAGTCGTGATTCCTGTTTAGGCGAGTTGGCATATGTGAGCAAGTGAGCGTAGAATAGGAGGCTGGAGGTGAACTGGGTGGACGAGGGTCAGCGTCGGGTACCATTGAAGTTGTACAATATGCGCGAGATTAAAGAGTGAAGAAACGCACGGATATCAATTGACCTAAACGATAATCTCTTCGCCTTTGTCGAACGGAATCGCCCGCAGAAGGAGCGAACTCTTCGTGCTCGCGGTCCAAGTTGAGCATTGGTTCAGACCCGGACGGATCCGCTTCGTTAACGACGACTGCAGGGTCGTCGAGGAAGGGGATATCAATATTTGTATCGGAAGTGGCGGCCATTTTGGTAGAGAGTGAGGCCAAGTCGTGAACCGGCGAAAGACCAGAATTGCTGTCACAGCGGGCAGTTACCTGTTAGTAGACACGCCTACTATTACGGCGTTAGTAGACCTGTTAGTAGACATCGTGTGCTCCGAGCCGATCACATGACTCGACATCCCTGACCCGTTCGATCGGGACCCAGGTGCCGAGTTGTTCAGACCAAGTCGGGTCTCGGCAAATTCCGAATGCTCTTCCATTGTCTCGATTGGCCCTCGCGTCATCGTTCGGGGTATCGGTCAGGGGCTCGGCTTCGGGGGCTCGCTACCGCAACCACTAACATCACCTACTAACAGGTCTACTAACGGCGTAATAGTAGACACGTCTACTAACAGGTACCTGCCCGCTGTGTGTTGGCGGAACAATTCCCGATTGGTGCAGGATCCGCAACGCGGGACGCGCTCTGCATCCGTCTCCGTCTCCTGCCTCTTCTTTCTCCACATCACTTCCTCCACAAAGGCGAAGGCTGCGACGTTCGTATCGAATCTCGATCTGCGCGCTCAAATGAGGACACCAACGAGATCGCTTGCGAACTCGTAGAACACTGCGAACGCCAACGATGATTTTACATCGGTTACGCCAGCTACGCGGTTCATATGGACGACCCGGTCTTTAAATGTGTCTCTTCACGCTCGTTGTTGTTGGCGACTGGATTGACAGCGTTATTCACCGGTAGACGGCCCAAATAGGTCACCACCGGCGTATTTGCGCTCCGGTGTTGAAGGCCGCCTGCTCGTTGGCCTCCGCTAGCCTCTTCAACGCGCCGCTTGAGCTTATTGTCGACTTTGGTCAATGCTTGGTATGTACGCGAATCGACTTCCGCAAGCGCGCACTCTGCTCATCCAACATACACTCCATGCATTAGGGTCCATCATATTAGCTTCAGAGGCTGTATACGATCACATCAGACATGCCCAAGTTCAATGTGCGGGTCCCATGCCTTTTATTCAGACATAAATGCTGGGATACAGGGTGCAAATCTGTATTTTGGGACTGTAGTTTTACAAAGATATAACCGCGTTGGCGGTTTCTCAATAATAATACGAGTGTAAATACACAATTTTCATTAAATTCCGTTCAGAAATGAGGGAGAAATCGACGGGATAAGTCGGGCGCTCAAGCTGGGCTTCGCCCGGTCGACGACAACCGGATCTGCAACAGCTGTAAGTTAACACCTGGTTTGGGTCGACTTTTGTTGATTTTTTGATGATTCTTCCGATGGAAACATTGTCAGGCATATTCTCTCTCCCTGTCTTTGCTTGTTCCTTCCTTCCTCATCCGCAGTTCTTCCTTTTTCGCTCTTCCCTCGTTTCACGACCCCTTGAAACACTTGTGGGCTACATTCTCAGAAACAAAGGAAAGTCGACAGTGGTTGTTGATGCAAGAAAACCCTTCACATTGCGAAAGGGCGTACATGACGGAAGCTCTGATCGAGTTGCTACATCGTTTAACCTCGCCAGCACGAGGTCCAGTTCAAGCCAGCACGCAAACCGCTGTCTCCTACGCCAATGACAACACGACTCCTGCCCATCACCAGCATACATGGGTTCCGAGTCACCTGAAGGTACGTGTGGTACTCGGCCGGCACCCACAAGATAAGCTCGCCGGACGATCCCACCAGCCATCCGTCCCTGAGAGTGGCAGACGCAAGAGCTGTAACAGGATCGTTACCGCGCTCCGAGGCCCGCTTGTAGTCGACGCGGACCTCCCACTTGCGGATTGTGGTGTCTTTAGAGGCCGATACGAGGAACTGCCCGTCACATGTGAACACTACCGATTGAACGGCATTGGTGTGTCCCTGGAGTGTCTCAAGTGGAGACCCTGTTACCGCGTCCCACAGACGTATTGTGGCGTCATAGGACCCTGTGCCAATGTTGCGTCCATCGAGGAACCACGCCACGGACCGAACCTCATTCGTGTGACCCTGAAGAATGTGGAGGCACTGACCGGTGTTGATGTCCCAGATGCGCGCTGCATTGTCTGACCCGCCTGATACAATTTGCATGCCATTCGGTGAGAATGCAACGGACCACACTCTCTTATCGTTTGCATAAAGCGGCTCGTGCGCTTGTTTGCCGGTATCAGTCCGCCAGAGGTAGACCCGACCGCTGTCGTCTCCCGCGGCGATGAGCCCATCGTCAGGCGAAAATGCGATGGTACACGCCACCTTTTGGCAGCCCAGTGGGCCAAAGGCTAATGCCTTTCGTGTCGCGACGCCCCACAAGCGTGCAGTACAGTCTTCAGATGCCGATGCGAGCCAACTCCCACTGTGCGAGAACGTCACATCCCGTACGGCCTTTCTGTGTTCGCACATCGGCTTGCCGGTCGCTTCTCCCGACTGTGCATTCCAGAGCTGTATGTTGTGATCACGTGATGCCGATGCAATTAAGCGTCCGTCTGGCGATATTGAGACAGATAAAACCGACTCTTTGTGCCCGCTCAATGGCGAGAGAGTTGCCTCGCCAGTGTGCGAATTCCACACCCGCACTGATGTATCGATGGAGCCGCTGACAATGTAAGTGCCGTCATGCGAGACAACCGCCGATATCACTTCCTGTTTGTGTGCAGGCATTGGCTGAACTGTAGATTGACTGCTTCCAGCGCTCCAGATCCTGATGGTGCCGTCATCCGAAGTCGACGCAATGTACGACCCGTCCGGAGAGAAGGTAGCCCAGTTGACGTTGCTGTCGTGACCGCCAAGATCAACCCAGGAAGCACTGTGCGGATCTGGCTGCAGGGTCCAGAGCCGGACAGCCCGGCCACAGGCCGCCACTAGCAATCGACTGTTTGGCGAAAATCGGACGGAGCGGACCATGAATTCGCCCTGCAGACTTGTGATCTTCTCCCCAGTGGTGCGCCGTGTTAGATTGACTCTGTCAACATATGCTCCGACAATAATTTCACCATCTGACGAGAAATCAACACATTCGTATCCAGAGTCTTCGATTGGTTCGCGCGCAGCTTGTGCTGTGCTGCTGTTCCACAGTCTAATCGACCTGTCGTAAGAGCTCGATACTAAGATCTCGCCATCTGGAGAAAAGGCTACTCCAGTGACAGCTTCTGTGTGACCGCTCAGAACGGCAAGCTTTTGGCCCGTCTCGGGATTCCAGAGGCGGATAGTTTTGTCGGTTGATGCCGACGCAAGGCGAGAGCTATCTTGAGAAAACACCACAGATCTCACTGGTTCAGAATGATTGCCGCTCAGTTTTCGCAGGCACGTCAGGCCCGGTGTGACAGTCCAAATACACACGGTGCCTGCCTTAGTTCCAGATGCCACCCACTTGCTGTTACGAGCGAAATCGACCGACAGGACCGCTCCATCGCCGCTGCGCATTGGAGACATCGATTCCTCACCGGTCAGTGTGTCCCAAATGCGGACTGTGTCATCGTCAGAGCCGGAAGCCAAGATACGACCATCAAAAGAGTAGGATACTGAGCGGACGGCGCTATCGTGACCCGTGAGAGTCATAATAGCGCTTCTGCTATGCTGGCCAATACCAATTGCGTCGACGGTGATCAGGCCGGTACATTGCGGGAAAAATTCCTTGTAGACAAGCGAATTTTTGTCCGCAAACGGGAGGGCCGAAAGGTATATGTGTGGTGCACTACGCTCGATCGCATCGTGAGACGAAGTGACAAATGAATGGGCATCGCGAAGAAATCGCGCTAGCTTCAAGCCTGCGTGGATCTCTGCCGTTCCAGCTGCCAGAAAAAGCATTCTGGAAGCGCGCCATACTTGACCGAGAAGAGACATGATCTCAAGCCATGGCAGGAGTCTTGGACGGAAGATGCTACCGATCTTGTCGTTGATGTCGCTTGCCTTGCGTAGAGCCGCAGTATGGTATACCCACTGCATACACGCATACTGCACAGATAGTGTGATTCTATCTGGCTGTACTGGCGGATTTTCTTTGTAGGATGAAAGGCTCTGCGAGACATTGAAGTGAAGCATTTTGCCCATTACTTCTAGACAGCCGTGTGCCAGAGTATCGTGGCCGATGGACTGGCGGATACGAATGTGGATAGGTGCGCGACTATATAGATAGTCTCCAAATGAAGCGTGAACCGTGCGTAGCTCGGGCAGGTCGTCATCCTCGGGCACATGAACTACAGCGTGCAGTCGGGAGAGGCTCGCACTCACATCGTATGGTTCTAATTCCAAGAGATCTGCAAGTGCTGCAACTGACAACAACATGCGAGCGGAGAGAAGCGACGCCAGGAGACGCTGCAAGACCAGCAGCTCAGTTGCATCAGGCTCGTCTTTGATCAGTGCTTCATTCAGAATGATCTCGTACATGCGGTCGAGTGGGGCAACGGCCCTATTGTTGAGACTGTTGCGAGAGGGGCTGAGCAGTTTCTTGAACTTGGAGACAGCAGCAGCAGCCCCTGCACCAAAAACATGTGCAAGCGCGGTTGCGGCAACGATGAACAGGCCATCACAGAGCTTTACGAGAGTCTCCACTTCACTGTCCGTGATACTGGCTAGGAGTTTTGGCTGGGCAGAGAGTCTATTTTTGAGAGTTTCGGTGATGTATCGCCTGATGTCCGCGTTGACCTCTGCAGCATCCACAGTATGAAGTCGCAGGATCTGACTGAGCTGGTCGTTCGAGATGGAAGTGTCCCGAATCTGGGCTTCGGGTCTGGATGTGACGATGAACTTGATCGGCAGCTTGGGTTCGGACCGCGTTAGTTTCACGAGCGCTTCAAGCATGTTCGTGACTACGGCGTGACACTTGGCATCGTCGAGCATGCCGTCGGCAGTCTCACCGCCACACTCATCGAGGGCATCAATGACAAACAGAATCGGTACACATTTGTTCTTTAGGACTGAGAGAGGTGTACGAAGGAGTTGCTCTACCTGCGTTGCAACTTCTTTGTGTTGGATCTCGTCGTGAATGGTCTCGGCCAATGCCAGGCGGAAGTCAACGGAGTCTCGAGAAAAAAGCTGGGCGAGAGTTGGGATCACGCAGCGAATATCTCGCTGCGCAGCCAATCCAGTTGAACGTGAGCAGAAGAAGCTTCCACCAAGCATAATCTCGGCGTCCACGCTGGCCTGCTCGCAAACAGTCTTCGCGATCGAGGTCTTGCCAGTACCCGCCATTCCGGTAATCCAGCAAATCTGCAAAGAATCAGGATCTTTGATCCAGGCTGCTGTCTCGTTCAGGATGCGGACGCGCGTTTGCTTCATGCAACCGGAGTTCAGCTGCGCGTCGTAGGTCGCCTGAGGAACGTGTCGTTCTTTCAGGGCTATGAAATGTCAACAGTATTCTTAGCTCAACTCAAGATGGTATCTCACCAGCAGTGATTGTCTCGAGTGCCCTCTTCTGAACAAATAATGAGTACGTTGTCAGCACACTGTGATCAGGTTACTAACCTGTACATCAGTGGTTCGTATGACGTTGATAACCCAGTTGTTGTTGTTAATGACCGACCTGTCGCCGATGACGGAGGTGATGTTGCTGTTCTGGTTCATAATGGTTGCCTGCAGGACGTGCCTGTCTTTGACGGCTGGAAAGTGTAAGTTACTCCCCTCAATTGGCAAAGTAGGCGAAGTGCCTAACCAGCGGTTATATTATTCTCGTGCTTCTTCATCAGCTCCTCCACATCGATTGCTCCCAACTTCATTCCGTGCTCATTCGCATCTTGCGTGATCTCCGCTCCGACCGCAATACCGTTCTCGGACTACGGGGAGGTCAGACGAATGAATAGGACTTGAAACATCGAGCGCACATGGAAGATGTCAATAATGGATGAGATAGCACTAGAAAACTTATCGATATCTCCGATATCAATGCGCAACTGCGTCGCTTCGGTGAGTCGATTGGGACCCAACTTATCGTCTACTGAGCCGCGGAGTTTCCCGATTTCTCTGCGAGAGTGATCAAGCCACTTTAATATTGACGAGAAAAATATATACCTTGCTAGACTCTCGAGACGTTCGTAGAGATTATTGGCGGGGGCCTCTTGTGGACATTCGGCGCATGTGTCGGCAATCTTCATGAGCGCCTCGAGCTTGCTCTTGAGCTTTCCGAGCTCATCTTCAGCCTCGGAAGTCGTCTGAAACTGCAGTTAGACAGTACAAAAACGTTCTGAATCATTACAATACGAACTTTACATTGCTTCCAGAACTCGAGAATCTTAACGAGCGCAGACTTGAGTGGAGGGAAGGCGTCCGAGGCACCACGCACGACCGTGAGCAAGTCATCGCAAACAGATTTCTTAGTCTCGCGCGTTGAAGTCACCGAGAGAGGCTGTGCAAAGGTTGAAGCTGCATCCGGAGTGTGTTCGAGTTGCAGCAATGGTTCAGGTGCTGGCGCCTCAAGCGCTGGATCGTCCGCACCTGGCGTGTCAAGAGCTGCAGGCGCAATCGTTGTCTGACTCGCGAGAGCTATCACGCTCGGCGTGATTGATACACCCTTTCTATGCGTAGGTGGTAGATTCTGGATACTGCGAGGCGATCGTGCCGGGCTTGTGAAAGCGCTCTGCCGCGGGGGAGACCGCAGTAGATCTTTGACCTTGCCCTTCGCATTTTTATACCCTCGCTTCACCTTATCCATATGCTAGATTGAGTTTGAGGGAGGGATGCGAGTGCAAGGGCAACGAAAAGTGACAAGGACGGTGTGCAGGACGCCAAGAGAAGTGAGGCCGCCCACCCAGCGCCCATGTAGTACAAACGGTAACAAGCCATTTGACTGCTTTCGACTTGCATGATTAATTTCAGTGGTGAGTTTCAGGACAGCGCGGGAAAGTGTGTTAATTCGGAGTAAACAGGGTCTGGCTGCAATAGCATGCCCGTGACCTGCGGTGCGATCTGCACAATGCGCACGTCGTTTCATTAGGTTTCTAGCCGATCTGCGGGAGATGCAGACGTCTCCCTCCTTTTGTCTTTTTCTCTGCTCTCGTCTATAGCATCTTCACTCGAGATTCTGTATTTAGCGCATGCATAATACGAGGCTGGAGGTGGAAAGAGCTTCCAGAGCTCACCTCAGCATTTCAGCAGCTGCCGTTGGTGTCAAGGAAGCACCTGAAGTTCGCTCCGTGCCAACTCTGATGGAACTCCTCAACTCAGGCTCAGGCCTCGAGGCCGATGTGGTAGTCCAAGAGCAAGCTTTGTTCACCCGCCCGGAATCCGATCATGATCTTGACGAAGCAGACCGAATATGCCAAACCGGCTGATATTGTTGCGAACTTACATTCGCTTCGCAGTCGCTGACGTTTTCTGACTCGACAACCCAGCTCTCACGGATCTAATCAAAGCAGATGGCAGAAAGGTTACCCTAGGAGAGGCGAAGAAGGCTCAGACGGTGCCCGCCGACCTTGAGAAGCCGGGATAGTACAACCCGCGGGATTCACTTGGAATTCGACGAAGATCACAGTGTCTCACGTATGCGCAACCGTAAATTACCGCTCCTCAAAACGTCCGATTTGTAAGTTACTGTGGGATTTCCCGGCGGAGACTCCTTACCCAGCCCTAGCACTGCACGTGCTCAATCTGGCACCCGAACGCGCTATGCCCGGGGCAACTTTTTGACTCTCTCCGACACAGCCAAGCAGCCAACCCGGTCCTATCGGTGTTGGCCGGTGGCGTTCCCAGGCGCTTTGGCGCCACGGCGGTGGGTGTACGCGCGGATCCGATTCCGCCCGGTTCTGGGTTCTTCGCTCTTCGCGTCCTCGCGCGCTCGTTCCGTCTTCGACGCCTCTTTCTTTGTCTTTCCCTCCGTCCTTCCTCGAGACTTATCGAAATAAGATGGGGCGCATATACGCATCGGGCTAGGATGTTAGTGAGTCGCCTGGGTCGATGTACCAAGAATGTTCAAGGCACCGGCATCTGATAGAGGCTGATCGCGACGCGCACTCTCTGGAATCTATGCAGGCTTGCCGTCGTGTTGCGCCTGTTGTTTATATTGGTGCCACCTGTTGACAATCTTATGCGCGCAGACATGGTGACGTTCTGGTGTCCCATCCTCGCGCGTTCTTCACGTTCACTGCACGCCGCACACGTCCACCAACTCATCAAATGTGGCGCCGCATTCAGCGGGCTTGCTGCAAGAGCGACGAGTCGACTTATAGATTATTGACGCGAGTGGCGCGAGGCATGTGTCACAATAACTAGGTGCGTATGCGCTGTGACTTCTTCGACTCTATTCCTAGGTTGTGTTGCACTGCGCCACATTGTTCCTGCGGGTGCGAGCTAGATCACTGTAGTGATTTGATCAGACAACAAGGCAAACAGTCGACGAAACCGAGCGTCGGTCGGCGTAGTGGCTCTGTCCCTTCCCCTCATTCTTCTTGTCCGACAACCCACTCTTGCGATCCCATGCACCTCCACTCTCAACACCCCATTCCCATGACAATCTCACACGAAAATCGCTAACACTCGATTTCAGACCTGTTCTTGCTCGCTGGCCAAACGTCCTTGTCACAGGGGCGACCCTCGGCACCGGGCCAACCTGCAAACTTTCACCATGCCTTGATTTTGGGTGGTTGTGGCTCGCATGTCTCCGGGTACCCGCCCATAAATAAGACGCTAAAAGCTGTATAAAGACTGCAATATTGTCTACATATTGGAAGAAATTATACTCTGAAGTGCTGAGAGCCATTTTACTAAGTGAAAGCGCTAGAATGAAGAGCACGTCGAGGAGAACAAATTTAGGTACCGATTAGGCAAACTCCGAAGAAATCGCTCAGTGAAAGAGACGGCACATTCGTGACCGTGATTACATCCATGTGCAAATATATCTAGATCTTCTAGACCACAAGCCGAATTTCTTCACACTCGATGGGTTGACGTCCCAATCCCTGTGGATGCCACCGGCAAATGTGACCGAATAGTTGACCAGCGTTCTGGTCTCAAGGCTGCGAAGAAACGCCCCTAGTGCCTACTATCGTCTGGTTTAAGCATTGAGCCCTGATCTGCATGCCCGGCTCACCTCATTATCGCGGTAGTTGCTTGAGCGTACCATCTGGGAGCATCGTATCGCGGCAAGACATGGCAATGTGCCTGCGTTCCTCCTGGCGCACAGCACCTAACCCTCCAACTCGAGGTTTTCGGTGTTTGCAGGTCCGCAGCGTCCAATAAATGCTCGCCTGACTCAGCATACAATATCGTAAGATGCTGCAGCTTGTCCACGTCTCTGCAGACAGACCGGACCAAATCTTGTTGGTAGGTCGAGGGGATCTCTTCTCCTGCCCGTTTACCGACCACTGGGGTGAGTTGTCTTGGCAACGAGGGAGAAACGACTGGGTGACACAAGGCTCAATGCGTCACATATGACGAGTGTTTGTGCTCAATCGGGCTGGCGTGAACCACCACAGATGTGGCAACGGTTTATTTGTTCGACTGTCAAAATAAGTTATTTCCAAAAAAAAAACAGTGCCTGTCAACCACCTGGCACGCTGAACGGGTCACCAGACGGATCGCTGACCGGGTCACTGAACGTCCCGTTCGGTGCATGGTCACCGAACACCCGATTGTCCGCTGTGCGACATGTCAACCAATTCAAGCGGCACATATACAGGATCATCTTCGTCGCTGATCATAGCTACATTCAGCCGCTTTAGCGCCCTGGAACCAGCCTCAAAGAGGTTCCGGAGGCGTACCGCATCCTTCGGATGAGGCTCAGCAAAGGTGGGTCGGATGTACATCACGGTGACTTGAGCGGATCGCCGAACAAAACGCTTCACCATGTGAATAAATTCGTCGACGCCGATTGTGTCGGAATCGTCTGGGAATGGGGCATCGTAGTCGACGATCACCAATACAGTCGAACTTCTTATAATCAGCCCTTCTCATAACCTACGATTTCCCATAATCCACCCTCCGGGCCATCCACCATGTTGGTACGGTGTAGATAACCCACGGTTCTCTCATAACCCATACCCCACGGTGATTTTGTTGTTCAGCGGCGGGATAACCCACCGTTCGGCAAAAACCGTTAGCTCTCATTGCTTCCGATGTCTCCTGTCAACGTTCCAAATGCTCGAAGCTGCCGCGCAGAAGCTTGCAGCTGCATGTGACGGCCTTGCAGCACTCAATTCAGGCTCGAAACTGCGCTGGGAGAAGCTGCAAGCTTGTCTCCGGGCAGGTGAGACATTGTCAGCCGAGGACGAAGACTGGCTCGACAACGGCTTCAGTGCGCGGCAGGACATTGACGTGACCGGCTCCGACGAGATTGACCCGGTGCTATCCAATCCTCGCCCCCGTTCAACTCAACTCGAGACGCTTGCTGCGGCTGGAGTTCTCGAGCATTATCTAGAAGAAGAGCCAGAGCCATTTGGCTTTGAACTTGATCTGCTTCTGTCGAAGCTGAAGTACAAACTTCGACTCGAGAGGACGCGTGCACTCACAACCCAGCCCATCACGAATTTCTTCTCTCGTACAAGTGCCCGAGCCATTTCTACCGCATAATACATGCTAAATAGATTGTTTGTGTGTGTTTTATTTCATTGCTTGAGGTACAAATACTATTGGTTGTCGGTCTCTAGAAACCCACAGTCTCTCATAACCCACGGTTTTGGCTCGGAACGGATCACCGTGGGTTATGAGAAGTTCGACTGTGCCGAAATCTATTACAATTCTAACTCCGCAAACGCGCCTTGTCTGGGTTGTTTCAAACACATCCAATAGCGCGCCACAGCAATGGACCTCGAGACCAAGGGCCGACTTCTTCTTGCTGCAACGGCTATATTCTTTGTCTGCGGCGGGTTCGCGTTTGCCATCGCGCCATTTCTGGCATCTAAGAATGACGAGTCGACAGTGCGAACTTTCTCAAGTAAATTGTGACCCTCCCTCATGCTCTGCGCAGATTATCAATGTTATTGCCAGCGACACGCACTACAAGTACTTCTCTGTGCTCTTGGTTCCAACCACTGCGTACTTCGTCATCGCCAATTGGGTCGGCTGGCAGTACTTTCGCAACTCCTAGCGGGTTACATCTTGGCATCAACACTTCTTTGAACCGAACTGGGTGGTCTCACGCTCCCGTATTGTTGGAAATATTGCGGCAAACTTGGGGCGTGCTTGCTATAGGGTCACTGAGACTGCTAACT
>Ga0247815_10002490_pt1 | contig 13620 bp, 20 predicted proteins | sample UWRJL194509B1_FD_181014 | JGI IMG/M metagenome (GOLD analysis project Ga0247815, IMG submission 181014) | Plant litter microbial communities from Arlington Agricultural Research Station in Wisconsin, United States - UWRJ-L194-509B-1 | ecosystem: Environmental > Terrestrial > Plant litter >... | reverse complement strand
TCACGAGCAAGAAAAATGATGCTGGAACCTCATTGATGACTTGCAACGGTGTAGGGCATGCGATCCAGAACATTTTTGGCGAGTAATCAGTGTTACTGTATTCGGGAGGGGTTTGTAGAGAGGCTGAGTATCAAGCTTAGCTCTTCTCAGCTATTTGTAGACTCTGGTTGGCCAGGAGAAGAAACGTACCAGAAATTGGTCCATTGCGTCTACTGGTGCATTACTCGTCACCGCCGAACCGCGACAACGGTCCTCGGAATACCCCAGGGATCCTTCCAAATTTCGACATCTTCCATCCCGTGAGTGTATCCAACGATCTGCTGCACCGCACTGGCTTGGCCAGCGCCGACCTCGAGTGCAAGGATGCCTCCAGGTTTGAGCAAACGTGATGCAAGCAGCGCAAGTCGCGGGTAAAAGTCCAATCCAGCCGGTGCTTGATCCGTTACAGGCGGCATTGTTGAAGCTGGAGAGTCGGCTGAAACGTTTGAACGGCGAGGAGACGAATGTAGGGATGCAGCTTTCGACATATAGTGGTCCAGCAGATGTCGATCGCCCAGCAACGCCCGAACGTCCTCAAACTCACGCACACTCCTCGATAATGCGTCATATTCGCCGCGCGGAATGTATGGTGGGTTTGAAGTTAGCAAATCTGCCTTTCCTTCCGCCGTCTCTGATGTTGTATTGGCGCCGTTGGAAAGAGCAGCGAGAATGTGCTCCTCGAAGTCGTCCGCGAAGACATCCATCTTCTCAACCTTCAGGGCTTTCGCAAGGCCACAAATCTTCGCATTTTCTCGCGCCAGCGAGACTGCATCGTCCGAGATATCGACGGCAAGTCCGCGTACCGCTGTTTGTGGTAATTTGGGGGCGAGTGTTGACAGCAGGAGCAGAGGAATACACCCACTGCCGGTGCAAATATCAAGCACTTTCAACTGCCGTGGTACAGGGTTCTGGCTTCGAGCATCGTCAAGAACGAGCTTGGCAAGCCGAAGTGACCAGTCTTCAGTCTCGGGTCGTGGGATGAGGACCGGTGCGCGCACGCGCAGGTCAAGATGACCAAACGGCTGAGTGCCTGTTCCCGCATGCCAGTACGAAAAGAGCCAGCGAGTGAACGGAGGTGTCAACGGCGGAGTTGCAGGAAGTTCGGCATGGGCGGGCGTTCACCAAGAATGTATTGCAGCGGCTCGCCTCTGGCGCGCCGACGGACCATTGAGGACAGTGTAGTGGATGAGTCAGATAAACTGTGTTGACGCATCCAGTGCAGCTCGCGAGATGCATCATGGCGCCCGAGCTGGAGGCGGAGAGGGTACGCGAATCCTTTTGCGCGTGGCATGGTGGAGGGAAGAGGTCAAGGTGCGAACCTTGCGCTCGGCATGCTCATAGGTTCTGACCGGGCCGCGAACTCAAGATGCTCATCTTTACGAATCGAGTATCGGCATTGGATTGCAATACAATAACAATAACTTAGGTGAACGATTGGTACACTCGGCGAACTCTATGAGCCTTAGGTCTATGGAACCAGGCCAGACTGGTGCTGCTTTTTAGTACAAGTACAAACGCAAGCTACGCGTGCCTCGGGTGTACGCTATTCGTCGGACACAGTGTGACACCAGCGCGTCAAGTTTGGAATTTCAGCTGTTGCTCTCAGCGTTCCATTTTTTGGTTTTGCCATGATCTCCCACGATCCACGATTGAAGCCTGTTATCTATCGGAATGCCGGAAAAAAAATTGGTGTGCAGCTGATGTTGCAGCGTGCCGGCAGGGTTGAAAGAGCGAGGCGAGGCGAAGAAGCCTGGACGGCCAGGCTTGAAGCAGCCGGACCCACGGCTTCTACACGTCTTTTTGGAAGAACCCAGGAGGATGGTGGTGGCCATCGTGATGGTGATGATGATGATCGCCTATCCACGGTCCACAAGTATTAGGACACAAGCCAAAAGGTTCGTCAGAGCCATCGCAACATTCAGGTTCTGCACCAACCCGCCAAGCGTTAGCATACCGCGATATTTACAGCAAATGACATACCACACAACCCGTCGCTAACGCTATAGCTTGGTATTCGCCGACCAGTATTTCCGCCAGAGTTGTGGCAGAAGAACCAACCGCTGCGACACGCGCTGGTGCCAGGCTCATCACTGCCGTCTGGGCAGTCGCAGTAGTCGTCATTGATCGCAGAAAAGGGTATAATGTGTGACGAATCGTTTAAGCAGCTCCATGAGGGTGGGGAAGAGCGGGGAATGGGTGCATAGGCGTGATAAAGCGCAGGTTCGACACCAAAGACTGGTGGTGGAGGCATCCAATGACCATGTATAGCAGTAAGACCAAGATAAGCGACAACTAAGAGAGCTAGGATGAGCAGACAGTTGCGTCTGCGGGGCAGCCGCAAGCGAGGCGCGCGCATTGGGCACGCGGATGGAATCGGAGACGAGCGCGAGTAAGCAAGAGGCCGGGGGATCGCCCGCGGAATTGCCGGGTTTGCAACTCTTGCACCTTCCTTCCACGGCCCGTTCTCCACCGGCCACCCCCTCGCATCACCAATACGATGCTGCCACTGCACCAACTGCAGCAGGCACAGATGCTCCAGCAGCACCAGCAGGGCCTGGCTGGGCCCTCACGCATACCAGACCGCACGGCTCCCGAGGAGATCGACCTGCATCCAGCGCCAGCGCAGAAACGCCAGCGCAAACGGTCGGACATGACAGACAAGAGCGGACGGTCCCGCTCAGCTTCAGACAAGAAGAAGAAAGCCAGTAGAGCGTGTATCAACTGCCAGAAGAGCCACCTCACGTGCGACGACGGTTAGTTTCCAGCTCAGCCCTAACCGTGAGTCGTGCGAGCTAAATCTCTTGACAGCTCGGCCGTGCCAGCGCTGTGTTAAACGCGGCATCACCGAGTCATGCGTTGAAGGCGTTCGCAAGAAGGCAAAGTACCTGCTGGACGACGAAGAACTCGGTGAGTGCGCTCTGAGGCCGGCAAGACAAGGTACAGACCCCTAATTGCACGTGCTTTCTAATGAGCAGCGCAACTCCGCACAACGAAATCAAAAGGCAAGTCTGCCGACGACGGGGAGGATGACCAAGATCCCAATGGACTCGGACTTGAGCCATATGCACAGCAACTTAGTGCCCTTGGCGGCCCTGCCGACCCCCTCAACAACGTTGTCCTCGATACGAAACATCCCTTCGATTCGCAGGCCGTCAACCTCGAGTATAGCATCATGTCTGCCATCCTCGGAAACGACTCGTCCGCAAGTGGAACACCACCAAGCTACGTTGGGCCCAATGAATTTGCCTCGCTTAACATCCCTTACAATGGTGGGGATTACGGCAGCCTGCAATCGACAGCGAGTCCGTTCACACCAGCGAGTTTTGCGGGACAGACGGCCGGTGACAGCGTCTTCAGCGAAAGCCCTGCGCAAGTGGACATGCACCTCGTACCACCACAGCAGCAATCCGTCTACGAACCACAGCAGCAGCAACAACAGTCAGGAACTAACGGAACTACCACCGCTGAGCAAGAACCGCGACAAAACATCGTATACCACACCGTCACCAAGGCATACGACTATCGCGAGAGTTTCCACTTCCTCATGCGCCACCTCAAGGATCGCTACGTCAAGAATGACATCCTGCGCATCATCCGTGCCATCGCCATATTCCGTCCCAGCGTCATTGCGCTGTGCATGCCGCTGTCAGAGGAAGACGAGGTCTTCGTAGAGAAGTGCTTCCAACGATCTGTCCTCGAGCTTGAGAAGCTCATCTCGTTCAATGGGACACCGACCGTCGCGTGGCGCCGTACGGGCGAGATTTGCGTTGTCGGCGTCGAATTCTCCATTCTGACGGGTTGGAGTCGCGATGAGCTGCTCGGCGGGCGAAAGTACATCTACGAGGTACGGGTATGGATAGGTGCGAAGTTGGTCTGTCTTGTTCACACTATCGCAGCTGTTTGAGAACCAGTCTGCCGTCGAGTATTGGGAGCAATTCGCCACACATGCCTTTGAAAACACGACCCAGAGCGTCCACACGCATTGCGTGCTTCTCACCAAAACTGGCGCACCTGTCCTCACGGCGTTCTGCTTCTCGATTCGTCGCGATATCTTCGATTTGTGAGTGACACCTTATATTGGAGTCGGACCAAACCACTGACCGTGTGCTTTGCAACTAATAGGCCAAACATCGTGATTGGTGAGTTGGTCTCTGCTCTTCTGCGATCGTAACTGACTTCCCATCTCGCAGGCCAATGGCTGCCTCTCCTTTCCTAACCCGACGACGCATCATTGGACGCTCTCCCTACCTGTTCTCCCTCCGTTGATCTGTAATATCTCTTGAGCGCCGTTGTACATTCTGCTTGCTTTGACGAATCTTCGACACGCTGCCTGCATTCACGCACATCCTTTGAGCGTCGGCTATGACCCTTGCATTCTATTCGATCGTCTACTAGTTAGTCGGTTTGGTATTCCAATATCGCATTGCATCCGTTGCTGAGCAAGACCCGGGCATCGTTGTTTGACATCTCTAATAATGAACCGTGCTTCCAGCCGCATGTGCTGACGCATGCGACGCTCATGCCACCGCTTTAACTTTAGGGCGGAACAAATAATGTCCAACGCCCCATCTGTTGGTGGAACCGTTGTCAGCGTCTTTCGCGGATCGTCGATCCGGGAGGTATGAACGCACTCTTCTCCCTCGTTGAAGTTGAACAACTCCGAGCACGCCATGTAGAATACCCGGAACCGATAAAAAGTCTTCTCCGCCTCAACGGGGTCAAAGCCTTTTGCAGTCGCGTCTGCACGGAGATTACGAATGCCGTCTGTACAAATGCGGATGTCGATGTCAGTCGATTTTCAACGATGCATGCGGAAACCCAAAGACATACCCTTCGCGTTCTTGTCTTGCTGCTCGATCCAGTGTTCGCACGTCCGGCTGTAATGCGTGCCGTTAAGATACCAGCTGCGTTCGAGGGTGAGGTCGGATTGGAAGTATAGCTATCGGCCATTAGACTTGATGTCAGACTACACTCTTTAAACGGATGGATGGGGAAAGCGTACGAGGAGGTCGTGAGAAGGCATTGTCCCGCCAGTGAAGAAGTTCTTAGCCATCCAGCCGTCGTCTTCCTGTTGGAAGCTGAGCGATGCACACGCTGGACCATATGCACTGGACGTACGACAAAGTGGTATGGCGTCGACCGGTTGACGAAGATGTGCACAAAGAGGAGACCATGTGGATGCAGCCAACTCGAAACCTTCCGGAGGAGCATCTCATAGTTCTTCATATGTTCAAACATCTACGAGGAAATGCTCGTAAGGCTAGAACATATCGTGAATGGAAGAACGGCGGACCTCGATGCTCAGCACACGGTCGAATTTCCTGTTGTCGGTGAAGTCAAACACGTTCACATCGCCAGTGAGAATCTGCGATGTAAGGTAGTCAGGACACAGAACAATGATGTGATCGCGACGTACTTGGAGGTTGTTCAAGCCACGCGCCTGAGCAGTGGACATGATGTATTCTCGTTGCGTATTTGAGTTGGATAATCCCACGATCCGGCTCTTGGGATACTTTGACGCGAGGAACAACGACAACGAACCCCAACCTGTACATAGTTTAGCCATGATAATCCAACTGAGGGCCGCGCGCAGAACGCACCACAACCCAAGTCGAGGATATCCATGCCATCCTTGAGCTTCGCTTTCACGCAATAAGACTCGAGCATGGCAACCTCGGCCTCCGCAAGCGTCTCGTGGCCCGTTGGGTACAAGCACGAGCTGTACTTGGCACACGGGCCCAACGTCGACAAAATGAATGATGTTGGCACCTGCGCAGGACGTGACGCGACGCGTGTGAGCATTTCCCACGCCTCAGCCGTCACGGACACAAGAACACAGATGCATGTACCTCGTAGTGCTGCTCGTTTGCCTTGCCGGTCTCAATGGCGATGGTGTCCATGGCTTTCACGGTCTCGACGAACCTGTGCGATGCAGGTCAGGATCAACTTGAGCATTGAACCAAGCCTTGCGCACTTCATCTTCTCTTCGTGGTTCGCAGCTGCAGAGCCATGGTTGATCTCGCGCAGACGTTGTCGCAACAGAGCGCGAATGGCCAATCGCAAGATAAAGTCTGGCACAAGGCCCTAGAATAACATGGCAGCTCATTAGTGTGGCGTCACGCATCACAGTGGACAAGCCACTACACACCCTATCAAGCAAGCCATAGCCGTACTCGAGAATCCAATCAGGAATTGTGAACGCCATTGCAAACGGTAGTAGCGACTAAGCGGAAAGAGGGAAGGAAACACAAGAAGGCGCTGCATGTGCGGGCCGCTTTTGAATGACCGAGAGTAAGACGGGCAGCTGTCGACGCCAGGCTTGGATCGACGATCCTTGGCGACAGTGCGCGGATGATCTCACACGCATAATGAGATCATTGCAAGTTCTGCCGAGATCGTGATTTCGATTTGAATGTGTCTGGCGAGCGGCAAACTGCGAAGCAGGCAGACCTGGGAGGGAGAGAGACGCAGCGGTTGCGGGTGTCATGTTCGAACTCAGCGCACAGGTATACTAAAGTCACACGTCCAACAGAACATCAAGCACTCACAACAATACTGCTAGACGATTGTGCGCCGTATTCATTATTGCTCAGTAGGAGCAAATGTGTGAATTTCACATTCAAGAACCCAGCACTTCTATAAGAACAGACCAGTAATTGACAAGGTGAAGGCGATCGGCACCGCCAGATACAGGGAGCCAATGAAGGACACATGCTCAGGGCGATGTATGAAAGAAGGGTACCATGTGAGTGTGCACCTGGAGTATTCGACACAAAACACCGGAGCAGTCCTCAAACCTGGCCCTCGACCTCGGCGTACTCGCTCTCAACGCCGGGCTCAATGAGTGACGCGTGGCTGATGATCAGGACGAGTGATGCGCCGACAATGTAGAACAACGTCGAGAAAGGCTCAGCCCACCAGAGGAGAGGGATTCCAATGACGAAGAGGATGGTGTAGAGCGACTTTTGGGTGATAACATGCTCGCCAACTGCAATGGGTGTGAGTTGTTTCCGCAAAAGATTGAAACAGGGCAGCCAGGAGACGTACCCTGCATGGGCTCGGGTGCTAAATATGAAGCAGCGGACAAACGACCAGTCGACGTTAGCTGGCAAATTCAGCGCACATGAACCAGCACGCACCCCACTTGTTGATCGCGACGAAGCCACCGATGAGGAAGACGAGTGCGAAGATGAGGTTCGGGTTGGTCACGCTGTAACAGTCGGCGTTATAAGAAACGCGCGGAATGTTTCAGAGCAAGACGCCGACTCACAAAGAATAGATCGTGAGGCCAATTATGACGAGCAGGTAGTTGCCCGAGAAGTAGCGTCTAAGGAGCAGAGATGCGATTCAGCCACGGTCACGCAGCACGCGCAGACGAGACGCGTACGTGTTGTACGAAATGCGCTAAGTCGTAGGACAATTGTCAGTACTGGAGATCGATTGCCAAAAGAATAAACTAACAGTTGTCGCAGTGTTAAGATCTGCTGGCCGCGAGATGCGGTTGTAATCAAAGAACTCAGTCACAGGCCGAAGCGTGCTGAGCCGTTGTTCCTGCGCCAGGTCAGTATCGCACCCGGCGACACGCAAGCGCGTTGCCTACCCTGAAGGATTTGACAGCATCTGAGACTTTGAGAGCGTATTCCATGGTGTGCGAAGAAGCGGAGAAAGAGAGTCGAGGTACGGAGGCGCGGATATAAGGCAGAGGTATGCTTTGCTGCGCAAATTGCCGGCACGCTCCTTGCCCGCTGCGCCTGTTCCTACCCGCAGCCAGCGCAGCCAAATGAGACCCGGGCTTTCCTCCGCAGTCACTTGCTGCCGGCTTACCTCCCTTACGCCTACCTCTCTGTTTTGAGTTCTGCCGTGGCGAAATGGGAGACGTTTGCGCAGCCCGACAATGTCTGCGAACTTCACAGCCCGGGCACGGCCACCTCCGCCCGACTTGCTATACTGAACTGGGATACCTCCTTCTGCTCTTATGCGCTTCAGTTGACTCAGAAATAGCTTTAGAAGGCTGGGGAGAGGGAGTATAGCGATGTCATCGTCAGCCGTTCGTGATCTGCCGAGTTCAAGTCAACTGCGAGGGTTGCGATTCCTGGACATCGCAACGCAAACGAAACTCATCCAACAAAAAACCTTCAACGCATACCAGCTTCTCCTCGCACAATGTGGATGGCTCTTGGCCCGTACTGCTGCACGTTTCGCTTGATGACTTGTAGCCCACGCATATCAACTTGAACCAAGCTTTCCGTTATTGCCAACGATGCGGCATTCTTGCACAGCGGCAGCGTCAACAATGAGGAACTGGGTGGTTTCAGGGTGTGATCATCCGACAGTAAGATTGGGTTGTGCAATAGGTAATGGTCGATGGTGTGGCTCCTGGGCTGCGAATCGATGTATATCGTTAGACCAAAGGCGAGGGGAGGTCACGTGGGGATGAACGAAGGGAGGGAAAGGACCATGAACTCTGACAGAGGGCACTTCCTGCAACTGGCAGAATTCTTCAGGTCAAATGTAACTCCATCGCATTCAACAAAATATTCATCCGCAATCTGAACCAGCACAAAGTGGTCTCTTCTCAAACCCTCGAGCTCTCTGGCGGTCCAAGATAGCTCGAAACCAAGCCTCCAAGATCAATGACCTGCGGCACTGTGAGCAGAATATAAAGCACAATGCCATCAAGCACGCACAAACTTCTCAAAGACAAGGTTCGGCGACATGAGATCGATCCTGAGCGTATGCTTGCCTGGTGCGATGTTGGTAAAGTTCGTCTGCACAATGCGAATGCTGTCGCCGATGACCTTGTTCCAGTCTGGCGGGTTGTACTGGCCGGTGGCGATGGTGGGAATTGGCGCGACGACCCGCGCAGCACCGCCGTCGAGGGAGATACCGAAGGTTTGCGGGGCGGGCAGCGCATTGAACGACGGATAGAGGTATGCACTGATATTATACTGCGTTGCATTGCCAGTCTTGCTGTTGAAAGTGTAAAAGTCGTACTCGACGGTTGGCTGAGGAAGTCAAGGTCTCAGCAACGAATGCGAAATCGGCGATCGTCTCACGAGCCAAGCAAACCTACTCCGCTACCGATCGCAAAGTTTGGAGCAAGGCCGGGTACTCCTGTCATGGCCGATGCGGCCCGGGTACCGAAACTTGGGAGCACCGTAAATGATACACCTTGAGCCGAGGTGGCTCGTGTCCAGTGCTCCGCCTCAATTGACTGTCACTACGTTAGTACCATTTGAAAGGTAAATATATGGCATAGAGACGTACCACAACCCCATCTCCTTCAACGTGGCCCTTAAATCCCGCCGGTGCTGCTGTGCGCAGAGCGTTCACATTGACAGTGACTGACACACCGCCCAGGTTCGAGTTTATGACAACCTGTGCACCCTGTACACCAGTCGCAATCGGAAACTTTGACCAATCGACGGAGACCTCAATGCGCTTGACGCTGTCCGTCGGCTGCACGGTACCTTTGGCATTCCGAAGGACGACCCATGCCGCCGCCGATGTCGCGGCGTAGGTGAATGTAATAGGTCCACTGGGTGAAACATCGATGTAGCGCGAAAAAGGACCATACGGACTGATTGTAGGCAGAGTCGGAGGCGGGCAGTTATAGCCGATAGCACAATTGTTGACGTTGTCGCCTGAAGAAAAGAGATAACTCAGGTGGTGCGCACGGGTAGACCACAGATGAACTCACCGGGCCATGCTCCCAGAATACCCTCGATGGTGATTCGCATAGCACCCGGAAGAGCGGGAGCCTGAGTTCGGACCTTCCATACTGGAGGCATCGTGTCAACAAGTGGCTGACCCCAGTAACTTTCGGCCGGCCGTCAGTGACAAATGCAACGGCAGCAACAAGGGCGCTCACTAGTAACCTATGTGTGGCTGCTCAGCCATATGGCTTCAATACCGTGAGCTTCACTTGGTATCAGCAGTGGTAAGCGGGACATACTTCCATTTGCCGCCATTGAGCTTGTGGTACTTGTCGCGCAGGTCCCAGTCCTTATCAAATGCTGTCTCCACAAGCTTTGCATAGGCATTCGCCCCGCCACTGGCCTGGCTCGCCAAATCTTGGTTTCTTTTTGCTGCAGTGTACATGGCGCGCAAGTTTGCTGAAGCGACCACTGGGTGCTGGAGGACCTGGAAGAACGCATTGTATGTCGCGCTTGGAACCTGCTTCGCCAGTGTGTCCGCCTTGGCCGCAAGTGCAGTCCAACGCGCAGTGATTGCATCCGCCTCGCGGTAGTTGATAGACGAATAGACTGTGGGGCTCTCAAGCTCGTTCTTACGTATTGCGGCTAGTTGGCCGTAGTCGGCGATGAGGTCGGCGATGTCACTGGAGAGCTTCGGAGACTGGAACTCCCGAGTGGCCCAGCTCTTGTAATAGTCCTTCAAGTTATTCGGTTTGCTGCAGAAGGCTTTAGCGATAAGCCCATGCGAAGACGGTGCATGCATACAAGGCCGTCGCGTTGTATGCCTTCAGCGATGTCAACCTCGACCATCACGTGAGGACACGACTTGGCTCACCATGCTCAGGAAAAACTCGGTGGGAATCTCATTGGTTTTGAAGTCGCCAACGTTGAGGATCCAGATGCGCGTCGCATTGTACTCCACAGCCAGCGACATCTGTTGATACGTGTGGGCACTGCGGGGTGTTCACACACATTGAACAAGAGCATACCGAACAAGCCTCACTTGTTAATGCTGTTGACCCACTTGTAGCTGCGAGGGTCCTGAGAAATCCTAGTCAGCGGATGTCGGATTTGTCTAGTTGTTGGACCAAGTTGTACGCACACCGACGTCTGCAGGGAGGTCAAATCTATAGTAGAGCCAAGGGGCAAGACGCACAGTCAACATGATAGTAGATACCAGCCCCGCCCGAGCGCGACCTCTCATCAGCAGTGGGAAGGCGCGTGATATGCTGCCAGTTGTCATCTGCGGGAAGATATGTTAAGTAGCGGACGCAGACACGACGGGGTCAGCTGCTCACCCGTCCAAAGTAGTGTGACATCGTCCGGAACACGCAGGCCAAGGTTATAGTAGTTGAGCACTTCCTTGTACAAGCACCATACTTGCGGGATTGTGCTAACGTCGGATGTGTTGAAGACGCTCGATAAGATCTGCCGCTGTGTTGTGATGATGTCTTCAAGCAACTCAATATTCGTCCCAGGTTCCAGAGGCAGGTCTCCACTACCACGCATGCCGACAGTTATAAGGTTTTCAAAAGGCGCCGCACGCTGGGATCCTTCGGTGAAGTATTTCTGAGCATGGATGTTCGTCAGTCGTAAGTGATGCCAGTAAATCACAAAGATGCGTACGGTCAGATTGTCCTTATTGTGCCACCAGTTCCACTCCCCCAGTTGCGCTTTATTCCACTCGTTGGGAGATGAGCGCATCATTGGCTCCTGATGTGATGTGCCCATCACGACACCGTAGAAGTCCGCCGTGAACTGGTTCAACGGGTCGTCGAGGCCGAACATCTCACCCCACATCGCCGGCCAGAGATAGTTGGCTTTGAGGCGGAGGATAACCTCAAAAATGTAGATGTAGAAGTTGCTGCGGAGATTTGTGGAGTTGGTACCGATGTTGAATTTCTCATTCACCCAGTTCTTCAGACTGGGCTGTTCATCATTGATGAAACTGAGAGGATTGTGAGAGCTAGATCGACGGCGAATTGAGCTAGTGATACACACATTCCACGGTACTTCACGGTAGGCTCTCCTGCACTGCAGTCCGCGCCTTTGGGGACATAGACTCCAGTCCTGCGCTGCACTGGCTGCGTGTCCGTCCAGTAATACCTGTGGATGCCGGCATTCCCGGATCGTCGTCAGCCCAGTGACCGTTTGCTTACGACCAAGCTAGGCTTTAGGCTCAACGCTACGTACCACGGCGACACCCCCAATTGTTCGCTAACTGTGTATGCGCCGAAGATGGTCCCGCGCTTGTCCGACCCGACGATGACCAGAGCATCTGCCAGCGGGCATCAGGCTGGCGAGTCTGCAAATGTTCTCGCAACACCCGGTCGCACCTGTAATGCCAGGTAACGGTGCAGCGATGTGTTTGAGAACAAATGACTCCCACTTGCCGCTGAGGTCGCTCGCGTCGATCTTGCCGGCTTTGACCAGGGCATCAACAAGGGCTGACTTGCCAAGGGTACCAACGATGATTGCAGAAGGGCCACGACCTGCAGTTGCCGTCGTTATGTTCTTAACGACCAAATTCGTGCCAGTAGTGCGTTCGAAGTCGGCGGCGAGGTCGCCAACTACGCGGTGCACACCGGGCCAATCTTCTGCAGACGTTAAGATCTGCACTTTGACTGGGCCGGCCAGAAGCGCAAAGCTAGAGGCCCCTGGTGAGAACGTGAGGCATTTGGGCGTGTCGACCGGGAGTATGACAGCAGAAGCGTGTCGTGCAAACAAGGCGACGGTTTGAGCTAGGAGCGCAAGACGCAGCAGCATCGTCGAAACCTTGGTCCGTAGGGGGTGGCACGACAAGCCTCGGTACCTGCGCTACCTTCACCTAATGTATGGACGCTTTAATTGAGAGATCATGCCATGAGCTGGGCCAGACATTGCCGGCTAAACTGCGGACGAGTTGAACAGCGCTTCTCGCCTTCCAGTAGATGAATGGTTGCAAAGATACAATGGCCCTGGTGGAGCGCCGGGGATGTAGCAAAACCTGAAGCGTGCTCACAGAACGCTGGGGTGAGTCCTGTCGCCTATGTGCTCTCAGCGCTGCGGCAAGCCGCGACACAAGAGCATAGCAGCGAGGCTCGCAAGTCCTGGGAAGCTACAGCCACGTGACAGCCGCGCGACGAGTCGTCGCGCCGATTTGTAGCCACGGTAGGATTAACGAAGGTGCACGGGTGCGTCCTCGGAAGAGGTCGCGGGAGGCTCGGACCGCTCGGCGGCTTCATGAATGGCGATTGCTTGCACAAACGCATTGCTAGCTAATACCGCGCTTGAGCACACAAAATGCCAGGCCAAATTTGATTGACAAGAAGAAGAGTTGCGGTCTGCTGGACATCAAATTTACCAGGGCCTGGGTTATGCTATCCCAACTTGTGAATACCATCTGCGTCAGTCAATAGCTCGAGGGTAGACCAGCTGATTGGCAAGTTGACACAAAGAGCGCACTGCCATCAGTCTTTGGTTCTGCGAGCGGCTTGAGATGACGAGCTGTTTCCTGATCGTTGGAACTCGATGGGCGGAGGACAAGCACCATCCGTGTGACTTTCTACTCCGACACACCCAACAGCTGTCACCCATTTACGACGAAGCTCAGCACGCAGGCTGTCCGATGAGTGGCAAAAAGGCAGGCTGGGTTAAATCAACTACAACAACTACTTGAAGTTCTTGTCAATTGGATTAATTTGCTTGGTCAGCGATCATTTGCTCTGGCTTGACTTACAAAATTCCCAGATACACATTATGCATCCAAGACAAGTTTGGTAACTGCGGAGAGGCCGTCGGCCATGTGATTGCGACTGCTGCCACACTTGCCGATCATTTGGAGTCCGCGTCTGGGCACGCACTCCTTGACCACTCGCGCACCAGTCCGTCGCCAGAATGGCGTTTC
>Ga0247815_10002489_pt1 | contig 13629 bp, 12 predicted proteins | sample UWRJL194509B1_FD_181014 | JGI IMG/M metagenome (GOLD analysis project Ga0247815, IMG submission 181014) | Plant litter microbial communities from Arlington Agricultural Research Station in Wisconsin, United States - UWRJ-L194-509B-1 | ecosystem: Environmental > Terrestrial > Plant litter >... | reverse complement strand
ACGTTATTTCCTACCATCGCTCTTTTACCTGTAAGGTCACAAACTCTTGACATTATACTTATCTTTTATCGTTATTCAAAATCAGGGTGCAAAGAAAAGAAAAATAAACGATTGAAACAAAAAATTAGTGCACATTTTTTAAAATTTCTTTCTGTAATATTTCTAAACTCTTAATCGTCGCTCTATCTATCACTTTCTCACGTGGTTGGCCAAAATTAAATTCTTCAACAATTATATCATTTGGTGTTGCTAAAGCGATAAAAACAGTGCCAATTGCAGCATCTGAATCACCTTTTGATGGTCCGGCGTTACCAGTTGTCGCAATTGCGTAGTCTGTTTTAAGTATCTCTTTCACATTCAAAGCCATAGCCGACGCAACTGCTGCACTTACTACTGAAAATTGATCTACTACATCCTGCGAGACACCGAGAACATTAACTTTTGCTTCTGTTGCGTAAGAAACTATACTGCCTTTGAAGTAATTAGAAGCTCCAGGAACGGCTGACAAAATCGAAGCAATTTTACCTCCTGTAAAACTTTCGGCGGTTGCAATTGTCTTGTTTTGTTTGGTTAAAATTTTACCAACGACAGATTCAATGGTTTCATTCTCTTCGTAGCCCACTATTATATCGTGAATTATTGCATCGAGAGATTTTACATTTTCTTCTATTGCTGCTTCTAATTCTTCTTTATTTGTTCCTCTGGCCGACAAACGCAGACGCACGCGACCCGGGTTTGGCAGATAAGCGAGCTTAATAAATTCAGGTAAATTATTCTCCCAGTCTTCAATACGTTCTGCCACTAGGCTCTCGCCCTGACCGTAGGTTAAAATGGTTTTATGAATGATATACGGACGTTTGTATTCGCGAATTATCTTCGGAATTATTTCTTCTTCGACCAAATATTTCATTTCGTACGGAACTCCCGGAAGCGAAATAAATACGGTATCTTCTTTTTTCATCCACATTCCCGGCGCAGTACCCACTTGGTTATGAAGCACCGTACAAGTTGACGGAACCAAAGCCTGATCTTTGTTTAATTGGGAAATTGGTCTTTTATAAAAACCTTCGATTAACTGGGTTACATGAGCCAGAACTTCTGGATTCACCACTAACTCATCATCAAAATATTCACAGAAAGTTTTCTTCGTTACATCATCTTTTGTTGGCCCCAGCCCTCCGGTTACAATAACAACATCTACTTTGTTTTGCAATTGCGCAAAGGTATCGAGAATATGTTTTTTATCGTCGCTTATCGAAATCATTTCAACAATTTCAACTCCAATTCGATCCAGCGATTTGGCTATGAAACCAGAATTTGTGTCAACAATCTGACCAATTAAAATTTCATCTCCAATAGTAATGATGGTTGCTTTCATACCAATGTATTTTTTTTACTTACTAAACGTAAGTCATTATTAGAAAGTAGGTTGTATTTTATTCGGATTTGCGTGAGGGGTAGTAACGACATCCTTTTGTGACAATGTCAGGGCTCGTTAAACGAAAATTTCCGGAACAAAAGATATAGTATCCCGAAGCTTCGGAACGACCTAATTCCTGCCCTGTTTTTAAAGGGCAGGAATTGAGCCACGCCGACATTTTACAAATCAAAATCTTTTTTGATTTCTTTGATTGCATCTTTTACCTGTATCTTAATACTTTTAAAAGTTTCGACAATTTCTTTTTTCTTGCCTTCTGCTTTTGTCCAGGCTTCGACTTGAAGAATCTCTTCAAATGCAACATTCAAACCCATTAAATCTAACGTTGGCTTGATTTTGTGCGCATAGGAATAGGCATATTTATGATCTTTTTTTTTGATTCCTTCTTTAATTTGTTTTAAATCTTCAGGAACTTCGGTGACAAATAATTTTAGAATTTCGTTTACAAATTCAGGATCGTTATCTGAAAGTGCATAGACTTTCGAAAGGTTGTATTTTAAGGCCATTATTTTACTTGTATTCTGAATAATTTTTTATCTTCTAAAAATCCTTCTAAAACGTCATTTGGTTTTACCGCAGCTACTCCGGCAGGCGTTCCTGTAAAAATTATATCTCCAATTTTTAAGGTAAAAAACTGCGATACGTATGAAATAAGTTCGTCTATCGGCCAAAGCATTAGACTGGTATTTCCTTTCTGAACTGTTTTAGAATTGTTTGTTAACTCAAATGTAAGATTTTCCATCGAAATAAAATCGGTTTTCGGTAAAAAATCCCCAATTACTGCTGATCCGTCAAATGCTTTTGCTTTTTCCCAGGGCAGTCCTTTTGCTTTTAATTTATCTTGTAAATCTCTGGCAGTAAAATCGATACCCACACTTATTTCATCGTAGTATTTGTGGGCGAATTTAGGTTCGATATACTTTCCTACTTTATTAATTTTAACTATTATCTCTATTTCATGATGAATTTCCTCAGAAAATTCAGGAATAACAAACGGATGCTGCTTTAATAAAACCGCCGAATCTGGTTTCATAAAAACTACCGGCTCTGCAGGGCGCTCGTTTTTTAATTCTTCAATATGATTGGTATAATTTCTACCGATACAAATGATTTTCATTGCTTTGAAAGTTACTAAGCGGCTAAGCTGCTAAGATTCTAAGGCGTTAAGAAACTGAATCCAAAACTCAGCGCCTTAGAATCTTAGCAGTTTAGAACCTTATTTTGTGTTTAATTTTCTTAATTTAATTGCTGTCAGCACCTTTTTGGTATATAAAGGAAAATCAGCGTTTTGAATCCAGCTGAAGTAGCCTGGTTCTGTTTCCAGAATTTTATCGACTTTGGCGCCTTTGTGTTTTCCGAAAGTAAAAATTTCTTCATTGTCTTTATCAAAAGCAATCATTCCGGCAAAATCAGCAATTTTTTTGCGGGTTGTAAATTCAGACAATGACTTCATATCATTTTCTAAATCGGGATAACGATCTAACTGCGCTTTCAAAATTTCGTAAGTTGCCATTGTATCTGCTTCTGCAGAGTGAGCGTTTTCGAGACTTTTACCACAATAAAATTTCAAGGCCGCACTTAATGTACGTTCTTCCATTTTATGAAAAATAGTCTGAACATCTACCGAAACTTTGTTTTTCATATCAAAATCAACTCCGGCACGAAGTAGTTCTTCAGCCAAAAGCGGAATATCGAAGCGATCTGAGTTAAAACCTCCCAAATCACTATCCTTAATCATATTATGAACTTGTTGGGCCAGCGCTGCAAAAGTAGGCTCGTTTGCCACCTTTTCATCTGTGATACCGTGAACAGCTGTTGTTTGAGGAGGAATTGGAATCGTAGGATTCACTAACCATGTTTTACTTTCTTTATTTCCGTTTGGAAAAACTTTGAATATCGAAATTTCTACTATTCGATCTTTACCAATGTCAATTCCAGTTGTTTCAAGATCAAAAAAGCAGATTGGCTTGTTGAGTTTCAGTTCCATTTTTTAATTTTATAAGATTACAAATGTAATTTTTAAAGCCGAATTTCCCTGCTTATTATTTATTTTTTTTAGTTAAAAATGGATACTGGCCCGCGATTTCAACTTCTTAAATTATTTTTTACTAAGCTCGCTTTTATACCACTCCCTTTTCTTACAAAATAAAAAAAACCGGAAAATTAATTAAAATTTTCCGGTTCTGAATTTATTTATAATCGACTTAGAAATCTCTGTCTACATCAAAAGCTTCTAAATATTCTGCCACTCTTTTTACAAAACTTCCTCCTAATGCTCCATCTACTACTCTATGATCATAAGAATGTGATAAGAACATTTTTTGACGAATTCCGATAAAATCACCTTCCGGAGTTTCGATAACTGCCGGTACTTTACGAATTGCACCAAGCGCTAAGATTCCAACCTGAGGCTGATTGATAATGGGAGTCCCGAAAACACTTCCGAAAGTTCCAACATTCGTTACTGTGTACGTGCCGCCTTGTGTATCGTCTGGTTTTAGTTTTCCTGCTTTTGCACGGTTTCCTAAATCGTTAACCGCTTTTGCCATTCCAACAAGATTCAATTGATCTGCATTTTTAATTACAGGTACAATTAAGTTTCCGTTTGGTAAGGCCGCTGCCATACCTAAGTTTATATTTTTCTTTTTAATGATATAATCACCATCAACAGATATGTTCATTCCGGGAAAATCTTTCAAAGCTTTCGCAACCGCTTCCATCATAATTGGCGTAAAAGTCAATTTCTCGCCTTCTCTTTTCTCAAAAGCAGTTTTTACTTTTTCTCTCCATTTTACAATATTAGTAACATCAACTTCAATAAACGATTGTACATGAGCTGATGTTTGAACTGAAGCAGTCATGTAACCTGAAATCAGTTTACGCATTCTGTCCATTTCGATAATTTCGTCACCTCCATTTACTGAAACCGGAACTGCCTGCTGGCTTTTTTGAACCTGTACTGCAGGCTGTACTGCTTGCGGTGCAATAACTGCTGCTGGCGGAGTTACAGCTGCCGGAGCTGCAACACCTGATTTGCGGTCATCAATATATTTAAGAATATCTTCTTTTGTTACGCGTCCGTCTTTTCCTGACCCTTGAATGTTTTCAAGTTCAGCAACAGAAATACCTTCTTCTTTTGCAATATTTTTTACTAAAGGAGAAAAGAATCTATCCGATCCTGAAAAATCTTGCGGCGTACTCACCACTTCTTTTGCTGCTTCAATTGTTTGTTCGATTGCTGCAGCTTCTGCAGGAGCAGCAACTTCTTCTGTTTTTGCCGCTGGTGCGTCACCTTCAGTTTCAATAATTGCAATAGTTTGTCCTACCTGAACCAGATCATCTTTACCAAATAATTGTTCAACTAAAACTCCGGATACTTCGCTTGGCACTTCACTGTCAACTTTATCAGTTGCAATTTCGAGTACAGCTTCATCAGCTTCAATTCTGTCTCCTACTTCTTTCAACCAGTTGGTAATAGTTGCTTCAGCGACACTCTCTCCCATTTTAGGAAGTTTCAATTCAAATCTTGCCATATTGTTAACCTAAAAGGTGATTTTGATTTTCAGATTGCGAAATTACTGAATATTTTAAATATAAATTACACTTAATATAATTTTTTACTCAATTTTTACAATTTGCCCTCTGTCATTTCGTGAATTGCTTCCAATAATAAAATGGGTGCTTTTGGGGAAAATTTTAAAAGTAATGTTCTTATCTTTAAGACTTTCTATGATTTTGATACATTTTTTGAATGAAACGTACTGATTATCCAAAATTATCTCAACCCTTTTACCCTTAAAAATCAGGGACGAATTTACCATTTTTTCTTTTTTGAAATCCAAAAAAAGGACTTTATTTTTTAAAATAGAAGGTAATTTTTCAGACAAAATACGATTTGAAGAATAAAAAATAAAACTTTCAGGCGGCGATTTTACTTTTGATTTTCCCTGAAACATTTTTACAAATGAAAAAATCCAGGTTCCGAGTTGAATAAACAAGTTAAAAAATAATGATTTGCTGAAATGCTTTTGGTAGAAAAAATTCATGGCGCCCTGAAAATGTTTCATATATTTTTCATCTTTTACGGTGCTTTCTCCTTTATAATGCAAAACAGCAGTTTCATGAAAGTAATAATTTGTTTTTTGTTTTTGTAATGCCCGGTATGACAAATCGATATCGTCAGCATACATAAAACAATTTTCGTCAAAACCATCTAATTCAAGATACAATTCGCGTTTCATCAACATAAAAGCACCAACTAAAATAGATACTTTTCCTGTTTGATTTTGTTCTAAATGCTGTGCATAATATTGATTGAAGGGACTCCATTTAGGAAAAACTTTATACAATCCGAAAATCTTGGTAAAAGCCACCCACGGAGTCGGAACTCCTCTTTTGCTCTCGGGCAGAAAAGTGCCTGTTCCGTCTATTAATTTACAGCCTGCAATTCCTAAATTGGTCTGCCTTTCGGCGAAAGCCAAAATTTTAATAAAAGTATCTTCTGCAACAACTGTATCCGGATTTAAAATACAAATATATTTACCGCCGGCCTGCGAAACCCCAATATTATTTCCTTTCGGGAAACCAAAATTCTCCTTGTTTTGAATGAGTTTTATTGATGGAAATTTTTCCTTCATCATCAAACAACTATCATCAGAAGAATTATTATCTACTACAATAATTTCTGCCTCAAGAGTCGAAAGCGCCTCCTGAACACTCAAAACACATTGCTCCAGAAAAAAGCGTACATTATAATTAAGAATAATTACGGATAATTGCATGAAAAATTGAAGAATTGATTTTTTCGAAAGTTAGAAATTTTCTGTTAATCCAAGCCGCAAAGACCAATCGTTTTTACTGACGCCAAAATCTAAAGCCAGATTACTATTGTTGCGTTTGTTCCATTTAACCCTAATTCCGGTTCCTACGGCTGGATTCCATTTTGAAAACTGATATGTTTCCAACTTAGAAACTGAAGAAATATTGGCAAAAAATACTGCTCCAAAAAAACCATTTCTGCTAATATCTGTTCTGTATTCCGTTTCAAAATATAAAAGGGCATTGCTTCTGTATCTATTTTTAGTAAAACCGCGTCCTGTTCTACCTTCGCGGTCCCATCCGATGCTCGGCAGATCCAGATAATGCGGTTTCCCGCCAAAAGTAGACCAATAAAACGCTCGGGAAGCCCATACTCTATGTTTGTATTTATTGAAAGAATGATATTTTCTGGCATCAATATAAATGGACTGCCACTTTTTATCTTCTGCTCCGCTTGTGTTTATGCGCAAATCTGCTTCTATATAAAGACCTTCTTCAGGATTAACATTGTTTTTTCTGGAATCGTACAAAGCCTGAAATGCATACCCAAACGAACTTTCATCTGAAAAATCACCATTCATGTATTTCACATAATCTGTATCTTCTTCTATATATGATTCTTCAGAAATATTTTGATAATTATCTAAAAGCAATCCCATTCCTAATCTAAAATTACCGATTATTTTTCTAGTCACGAATTGGTAAAACCGCCACTGCTGATAATCTAAAGTTGACATTTCTTCCTTGGTATTATGTTCTCCTAAACCATAAGTAAGCTGTGGATAAATTAAATAGCGATAATCTCCAATTAAATTCCATTTATCATCTTTCGTATAAATATAAGACTGCACAGGAAAAACATATTGATTACTAAAACTAAAATAGGGCGAAAAAGAGACCTGCGACATTTTTGTTTTTTCATGATCTTCTCCTAAATAAAAGGTAGTTAAAAATGAAATTACTAATCCGTTATTCGAATTGGCACCAACTGGTACTGGCAATAAAGAAAATGCTATTTGTTTATCATTGTCTTTTCGTATTGAATCATTTTTATTGAAAATCTTGTACAAAACATCTAATATATCTTTCTTTTGCACAACAATTGTGTCATTTTGAGCATAACAAAATGAGGTAGCCAATAATACAAACAACACGAATCTTACTTTTAAAACATTCATTAAAAGCGATTTAAGAATTAATTCTTACAAATTTATAGTATTATCAAGAATATTAAGTGAATTTGACAAGAATAAAATAAACATTTTTGAATGGCGTAGAAAAGGTATATTTGGAAGTATTTATTATGAAAATAGTTTCTTATTATGATTCGTTTTACTTTTCTTTTAGCGTTGGTTGTATTTTTTCCTTCTGGGAATCAAAATTCAAAACATGAATTAAACCTTGTGGAATCTAACACCTGGTTTATTGCCGGTGCGGTCAAAGAAAATCAGGAAACCATTAATGAAATTCGAAAGAAAACAGGAATTGTTCATATTACTGCTAAAGATTCTCCGGTTGGAGAGATTGAATTGAATGTTACGATTATTCCATCAGATTCAAATGATGCCATTCCAGTTAATTTATCACGTTCAAAATTCGTGAGTATTACATACAGATCGTCGCAGCTTATAAAATTGCAGGCCAGAGAAGGAAATGAAAACGGTACTGGCTGCATGCATGGCGGTTCGCACCCACGAGTTGACTTACCCGCTTCTCCAGAAAAACATACAACTGTTAAAATTCCCTGGACAAACTTCAAAAAAGACGGATTACCAAACGGAAAACTTTTGAATATTCATAATCTATGTAAATTCAATTTCGTGAATTACAATCCTATGGCTGGTTCACTGTTAGAAATAAAATCGGTCATTATCAAAAATTAAAAATTTGAAAAACCTGACACATTTGAATTCCTATAAATGAAGTTGAATTTTATACTTGTTGCAGATTTTCATTATAAACAACATTAGTGTCGAAAACAACAAAGACCAAATAATTCCCGGAATTCCTTCTCTGAAGAAAGATGGAATAATTTCGATTTTAAAAGCCAAAGCAAAATAATAAATAACTCCGGGTAAAATATAAATTAATAATGGATTGGCAGCGGCGGGCATAAAAAAGAGGCTCCATTTTGTTTGTTTTTTAATTTCCATCAACCAGTAAAGAAAATAGAACAATACTGTACAAATGGCTGCTGAAAACATTGTCCAGGATGGAGTGCCTTTTATTTTTGAAATTCCGTAATAGGGACGAAGGAAATATCCAACGATAAAAAACAGAATCGCAAAAACAATTACTTCCCAATTAATTTTTGGTGTAATCTTTCGATCAAAAAACAATAATGAAATTATTACGCCGGCACTCACCAATGAGGCATGCGTTAAATGACCTGCAATAAAACTGAGCCAAGCTGATTGCTGTATGAAAGAGCCTTCGGTTAAATTAAGTGAATCAGCAGTTACACAAATTACCAAAAAAGCAATCATTGCCCACAATCTTCCTGAGACAAGCCAATAATAAACGACAGAAAAAAGATAAGCCCAGCCAATTAAACCGAGAATTCCCCACCATTTTGATGTTATTCCAATTTCGCCCGTGTCCTGAACATATAAAAAACAAAGTAGTACCAAAACCAGCGTGCCGCCATATTGAAGTACATTCTTAAGCCAAAAAGGAAAATCTTTTGCATACTTATTCCAAATTGGAATAGGCATTAAGTAAGCTAAAAGTCCCCATAATGCCGGATTAATTATCATTTTTGAAGCATCATATCCATATTCGGCATTCACCATAAAAACACCAATAATAATCAATGCTAAAGCTCTTTTTAAAGTATGTGTCCAAATCGTCCTTGTATCATCTCCTTTTAGCAGCCGCGTATTAAAAGCAAACGGAATTGACATTCCGACAATAAATAAAAAAGCAGGAAAAACTACATCAACAAAAGTCATCGCATCAGCATCAGCAGGCATATGTTTCATCCATTGCGGCACATTTTTAACACTCGCAAGTTCATTTACAAATATCATTACAAAAATCGTAATTCCGCGTAATGCATCTATCGATATAATCCTTTGATTGTATAAATTTTCCTTTATTTTCATAAAATATTAAATTATAGATAATGACAAATATAAAATAATAGACATGATATCAAATGAGATTCTGCTATATAATTCGCCATGAATTCGTTTGCATTAAAATCTTTACAAAAAACAGTTGCAAATACTTTCTATTTATTTATTTTTGCACCCATGTTATCATTTTTTAAATCAAAGCCGTACTTAAAAGACCTGTTGTCTGGGAATTATGTTGATATTCATTCACATTTATTACCCGGCATCGATGATGGGGCTAAAACTATTAAGGACACGATAAAGCTAACGAAGGCTTTTCAGGAAATAGGAATATCTCAATTTACCACAACACCACATATAAGCCATTATATTTGGAACAATTCTCCACAAGGAATTATTGCCAATCATAAGGAAACAAAGCTTTTGTTGGAACAGGAAAATATTACAACTCCCTTTCAGGCCGCTGCAGAATATTTCATGGATGACTGGTTTGAGAGTCATTTGCAATCTGAAAAATTACTGACATTAAAAGACAATTATGTCTTAGTAGAAATGTCGTACATGAATGCTCCCGTACAATTGTATAAAATATTATTCGACATACAAGTTGCAGGATATATTCCGGTTCTGGCACATCCTGAACGTTATTTGTTTTATCACAAAAATTTTAATGAATACGAAAAGCTAAAAAAAGCAGGATGCCTGTTTCAATTGAATTTACTAGCTACAACAGGATATTACGGAGGTGAAATAACTAAAATTGCAGAACAACTCTTAAAAAAGGGAATGTATGATTTTACCGGAACAGATGTTCATCATGATAATCATATTGCCTCTTTTAGCCAAAAAGTAAAAGTTGAAAGCTTTTCTATTCTGAAAGAAATCATAGCAAACAATCAATTTTTTAAATTTTAAATTTCATTTTTTTTCTATAAAAAAAACGGCTCAAAATATTTTGAGCCGTTTTTTGTTATTCTATTGTTTACTTGAACTAAGAAAATATTTTCTTGTACCAAGGTTTTTTATCTTCTCTAACACCATAGCCATATCCATAACCGTAGCCTTTTGTTGAGTCAGTGTCGTTAAGAACGATACACATATTAGGCAGCTTTTTTTCTTTGTAGAAAGTATTGGCAATATTTAACATTCTTTTTTCTAATACATTTGCACGCATTACATAAACAAACGTATCAGCATTTTTAGCTATTAATATGGTATCGGTAACCAAACTGACAGGTGCTGTATCAACAATAATATAATCGTATTCTTTTTTAAGTTCTTCAAAAAGCTGATCTACTCTTTTACTCATTAATAATTCTGCGGGATTTGGAGGAATAACCCCTGAAGGAAGTATAAAGAAATTTTCATATCCTTTATGCTTGATAACATAATCCTGAACATTTTTATCGTTTGAAGATAAATAATTGGTCAATCCCATACTCGGAACATCAATATATTCACCAAATTTTGGGTTTCTAATATCTGCACCAATCAATAAAACTCGTCTTCCGGACAAGGCAAAAGTTGCCGCCAAGTTTACAGATATAAAAGTTTTTCCTTCTGATGGAAAAGTAGAGGTTACAAAAATAGTTTTCGCTACCCCCTCAGGAACTTTGGTGAGCATAAACTCTAAATTGGTCCGCACAATTCGAATTGCTTCTGCGGAGCTTGTCCTGCTTTCCGATTTAATTAGTTCGGCAATATCATCAGAAGTTGGCACATCTCCAATAAAAGGAATTTGTGTTTTACCTTCTAAATCAAGTTTGCTCTTAATTTTGGTATCTAATAAATCATCAGCGTAGATAATCCCAAAAGGAACCAGCAAACCTAAAATAAGACCTGCCAAATAAATAATTTTCTTTTTAGGACTAATTGGAAACTTCTCTGCTTTAGCTGCATCTATAACGCGTGCATTTGGCTCTGTTGCCGATAAAGAAATAGCAGTTTCTTCGCGTTTTTGCAATAAATATAAATACAATTCTTCTTTTACTTTTTGCTGTCTGGCAATAACTCTAAACTGGCGCTCCTGAACAGGAATTTTACCAATTTTACTATTCAATATTCCTTCCTGGCTTTTAATATCACGATTCTGGATTTGTAAATTAGACTGCATACGTCTCAAACTTGCCGCCACATTTGATTTTAACGAATTTATCTGCTGATCTAATTTTACCACTGATGGATTTTCAACTGTGGCCGATTTCAATATTCTGTTGCGATCTAAAACCAGCTGATTGTAAGTGCTAATTAATCCTGAAGCATCACCATTATCCGTGATCATATTAGAAGGCAGTAAATCTGAATTTGTGCTTTTTTTAATAAAATCCAATAAAGAAGAAACCACATTCAATTGAATTTCTGTCTCTACTCCTTTTTTATCATATTCATTAGAACCTTCAATAAAAAGTTTAGCTTCAGATTCAATATCGGTTAATTTATTAGTTTTTTTAAAACTCTCTACATCCTGTTCTACTCCGTCAAGCTCTTGTGCAATTAATCCTAAACGACCAGCAATAAATTTAGAGGTGTTTTCAGAAATGAAATTTTTATCTTCTGCAGCATCTTCATTATATATATCAATCATGGTATCTAAAAAATTTTCTGCTTTTTTAGATACAGGGTCAGAAATCGAAATGCTAACCACACTGCTGGTTTTACTTATAGGTTCCACTTTTAATTTCTGTCTAAAACCTTCTGCCAACTCATCCAATTGGTTTATTACAATACGAATAGACTCAAAACGACCTGTATGATTTTTTCCGTAAAAAGCTGTTTTTTGTATAATTAAGGTTCCGATTCGAGTTGGTATTTTCTCTCCGTATTTAAATTCCTTTTTTGACGAAAGAATAAATCCGCCTTTCTCGTCGTCTTCGATTTCATCTTCTAATGCAAAAGTAGTAGAATCCAAAAGCTTACATTCTAAAACTTGCTTAGCTTCATTGAATAAAAGCACTTTACTTACAAAATATGCTTTAATAGGGGTTTCAGCATAAATATCACGATCTACAACATTTCCTTTAACAAATAATGAGACATTTAAATTCAGTTTTTCGATAGTACTTTCTACTAAAGTTCTCGATTTTAAAATTTCAATTTCATTATCTACGTTACTTTTCATACTCCCTCCCAAACCTAAATCAGCAAAAGCAGATAACTCAGAAAGCATCCCTCCCTTTTTTTCATCTTTCACTAAAATAGTTGTAGTTGCCTGATAACTTGGCGTTGTATAGCGTAAGTATATAAAAGATAAGGCTAAACCAATTATAATACTTAATAAAAACCAACGCCAATGAACTAAATATTTATCTAGCTGTTCGCGCAGGTTAACGTCTTCAATTTCGCTATCTATAACATCGTTATAAAAATCTTGCTTTTGCATTTGTTATTTAAATTTATCTGAAAATTAGAACTGAAAGTGATACTAGAATAGAAACGGCAGATATAATTACTGAAGTATTTGGACCTACAGCAGAAGAATTCACTCTGGTTTTATTTGGCTCAACATATACCACATCATTTTGAGTCAAATAATAAAAAGGAGAATTAATAAAATCTGACTTTGTAATATCTACTCTGTTATATGACTTTACACCATTAATCTCTCTTATAACCAAAATATTATCTCTTTTGCCATAAATGGTTAGATCTTTTGCCATGCTTAGTGCTTCAATTAAAGTAATACGCTCGGAAGCTATAGAATAAGTTCCAGGTAAATTAACCTCGCCTTGCAATGACACTTTAAAGTTCATGATTCGAAGATTAACTATCGGACTTTTAATATAAACGCCAATTCTATCCTGCAATAATTTAAGAGCTTCAGTTCGAGTTAAACCTCCAATCTTTAGCTTTCCTAGGACTGGAAATTCGATATTACCGCTCTGATCTACTAAATAAAGCTGTACTGTTTCCTGTCCACGAATAATATCTTGTCTGTTATTAGTAGCGGTACTGTAAGACTTTAGATTAAAAGGAATAGCAACTTCAGGGTCATCTGCAGAAACTATAATCATTAGCAAATCGTCTGGTTGTATTTTAATTTCATATGAATTTGAATTATGCTGCGTATTTAGATTATCAATATTTTGATAATACACTACATCTTGCTTGGATGCACAGGAAATGCATAAAAATATCAATAATAAAAGAGTAGATGTTTTTTTGTAATAGGAAAGGTTCATTTTCATTCTGTCTATAAATTGAAGGTCAAATATAATGATTAATAAATTTAATTGTATTTAAGATAATGATCTGCTGAAAAATACAACAGATCATTAATTTTTTATCTATTTTTTTTTT
>Ga0247815_10002488_pt1 | contig 13641 bp, 10 predicted proteins | sample UWRJL194509B1_FD_181014 | JGI IMG/M metagenome (GOLD analysis project Ga0247815, IMG submission 181014) | Plant litter microbial communities from Arlington Agricultural Research Station in Wisconsin, United States - UWRJ-L194-509B-1 | ecosystem: Environmental > Terrestrial > Plant litter >... | reverse complement strand
TGCTGACCGTTGTAGTGTCAACTTTGTGCCAGGTGTGCTGCGCCATGTGCATCGCCTCAAGTTGATTCAACTTGTAGACATCACTAGGAGTTGTGCCGTTGTCATAAAGCTTGACAGTGTGCTCAACTAATGCCTTACAATAGTACACTTTGAATGTGCGAATGATGCCCTGATCCAGCGGCTGAATGTGTGATGTAAGGTTGGGCTGAAAGTACTCAATGCGAATGTTGCTCAGGTCCGTTGGTGGGACATGGCCAGAGAAATTGTCCACAAATAGAATGATCTTGTGATCCTTGCACTGCAGCCACTTGTTCCACTGACATATCCAGGTCTGGAAGAGGTCAGTTGTCATCCAGGCCGTGGCATTGTTTGTGTACTCAAGGCCCAGCTGCTTGCCAGTTCTGTGGCCACTATGATAAAGGGCTCAAGTTACTCAGAGCCATCTGCATTGACAGTAAATGTGTAAGTGAGGCAATCCTTCTTTCCTTTGACGCCTCCCACGGCCTTCTTCACCAGCCCTCAATCGGGTGGCATGCTTCCAAGCATTGTCAGCACGAGCAATGTGCAAGATGTTAGTAGATAATGTGTACCTCCAGAACAATCCTGTTTCATCCAGATTAAAGATGTCACATGGGGCGCAGCCTGCTGTTGCGAGCAGCTTGCACACTTGCTTGTGCTCCGTCTCCACTGCTATCAGATCCACTGAGCCTGCCTCCCCATACTTCTTGAAGCACTTCAACCCAGCTGACCATTTAGCCTTTTCCAGCCAGCCATTGCTCAAGGTGAGTCGCTTGTCAGCTGGAACTCCAGCAAGGTCCGCAAAGGCTCACCACTTTGTGCACAGCACATCTCCGGACAGCTGAATTCTGCTGTCCATCACCTTTTGAATCCAAAGCTCCAAGGCCTCCGTCACTAGAGGATGCTGAGTCTGATGCACTTGCTTGGCACTGCGCTGACTGTTGTTCAACATGCCAGCAAACCACTTGTGCCACCCAACCTCCCATGCAAGCCACTGGGAGAGGAGAGGCTGGTTCAAACAAAGGTTTGGATAAATCTTGTTGAAGTACGCAGTGGTCTTGGTCTGATTCCCACAGTTTGCGTGTTGCCAGTCTAGGATTTTGATGCACTATTTTGCCTGCACAGTCTCTTTGTGCGTGAAAGTTGGCGGATTTTCAGTCTCAGCAGCATTGTCCGCCACCTGCACCTTTGTTGGAGGCTTGTAAATGACTTCCTGTCTTGCAGAAATGTTAGGTGAGCTGAAATTGGGGCTGGGGCTATGTGCACTTGTGTTTGACCGTGGGAGCTGCTGCCACGTGGATGGTCACCTCCCTAAGCCTCTTGACTATGGACTTGCCCTTCTCATCAAGCTCTTCCACTGCTTTCTCACAGTCTGGCACACTCTGCAGCTGCCTGAGCAACAGCATTTCATCTATGAGATTTGCGTCACTGTCCAGCCATGCCTCATCAGCTTTGGAGACTGGTTGCTGTGCAGCCAAAGCGGCCTGATTATTCTCGTGTTGAGTCTTGTGGCTTGCTTTCAGCTTGTTCAGACCCTTCTGGAGGGCTGTGAGAAGGTTGGAGGGCATTGGAAGTGACAAAGGTGCGAAATCTCTCACACCCAACCATCAATTTGGACCCTGATACCTTGTCACACCTTCACATCATGAGCTATGTGGCCCCCATGCAGCCATGGGTTATGGGTCATCAGAGGTTTCCGTGTTATTCATCACTTTTTGGTGTGCACCAACTCAGGATCCACCAAAATTCATGGCTTATGGGAGATTATTTGCATCCAGAGGTATGGCCTAGAGGAGGTTCTACTGTACCCAAAGGATTGAATGACTGAGCAATGGTTTACGTGCGTTGGCAACCTCCTGCTACTCTCCTTCCACTGCCTGCAACTTTGTAAATTTCTTGAGGATTTCTGACATATTGCTTTGAGAAAATCAGTATCTTTTCTCAAGTCATTCTTGCAATTTCTCATAGAAATCCCCAAGAAAATCGCTTACAAATATGTGAGAATTATTCAATAAATGCCAATTTCTTGCAATTTTAGGTCAGATTCTCTCCAAAAATTGTTCAAGATTTCTCACTGAGAATATCCAGGGAAACCTCAAGAAATCATGCTGATTTTCTTAGTGAAATATGAGTGAAATCTGCAAGAAAATTTCGAATTTGCTGGCAGTGTTCTGTACCCACATGCTGGTGAGTTTTCTTTTGTCTCTTGTTGTTCTGCCGTCCTTTGGGTGGGTTGTTCTCTGTACAGTACCACCGTCTGAGAGTTGGACACTGGCCAGTTCCAACCGGCTGCAATAATGAATTCATTTTTCATTTTTTCTCTTTGCACAAATAGTATGATTTTGCTGAAAGGTGCTAGGGACTTGTTTGAGATATTTTATGCGGCCATCAGGGGAGTTCAGAGTGTGTGATGGGGACCTGATTGGGGACCATTTGAGGACATAAACTCCCCAGGGTCCACCAATGCTACAAGTCTATTGAGGCTGACATGGATTAAATAAGCAGAGAATGGGGTGACTGAGGTAAAGGCTGTTGTTGTGTCCGGTGCTGTTTGAAGATTCTAGGCAGGGCGCACAGCGATTTGAACAAGCTCATTGCCCATGTCTATCGTAGCAAGGTCAGGCAGAACCAGCCAAAGGCTTGATTTGCCTTTGGACATGGTTCTGAAGAGTTGATGCTGGGAATCTTGGGACAACATGAGATCAAGAGGCGTCTATTGGCCACGGCTGAGGGGCAGGTTGTCCTCCTCCTCCTCACCACAAACCTTGATTCAATGGCTACAGCTGCTCTCACCACACACACCATCAAAGCACAGTCTGATTCTTGTGTCAGAGAGTCTGAAGAGGTGGAGAGGTGTGGTTGCAGACTCCTTTGCAACCTGGCCTTGGACATGGGCCTGGTGGTCAGGTACCCTGGTGGCTTGCCTCTCTCCGACAATGCTGAGGACAGAAACACCAAGCCCCGAGATGTATAGTGAAGGCCATGCGGACCATGAGTGAGAATTGTAGCATTGCCTCAACAGGCAGTGGCACTGACCTGGCCCATTGCAGGCAGAGACACATTGCAATTGACAATGTGGCAACCATGCTGGACACACTGCAGTTTGACCAAATGGATGACATTGCTGAGGAATCTCTGTACCAGTTCAACCAGGCACTTGCACCTGGGGTTGTGTGGCGTGAAGCTCATGCCTGCAATGCAGCCCTGGCCCTGGCTGAACATGTTGCTGCAGCTGTTGGTACTGTTCAAGCTGCAGCTGACATCAAAGAAAATGAGAGAGCGGAAGTGGAAGCTAGCATTTGTCACCTTCACATTGTGCTCCAGCCAGATGCCAATGTCCACACCATTGGTGCAATTGAGGATGCCCTGACCACTCCAAACATCTCTCCCAGCAAGATAGCCAAGTTCTTGCACAAGACAGTCACCAATGCTGTCAAGGTCAAACAGAGATAGCCAATTACACGGGTATACCCCCAGGTGGGCCAGGCCAACCCGTATTCGACCTGTCAAAACCCATGACCCAGACATGCGGGTCATGGGTTACCCGTGATATTTATTTCGCTAAAATTTGTTCACAGACTACTTGTGTATATGTAGATAGGATATTAATTATAGACAGAGGTTCCAATGCCACAGAGAGTGTGGTGGGGTAACATCACTTCTGAACCAGAAGTTACCTCTCACCCGAGAGCAGAACGTGATCTAGAATGTGCAAACTGTGCAAAATAAATCTAAACACAAGATAGAATGATGTTGCAGAAGCTGGGATGTGTTGGGACAAAGGGAGAGGGAGCAGAGCAGTGAGGGAAGGTGAGGGAGCTGCCAGGCAGAAAGAAAGGGGTGCAATCTTTTTACCTACTGGGTCAATTTGTGAGGTTCTTGCAGCCTGTAGTACCAACGTGTGTTGAATACACACATATCGGTCACGTGGATACGGCCCGGTATGCAAGGAAAGATGCTGGGCTTAGAACACATTGTTCTGAGTGATCAAGCAATCGGATACACACCTTCCAGTCCTGGAATGTCTCGTGCAAGCCGGTATGGGTAGGGAACAGTGAGAGCCGGGCGGGGAAGGCCCAGGAGGGGCCGGCACAATTTGCGTGGATTTAAACTCCACTTGGAGCACGTGGCCCCCTCTGTCTCAGCCCACACACTGCTGCAGACAACAAAAATGGAGAATTAAATGAAGGCACAGGTATATATTAGCTAGATACTGCTCAATTGGATCATAAAATGTACATAAATTCATTAAATTCACAATGTGGGCCTAGGGTGGGATACCCAGACAGGTACCCCTGGGTCTACATGGGTTTTCCAGCCCAACCTGTACCCGTACCCAGCCGGGTACAGGTCAAAACCCGTCCGGGTTACCCATACCCATGGCATTTGCTAAACAGAGAGCCCACGATGAACCAGTTGAGCAGCCGATTCTCTCTCTGTCTCTCACAGGGCAGTCACTGACGTATGCAAATGTAGCGCCAACTGGCCGTTCAAGATCTAGCCAAGATCACGGGTCTGGGTAACCCAGCTGGGTTTTGTACCCAGGCCAGACCCAGGGTACCCAGCTGGGTCCCCCAACTCAGGGTTTGGTCTCTCATTTTGGACTTTATGTACACTTTGGTCTAATAACAGGCTTTCACAAACATTAGAGTACTCTCAAACAACACAATTGCATTGTGTCTGCAGTCTGTATCTTGGGGTGGGGCAAACAACTTCATCAAATCGGAGTTTGAAACAAGGCACCTGTTGTTCCCTCCTCACCGCAAGCCCCACCTACATCTGTGCACTTCCCAATAGACATTCCCATCATACTTACATTTGATTCACAGCTGGCTTCAGCTGGCTGTAAGTGATTTTTCTTAAGCATGGGTATGGCTATGGTGTGAGTAACCCATGACCCAAGACCCATGGGTGATTCTCAGGGTGTACCCATGGGTTACCCAGACCCACCATAGGGCAGGTCTGGGTATCTGCGAGTATGAGTATGGGTTGGAGTTTTTGACCATGGGTTACCCAGGATCATGGCTATCAAGATCTGCCCAAAGGCACCATCCAGTCTGCGCTCAAGGCCAGATACAAGTTGTGTTTGTCTGTTGACAAGTTTGTCTCACATGTGTCTCAGACCAGCAGAGCCAGCCATAATGAGAGGGTTTGCCTTGAGCTCCAGACAGCCGTTCAGGGCATCAACTATGGCTCCAAACATGACTGGGTTGGCATGGCCATATATTATCTTGCTTAATGCTGATATAGACCCAGTCATGTGCAGGTTGAGGCTATGGAAAAGCTGGGCATTAGTTGGGATCATGGCATTGGCAATGTGGCCAAGAAACTGCTCCACGCAGAGGGCAACAACAACAATGTGGTGTTCTGGTCCATGTAACAGCTCAGCTTGCAGTCTACTCCCACAAGAAGTTGCTGGAACAGTATCTCAACAAGGAGTGCAAATGTCACACCATGGCCAGCCACCTTGGCGACACTTTTACAACAGTGTGTCTCCTATTGCCAAATATGTAAAACTCCCTGTTTCTTATTTGTGGCCATCTCAGCTTGGCTTTCTTCTTCTTGATGATCCAAGCTGGAAACTCAAGCATGTTGCTCAAGAGGAACAGTACCATACTCAGGCCCTGGTCTACTGGTTTTCCAATTTACCTCCTGCTTTCATAATCTTCTGGGCTTCTGCACTGCTGGTTTTTGTTGTGCTCACATAGGTAGTCATCCTTGATACTGCTTTCCCACATGTACAATGTATCTCTGTGGGTAGGGGCCTGTCCTATTTGGCTTGGTCTGGACCCATCCCGATCCAGCTCCTCACCTTCCTGATGTGGCTCATCCCTGCCTTCCCACCTTCTCAGGTTTCTGCCCTTGTCTCCCATCACACTTCCTGATGCTCTGCAGCCACACCGAGCAACTGAGGTGAATTGATGAGCAAGGGCGAATATGAAAGGTTACACACCTGCAGCAAGGGAAAGAGCAACTGAGGGAAAACCTCAATTGCTCCCCCACTGCAGTTCTATACATGTGGAACCAAATACACACAAACCTCAGAAATGTCCGAAACTCTACATGAGTGGTGCATACAGTGAGATGGGTCAGGTACAAGATTGTTGAAAATCAACACTCCCCCCAAATCTGCCACATCTCACAAGCACAGAGAACAATACCAAGTGCCTTGTGGCAGCACTGCATGTCAGCCTGTGCAAGTGACTTGGTGAAAATGCCAGCCGTTTGCTCGGTGGTTGGTACAAACATTGGTGCTATGTGTCCGTCTTCGACAGCGTCATGCAGCAATAGAAACGCAAGTCAGGTGTTTCATGTGACCATGATACTCTGGGTTCTTAGCTATGCTGATGGCACTCTGGTTGTCCATTGCAAGTGTTGACAGGCCAGGTAGCGTGAATCCAAATTTGTTGAGTAGTTGTCGCATCCATGCAACTTCCTTGCCAGCGTCCATGGCTGACACATATTCAGCTTCCGTCGTTGACAGTGCAGTGATTGTCTGTAGGTGTGATGACCATGACACAGCAGCATTGGCAATGAGTAATGCATAGCCACCAGTTGAGCATCCATTGTCAACATTGCCGGCATGATCAGTGTCGCAGTACACGGTGAAGATCCCATGTGGATCAAATAGATTGTGCCGATACACAAGTCGTGCGTCCTTCGTACCTTGCAGGTAGTGAAACAGGTGCTTCACTGTGTTCCAGTGTTTGATACCGGGATTAGCAATGAAGCGACATAGTGTCGTGATGGTAAATGAAATGTCCGGTTGCGTCGAAGTGGCGAGGTACAGCAGTGCACCGACGGCATTGCCATATGGTATGTCGGCCATCTCTGCATGCTCCTCATCAGTCTGTGGGGAGTCTACCTGTGATAGATGCAGGCCAGGTGTCATTGGCGTTGTGACTGATGCGCAACTGGACATGGAAAACCTCTCAAGGATCTTGATGATGTACTAGCGCTGTGATAGCTCAACAGTGCCAGCAGTAAGATCCTGTTTGACGGCAATGCCAAGCACAAACTCAGTTGTCCCAAGGTTGTGCAGCTTGAAGAACTGCGAGAGCTGTGTGACAAGTTTGGTGTTGAGCTCATCACTACTTCCAGCAAAAGTTCTGTCATCAACGTGGGATGGGAGCAGGACTAGGTCATTGCCATTGTGGTAGACAAAGACTGAGCCCACACTGTCTAAGATCACGTGGAGTCTGAGTTCATCGACCAGGATTTGGCGCAACTTAATTTGCCATGTGCGAGCACCTTGCTCGGTACCATAGATCCCCTTACGCAATTTGCAGACCATGTTGCACCCACCAAGTGCAAAACCCTCAGGCTGGTGCATGTAGATGTCCACGTCAATGTCGCCATTGAGGAACACATTGCTGATGTCAATTGATTGCACAGGTAGTCCAAGAGCAGCAGCAAGTGCAAAGGTGGTGCAAACTGCCAGTGGTGGTGCTGTTGGCGCATATGTCTTGAAGTAGTCAACACCGGGGCGTTGTGTGAATCCATGTGTGACAAGTCTGGCCTTGAGCCTCTCAACAGTGCCATCTGTGTGCCACTTGGTCTTGAGCACCCAGCGGTTGTCGACTACATGGACACCTGGTGGGCATTCAACAAGTTCCCATGTGCCGTTGTGCTTGTGCACAGCCATCTCTTCCGCAAAAGCCTCAGCCCATTGTGCAGCATTGCTGCAAGCCATGGCTTCACGGTATGAGCATGGGTCGGCAAATAGGTCGACACCCACTACATGTGCATCCTCCAGGTCCTTATTGATAGCCACTTGCATCTGCTATAGGTGGGCTGCATGTGGCTACATCTGAGTATGAGTCATTTGTGCAGACCCATGCAGGAGAGAGGATGGGTATGAGTGGTGGTGAAGCTTCCTGCTTGGGCGGTGGTGGTGGCACTTGTTCTTGAGTGGTGCAGTTCTGTTGACATTGGACGGCTACTGGGGCACGCCAGTCAGGAGGTGGGAATCGAACTCATTTTGGTCTACTCACCTGCAGACTTGAAGGGAGTGGCGGGAAATTGGGTGAGGGTGACCTTGATTGGGGTGGTGAATTGTCCTGAGGAGCAGGAGGTGGCAGAGGAGGTGACAGTGGAGCTTGAACAGGTGCTGGGGGTACTGGACGATCAGAGTCATTGTCATTGTCATTGCTGTTATCCCCCCCTGGACCCAGTGCCAGCAAGATAGGTGCCTTTGGCACATCTGAAGTGTGCGGGGGAGACAGAAGTGGTGCCAGAATGCCTGTTGCTAGCTTCAATAGTGGGAGGTAGTGTTCATCGAAATCTGCGCACTTGTTCACAATGGGCTTGTGAGCTTCCATCTGCGGAAGTCTGGGGGATACCCAATAAAGATGCCTAGTACCATGTGCCAGTCGGGTTTGTTGCACTTGTCACGCTGGATATGCGCATATGCACGGCAACCCCAGATGCAAAGGTGAGCGAGATCGGGTTTAGAGCTGTACCATAGTTTGTATGGTGTTGTGTCCTGTGAACGACTGGACGCCGAAGAAGACAGGAGTCTATTCCATATGTGGACAAAAGAAGACAGGGCCTCACCCCAGAATGACCGAGGTAGGCCTGATTCGGCAAGGGCGGCAGCAATTACTTCCACAATAGTGTGGTTGGCGCGCTCAGCTACACCGTTCTGCTGCAGAAGATTGCAAGTAGAATGTTGTACCTCAATTCTGCTTGTATGGAACAACTCCCATGCATGACCAATGAACTTGCCGCCTTTGTCGTCCTGGAAAGCCTGGATCCTGCAGCCAGTGCGTGTCTCTGCAAAAGCCTTTGAATGCACAGAAGGCGTCAAAGGTGTCCGATTTGGTCTTCAGCGGATACACAGCATTAGCCAATGCCCTGGGTCTACCCAAGGGTACAGAGGGCCAACCCATACCCAACCCATCAAAACCCAGTACCCAGGTAGCCTGGGTCTGGGTAACCCATGGGTTTTTGGACACATGACCCTTGGGTCATGGGTCATGGGTTATCCTCACCATACACCAACCCAGACACTGATTTGTGGCACCAGAAATGAGGTTGCACAAGTAAAATATTACAACATGTACATTTTTAATACATCTGCAGACATCTGACAGCAAGAGAGTTTATATGCATGTGATTTTTTAACTTGGAACACTGGTTGAAATATGTGGGCACCAGCTCTTCAGGCCATAGACTGACAAAGAGGTGTTTCAGCACTCAGGTAGTATTGAAACTTTGGTACATAGAGTAATATCTTGAAAAAAATGTACATTATTTGAAGGAATAGATGCTGTGGAATTAAGGTGGAATACCCATGTGGGTCCCATGGGTTTCATGGGTTTCTGAAAGCCAACCCAGACCCAGACCCAGCTGGGTATGGGTCAAGACCCACATGGGTTACCCATACCCACACCAGTGACGAGGTTCTTCTGTCTGGCATGTTTGAGCTCTGCCAAGTTGTGGTGCATTGTGCGCCAATGCCAGAGTGACAGGTCGAGCGGGATGGTGGCTTGATCAGTGGCTGCAAGTGGGGAGTCGTTGCAAGCTGTGGTGCCGTCGAGGAATGCAGCACATCTGTCAGTGATACAGGCTGTGAGGACAAGAGTTCCATTGAGCGAGAATGTAATGGTGGTGTTCTCAGCACAAACAACAAAACTTTTATGGCAGATGAGGTGCAGCACGGACAACAAGTTGCATTGCAAACCGGGTACATGGAGCACACACGTAAATCCTACAGCAGGCATATCATCCCCCCCCCCAGACAAGGCACAAAAGCAACTGTGCCAACTCCAGCTGCGTTCACAACATTTCCGTCAGCAAGACGCACTGGAGTGCTGCACAATTCGTAGGTCACAAAGAACGCCCAGTGCGGTGTCATATGAATTGTAGCACTGGTGTCTGCGATCCATAAATCGTCAGCATCATCCGACGATGATGGGGAGAGTGAATATGCATGTGCTGTAGTTGCAGTCTCAGTGTCGACATCTGCTGTTGTGAAGCGCACTGCAGCAGGTGGAGCAGCGGCAGCGGTAATGAGCTTCTTGAGATTGGCAATTTGCTTCCTGTAGCAGTCTTTGGTGGTGTGAGGCTTTCCGCATCTGGGGTAAGTGCATGTGGGCCACTTGGTTTTGGGCTTAGGTGGTGGCTTCAAGCCAGATTGTGTCGACACTGCATTGCCTTTCTCGGTGACTGAGCCGGTGGTGTCCACCAACAACAAGCCATGTTCGGTCTTCTTGAGGCCATATAGGGTGGGGTTGGTGGCATGGCTGCCGTCCTCAGTAACAAGGCGCTGATGCAACTTGGCAATGTTGGTAGGGTTCGACTTTTTGGTGAGTAGAGTGGTGATGAGTGTCTTGCAGCATTTATCCTCTGAGAGTCCATGTATGATGGTGACAGCTGGGAACTCGATGTCCTGTGTGGTGAGTGTGAAGCTGGCTTGGCGACTTTCAATGATGAGCTGCATGGAGCCCTGAACACGGCCAGCGTAAGTGTTGTGATGAGATGATATAAAGCCGCTGTGAGGCGGGCTAAGTGACTGGTGCGATAATACAGGCCAAATGCTCGAGGGAATACTCACCTGTGAGGCGGGCTAAGTGACTGGAGAGTCACCGCCCCACAGGCGAGTCCTTTTGTACAGGTCAGAGGGCTTCACAGCCCCGATACAGCATGATAAGAGAAACGTGCATAAGTGGATACGAGTTGCGGTCAGCTGGCAAGGTCCATTGTCCGTAAGGACGCATAAGCGGGAGCAATCCTCAACACCTCCCCTCGCTCAAGCACGCCAAGTGCGATAAGCGAAATCAATCTCCTCGGTATCCGTGGACAACGTCATCGACGAATTGTCCCATGCTGCATGAGTGTTGTACAAAAGCGGGGCGCGGCAGCGCCTTGGTGAGGCAGTCGGCGATCATCTGGTCGGTTGGGCAGTAATGGAGCTCCACGAGCTCCGCCTTGATCATGTTGCGGATCCAGTGCCACTGGATGTCGATGTGCTTCGTGTGCTGGTGGAACACGTCGTTGCGTGCGAGGGCGAGCGAGCCCTGGTTGTCACCGAAGATGACCATCGGGTCGAGTTCTGCGCCAAGCTCCTTGAGGAAGTGGTGAATCCAGATCGCCTGCTTCGTAGCCTGCGTCAGAGCCATGTACTCAGCTTCAGTAGTAGACAGCGCCACAATTGACTGCTTCTTGCTCTGCCATGAGACGGCGCCAATGCCCATCTTGAAGACGTACGAGCCGGTCGATTTGCGGTCGTCGCGATCGCCAGCCCAGTCCATGTCGCTGTAGCCGGCCAGCTTGAGATCTCCTCCAAGCGTGATGCCCACACGACGCGTGTGGTACAGGTACTGGAGAACGTGCCGGGCGGCGTTCCAGTGGGTGCGGCCGGGGTTGGACATGTACTTTGCAAGTACACTGGTGGGATAGGTGATGCGCGGGGCGGTAGTAGAGACGAGGTAGAGAAAGCTGCCGACCAACTCCATATACTGTGGGCGAATGCCGCTCATGTCGTCCTTCTCCTCCTCGGTCTTGGGACATGAGTTGGCGGTCAAGATGGTGCTGGGTGCGAATGGCGTGGAGATGGGGTGCGAGCTGGTAACTCCAAAGCATTCGGCGAGTTTGAGAATGTACGCCTCCTGCGTGAGCTCGATCATGCGCGACTCGCGCTGGTAGTCAAATCGAATGTTGAGTGTCCAAGTGAGCGGGCCCTCGCCCGATATGCCATACTTCTGGCGGAAAGCGTCCTCCAACTCCAAGAGGCGGTCCTCGCAACCAAAGCTGGTCACGTCGTCAACCCACCAAGACACGAACGTGCGCGTCTCGTTGTTCCAGACCTTGAAGTAGACGCACTTGTCGATGTTGAGGCGCACATAACCGAGCTCCGTCATGAACTCGTGTAGCTCCTCGGCCCAGTAGTCGCCGCCCTGAATCGTCCCATAGATAGGCTTGTTCAGCTTCCAGACAGCCGTGGGGTCAGTTGGGTGCTCAAGACCCGGTGGCGGTTGCATGTAGAGCTCCTTGCGCAAAGGGCAATGGAGATACGCCGAGGTAACATCAAACTGGCGCATGTGAGCCTGGTTGGAGGCTGCGATGGTCATCAAGATGCGATGCGAGTCGTATTGCATGACAACGGAGCGCGGCTGGTTGGGATCGTAGTGCAGGCCCTCAACCTGCGTGAAACCGCGCACGCAAACGCGCACCTTAAAGCCAGTAACCTCCCCTTGCGCGCCACGTTTCATGCACAAGACAGTCGTCGAGTCCATGAGTGGCGTGTTGGGCGGTCGGGTTGCCCAATCATACACGTTGTGGTTGATGAGGTTGGCGTTCTCCTTGTTGAGTGCTGCACGCCATTCTGCCGCAAAAGGACCGTTGAGTGCCTCATGCACTGGGATCGTGTCGTCTGGTTCGAGAGGTGTCATCGCTGTGAACGCCGCCATCGCGCATCTAAACGCATGTCCTGAACGTGTCTCGCGTCCGCTGACACTCTCTGCACCACGAGTCGTATGCGATGACAACTCCCTGAGGGCCTTCTCCTCGCGCGTCTCCTTTCGCGGTGGTGGTAGAGTGGTGGATGACGATGGTGGCGATGTTGGCTGCGCAGGCGGAGATGCAGTAGCTGGTGTCGTGGAGGTTGCAGCGGCTGGCGCGCTGCTGGGCGTCTGCAGCCACGGCGAGAACACGAGCTCGTCGGGCTCATCCACGATCTTCACCTCGCCTGGAGTCGATGCTGGCACAGCTGGCGGGAGCGACACATCATGGAAAATGACGTCGTATGTGTCGCGTACGGCTCCGTTCGCGTCAAGCACGCGATAACCTCCGTCAAAAGGCAGGTAGCCGACGAGTCGTCCTGAGTACGCCTTCGGGTCCAGCTTCAACCGCTTCTCCCTTGGGATCGTCACACTGACGTTGCAGCCGAAAACATGGAGATGGCGAAGGTCGGGCTTCTCCCCATAGAAGACCTCGTATGGCGTGCGATAGCTGTTCACGCGTGTGGGCGACCTGTTCCGTAAGTAAGCCGCCACGGTAAATGCCAAAGACCAATACTTCTTCGGTAGTGCTGCATCGATCAGCATACTGCGCGCCATCTCAATGATCGTGCGGTTCATTCGCTCTGCAATGCCGTTCTCCTCCGGCGTGTACGGGACACTCGTGAGAAGGGCGATACCGTGTTCGTCGAGGTACACCTTGAGTTGTCCCTGCGTGAACTCGGGCGTGTTGTCTGCCATGACAGCGCAAATCTTGTGGCCTGTGCTGCGCTCAACCATCGCCTGCCAACGCTTGAAGGCATCGGCGGCGTCGCTACGCTGCCAGAGTGGTTCTGACGATGTGACCCAAGAGTGGTCATCGACGATGGTGAGAGTGTAACGCTTTCGATCATACGATGTCATCTCGAACGGTCCGATGATGTCGAGATGGATGAGGTTGAGTGGTGCCGCCACGCGCGATCTTCCGCCAGAATGCGGCTTCCGCGATGCCTTGCCTTCGATGCAGGCAGCACAATCCGTGTGCTTGGGCGGTGGCTCAGTTGTCGTGAGCGGTGTTGCCAATGCAGCGCCCTTGACAAGACGTTCGACGTCACGCATGTTGAGATGACCTGTCATGCGGTGCACGTCATACCATCCGACGTGCTGGTGACCTTGCGCAGCT
>Ga0247815_10002487_pt1 | contig 13647 bp, 17 predicted proteins | sample UWRJL194509B1_FD_181014 | JGI IMG/M metagenome (GOLD analysis project Ga0247815, IMG submission 181014) | Plant litter microbial communities from Arlington Agricultural Research Station in Wisconsin, United States - UWRJ-L194-509B-1 | ecosystem: Environmental > Terrestrial > Plant litter >... | reverse complement strand
CTTGAGATATATAAGGCTAGGTTGACGCCTTCGGAGCTCGTTCAGTCCCACGACCACGAAGCCGTTCGACATGCAGTTCTTCCGTCTCTCCGTCCTCACTGCTCTCCTGGCTGTGGCTTCTGCCGCAGTTCTTGAAGCCAACCTTCTGGAGGAGCGTGCATGCCAGTGCTGCCCGTGAGTTTTGCTTTTGCACTGATTTGCGGCGTACAGTCGATGCTGACTTCCGTTGTAGGTGCGCCTGCAACCCCGGCTGCCCTCTTGAGACACCTTGATTCTGAGATTCCGAACGGAACCTCTGTAATTTGGATCATAATGAGCCAGTCTCTGTTGTGACGAACTCGAATAATCTCTGTGGTGGCGTGAGATCAGACCGTGAGGGATGCTACTCCGAGATAACTGTGCAACTAAGCTTGAGACGAGTGCATGAGCTCTCACGTGATATGACAGCACAAGCTTTGATCTGAAAGCTTTTAGCGCCTTGTGTGTATTCAACAAGCTGGGTGCACTTTTATAACAAAGTGTCAACTCATGCGAACAGAAGCCGTCACCGCAAATTACTGAGGTGGACAGTGCCGACTTGGATACGTAAAGATTGCGTACTGAGGCTGCTTTCTTCGTCAAGTACGTGAGCCTGGTTGATCGAGGGATCAGCTAAAAGTAGCTCCGACTCCTGAACCAGCAGCGCACTCCACGCATCGTGCGGATCAAATTCACCCAATTCATATTGTACCACAAATAGACACATAAGTTCCACTGGTGTCCCGGTGCATATAAATCAGGTCGTCATTATACGAGGTGGCAATCCAGTCCCACGATCTCGCAGTCGTTCAGTATGCAGTTCTTCCGCCTTGCAACGCTCATCGCTCTTCTGGCTGTCGTCTCCGCCGCAGTCCTTGACGAAAGTCTGCTAGAGGAGCGCAGATGTCTGTGCTGCCCGTGAGTTGACACCAAGCCCGCGCATTTTGTAATCCTAATGATTTGTTTTGCACCCTCGTAGATGCTCCTGCAACCCAGGCTGTGATAAATGAGAGTTGATTGTGCTTGTCTCTTACAAAGAATTGATTCTTTTTCGCGGCGAGCACTCCTATTCTCGGCAACAGCGTGAGACAATGCTGTCACGTGCGGTCCGACTGAACTTATCCACCTCGTCACTATCGAAAACTATCATAATACAAATAGAAACATTATTTGCCTGCATCCCGTTGCATATAAGCCGGGGTTGACGGTGTCGGAGGTCATCCAACCCGAGTTCCACGACCTCGCAGCCACTCGACATGCAGTTTTTCCGCCTCGCTACACTCACCGCGCTTCTGGCTGTCGTCTCCGCTGCGGCTATCGAGGCAGGCATAGAGGGTCACATATGTCTGTGCTGCCCGTGAGTTCATGCCCAAGCTGCGCATCGCGGTGGGGTTCTGCATCTGATAATGATCCTCTTGTTTCCTTCTAGATGCTCCTGCAACCCAGGTTGTCCTGCTTAAATGTTTTATGCAAGAGAAAGGAGTACGAAATTTGTTAGTTTGAATAAGAAGAGTTGATCTGTTCGCCGCATCACATTCAACCAAGCGGCAAGTACCTTCTGAGTGACCAACTGACATATCCCGACGTAGTCGCGCCAACCAAGCCCTGCGAACTGGAGCCTAATCAGTTCAATAATGTCATAGCTTCTTCAGAAATGCTCTCACCAGTTCGCGAATACAACCTTGATTCGGCGCATGCTGTGCTGCAGTTCTCGCCAGCTATGACTGCTTCGGTACCTGGGTTTACCTATAAGTAACTCTACCTCCTAAGGTAACATCGGGCTCCACGCGGTACCCATGTCAGAAGCCCCACTATAAATCCAGTTTTACACATCACACAGTTGATATCATGTCATGTTCTCAGCTATATAAGCAATACTGGACGTGGTTCCTACATTAATAGGGCCAGCCAGTGTCCTACTCATCACTCAGCATGCAGTTTTTCCGTCTCGCCACTCTCACTGCCCTCATTGCAGTCGCCTCAGCTGCGGTCCTTGATGCAAACATGCCAGAAGAGCGCGCGTGTACCTGCTGCGAGTGAGTTACTCCCCATACTATATCGAATCAGTGCAACGCTGACACTCCATCCTCACAATCGAAGTTGTGGCTGCAACCCACGCTGTTAGAGCTTCCGAGCAATAAACGAGCTTTTCTGCGTGAAATTATAAGGTGCATGTGGACCCTGTGCGAAGGGATCGGCCCATGAGAAGAGTTGTTATTGAACTTGGTCGCCGCGACATGACCCCAATGAATTTCTCCGCCAGTCTCATGGTTACATCAGCTTGCATCGGTCTTTGATCCTGCACGCCAAGGGAGCCTGATCTGGGGAACGTTTGTGTTTGTGTTTCAATGTCAAAGTTGATCTTCTACTGGATAAGGCCACTGGTTGATGGCCTTACGCCTGAATTGCTTAGTATTGGCCCACTGGGTGGCTATCCCCATATCCAAGCAGTCAGATAGGGAGGCAAGCTTCAAACTCTGATTGAAAATATTTTACACGCATGTTGCTACTCAGTTCTTTGCTGAGAATCGCGGAACACGCCCGTGACCGCAAGCAGCAAGCCTTGCACAGTTGTTTGACAAATGATCTCGGCCATACGGTCCAGCCTATGATCGTTCGGCAGTTGCGTCAACAATGATTACGCACATCCCCATATCTAGAGAGAGATACAGCGAAGTCTAGAACAGAGGCTGGGCGGCGTTGATAACAAGCGCAGGTCGCTACCGAGGACATGAGGGACATGTGGTTTACTCCGGCGACAGTCAACTCACCGATGTGCACGCTTGTCTGTATTCAACACGTCTGGAACTTGCCACCGCAATAGCACTCGCAGCAGAGGCATGTACGCTTCTCAAGGGCCTCAGTCTCCAGAGCCGCTGCGGAGACGAAGGCGATGAGGGCAGCAATGGTGGCGGCGGCGCGGAAGAACTGCATCGTGAGTAACGCAAGGAACTCGGTCGAGACGAAAGACTTTAGAGAGGCGATATCGCGTTCTGGACTTGTATTTATACTGTGGATAAGCTCTGTGGGTCAATTCCCCTTATTTGGGGTGTCACCGACAGTCGGATTCGCAAATGAGGACGAACGCGAAAGCTGGCATGTGGACCAGCTGGCAGAGTTTGAACCTTTGTGAGCAATCAGTCACGGGGTGTTATCTTTCCTACTGAGTTGGCTCCATGATAAACAGCAAATCAGGGCATTGCGGTGCGCACCTCTGAAAGAAGACAGTAATTGGATGCGATTTGCGAGGACGATGCCGGAGCAGCACTCCTCTCCCCAGTGAGCTTAAGACTCCGGATCCGGCCTGGCAGATTTTCTTCATAGGCGATGATATTACTCTTCGTACTCTTCTTCCTCTTCGTTATCCTCAGCTGACTCGCTCCAACCTGCAGCACTAACGACATTGTCCCACAGTGTTGGAAGATACTTGCGACCTTTTGATGGGTCCACTGCATGTGGAACCTGTGGCCCCTCCCATATTCGCAACACAAAAGCTTCTACGAGCGGGTTCAATGCTTTTGCCCGTGTTGCTTGAGGGAAGTGCGGGCCGCCCTTGATCCAGGATAGTGATGAGTCGACGCCTATCAATTTCCGGTCAGTTACTCTCGGCCAAAGCTCAACTTTGTTGACGTACCGGCATCCCTCAGTCTCTCTCCAAAACTCTCATAAGACTCCAGAGGATATGACATGTCGCCGTCACCGCAGGCTACATGCACTGGGATGTAGTTTTCCTTCAACCTCGCAAGGGTGGCAATTGGATGCGGCTTTCGGTCCAAAAGCATGTCAATCGTCCAGAGTTTTACCTCGCGCATGTGCGCATGGTCAAAACAGCGCATACAGTGTCCCAGCGAGATTTTGGATAGCCTATTGAATTGTGAAATGGTGTGTCAGCTCCTGTCCACACGATCGAAGCTAGTTGGTTACACTCACGCAATCGTGTACGGCGTGGGTCCTTCGTTCATACTGCCATAGGTCAACATGTGTGCCGCTGTTAGGGCCGTTTGAAGATCTTCTTGGGCTGCCTCGTGATCACCCTGCGCAATTCGAGTCATTGCGACGTCCCAGACGTCGTATAGCTGCTGGCGCCCGTGTGCAATCGGCTCAAGCTATGGCCAATAGTCTCCGAGTCAGTCACCGAAAGGGATGAAGTCACAAACAAAAGACAAAAGGCTTCAGACCTCACCTCTTCAGTCTGCAGCGGAGAAATGAGAAACAACCCGGCCACCTTGGCTGGGAAGTCCAGCGCAAGCTGCAGCGCGACATGCGCACCGAGCGTGACGCCGAGAACGACACAACGTGGAAGTACCAAAGCATCCTGTATATTATATAGTTCGAGTAAGCGAGTGAAAACGGAGTGCATGGCTGATGTTTGTGGAACTTTACGAACTATAAACGACGCGATATCTGCTGCTGCTTCCTGGATGGAATACGTCTCTCCGAGCTCGCCTCGTGTAAACCCGTGAAGTTGAAAGTCCACGCTGACTAAATTAAAGCGCCGTAGGCCTGGGTCGCGAAGCTGAGCTGGGTATATGAAGTATGTTATTGAGGTCGCGTGCGAAGCGGTGTCGGTACGTGTGCGCGTAAAAGAATGGCCAGCGCAGAGTCGAGGATCAAACATACAATTTCAAAGCCGAGAGCTCGAAAGATGAACTTACGATGGTAGGCCTCAATTGAGCTATACTCCGGATGAAGCAGAAGCATCGTCGGTAAATTCGGGTCGACTGCTGTTGCTCGCAGATCTGCGGGCGTTGTGATCACATAATGCCAGTCTACAGGCCCATGGGTCGTCTGCGACGTGACAAAGCGACCAGCCATGATGTGCGTATGGTGTGGGATGCAGGTGCGAGATGAAATGGAGATGGGGAGAAGACAGCAGCCGCAGCGTGGGAAGGAATACACCGTGGTCACAGAGAGAACTGTCTCGCAGCGGCGGTAGACTGTCATGATCTCCCTTTGATGCCGAGAACGGGTCGAATAGGGGCTGCCGACGTTGCCGCTTCTGTCAAAGTCACAGAATAAACAGCTGGGGTGATGCCGTGATCGCATCGCGGGATACTCCGTGATTGAATTACGGCCTGATCATCGCAGTGAACACTCTTCGTGCCACATTGTCACAGATTCGGGATCAGGCTACTCATCTTGATGCCGATACCAATCATCGCCGCGATCGATGTACCGTGAATATATCTGCAAAGTACAGCTAGGGGTCTCGAGGCGGTCCTCGATAACTGGTCTGTACATGGCATCATACAGCACATTCCACAATCATTTTGTAATACAGAACATTCTCACATTGTCCTAGTGAGACTAATGTGGTAATTGGATGTCCCAGCTATGATGTAGGGTAGTGGGTCGCATTTCGTTGGCGTCAGATGCGGGATTTCGAGCGACCAACGTAGTGCACGACCTGCGGTTGATCAGTAATTGCATGCCAAATAGCAGGTAAAAGGTAGAGCTATGCTGACGCGAATTATTAGCTCATTAGTTAGCGTCAAAACTGGTGTGTCTTTCTGGTGAACATCCGCTCTGATGATGGCTTCGGGAGGCGTGGCCGTCGGCGGTGCACAATTTGCGCCTCAGTTTCACGCCAGCTTGTATTCAGTAAAAGGTCTTCGCAGAATTATATTGTACAGCTACTCGTCCTCATTATCCTCACCTGGCTCATTCCAGCCAGCCGCAATGATGGCGTTGTCCCATTGGGTAGGAAGGTACTTGCAACCCTTTGATGGTTTTACTGCGCCTGGAACCTGTGGCCCATTCCACACCTGCAACACAAACGCCTCCGCGAGAGGGTTTAATGCATGCGCGTGAGTTGCGTAAGGGAAGTGCGGGCCGCCTTGAATCCGGGATAGCGATGAGTCAACGCCTGCCGACTTCCGATCAGTTACTTGTGACGAAGACAACGATTTAGCTACATACCAGCCTCCGCTAAGCTCTCAACAAAGCTCTCATACGACTCCAGTGGGTATGACATGTCGCCGTCCCCGCAGACGACGTGTACTGGGATGTGATTTTCCTTCAATCTCGCGAGGGCAGCAACTGGATGCGGCTTTCGGTCCACAAGCATGTCAATCGTCCAGAGTTTCACCTCGCGCATGTGTGCATGATCGAAACGGCGCATACAGTGTTTCAGCGAGACCTTCGATAACCTATGAGATTACAGAGAAAGTTTAGTATCCGCGTGCCCGGCTAGAATCAGGTTGTTTGTGCTTACGCGATCGTGTACGGCGTGGGTCCTTCGTTCATGTTGCCGTAGGTCAACATATGAACAGCCGTCAAGGCCGTATGAAGATCTTCCTGGGCAGCCTCAATTTCTCCTTGTGCAATTCGAGTCATCGCGGCATTCCACACATCGTACAGCTGCTGGCGCCCGTGTGCAATCGGCTCGAGCTGTGGTCAATTGTGCCTTCGTCAGCCCCTGCACTGGTTGACACACGAAGGAACTGATAACTCGCCTCTTCGGTTTGCAAAGGAGAGACGAGGAACAGACCGGCCACCTTAGTCGGAAAGTCTAGTGCAAGCTGAAGTGCGACATGCGCGCCGAGCGTGACACCAAGAACGACACACCGCGGAAGTTCTAAGGCATCCTGTAAGATACATAATTATTGTCAGCGAATATAATTGCAGGCAGTAGACGTCGGAACGGAGTGCGGGTGACGAACCATAAAGGACGCGATATCTGCTGCGGCGTCATGGACCGAATACGTCTCTCCAAGGTCTCCACGCGTAAACCCATGCAGTGGGAAGTTTACGCCGACGATGTTAAAGCGCCGCAGACCAGGGTCGCGCAGTTGACCTAAATATGCCGAGTTCGTATGCCAACCATTGACGGAGCGAGTGCGGGAGAGGAGAACGGCCAGCGTGGTGTCGAAAACACAGAGTTAATTTCGATGCTGAAAATCACAAAAGGCAAACCCACGGTGGTAAGTTTCCATTGAGCAATATTCTGGATGGAGTAGGAGCAGCGTTGGTAAATCCAGCTTGACCGCTGTTGCCTGCATGTCTTCAGGGGTCGTGATCGCATAATGCCACTCCACAGGTCCGTGGGAGGTCTGCGACGTGACGAAAAGGCCAGTCATGGTGCGCGCAAGATGACTTTGGGCAACTGCGAGACGAAAAAAGGAGATGGGAAGAAGACAAGAGCCGCGGCGAGAGGAACACAAAGCCGCAGCCAACAGGAAGAACGGTCTCGCGGCGGCGGTAGACCGTTACGGTATCCCCCTGAAATGCCGACAACGGGTCAGAAAGGGGTTACTGAGGCTGTTGTTTCCCGTCACGGTCGCAGGAAGTGAGAGAATGAAGGGAAGGCACGCAGATCGCATGGCGGGATACTCCGCGATCGGATCACGGCCCGACCAGCGTGGTTGTTCTTCTGCGTGCCACATCGTCGCATGCAGGGTCAAATTGTCGGATGATCGTAGATCCGATGGTGAGTCGGTGCTGGCGCAAGAAAAGTCGTTACGAGGAATATGGCCGGGCGCAATGTGGCACACATGTGCGACCAGAAAGCGACTCGACAGGTTGTCATCACTTGTATAAAGCTTAATCCCACTACGGTAAAGAGTAGTTGATCGGAGTTCGTCGTCGAACATGAGATCGTGTGCGAGCTACTATTGCAGCGTATCAACAACAACTGGCGGGTAGCCCTGCGCAGTGCTCCCCCAAGCTAAGACTTTCTAGCCACGAGTTTGCCGCCACGATTCTACTGTCTGTGTCCAGAACAAACGAGATATAGTTCGTGAGAACGGAACCAGGTTTGAGGAAGTGACGGCGACCCGTCTTCAGACGTCGCATATTAAAAATGCTGGTGCATTTCGGTCAGATATGCAATTTTGAACACGAGATACGTAAACGCGTGAGCCTCTTTTCCATCTTATTACTTGAGGAGTCACAGCAAGAAGACCACAGCCAGCGAAAGCAGCAGTGTCGGAGCCGCCACCTTCGTCACTCCTGCGCCATCCTTGTCATTCTTCGACACATCGTCCGCGTGCGAGTTGCCTACTCATTCTTATCAGTCACCGCCTTTGAACATCTTTCAGACTGCACGCAACGCACCATTGCATAGAGCACGGGTTGCTTCCCAAACTTTCGCCTGGTCCGCCGCACAGGTTGAGGTGACACAAGCTACCGCAGCCGCATGTATGTCGTTGTTGCCGTCTACTGCACACACACATGCTTCGGCTACCTGCTTCTGAGCTGTTGTCAAGTTGGTCTTGACTGAGGTGTCGAATTTCGAGACGATGAGGTCAATCTATCGATGTCGCGAGTGAGCACCCAGCCAGTAACGGATGATGATGATTGCACTCACGCCATCTGAAATGCATTTTGAGGGTCCCTCCGCGGCGTCGATCTGCAACACAGGTGGGAAGCACGTCCTGGCGCAGTCGGTGCCGGTCGACTGAGCAGCCACGCGCGCGACCAGCGCGAGCGCGAGGGGAGTCAGTGTGGAAAATGAGAAACGCATACTGACGGCGACGACGAAAAACAATAAGGAGAGAAGACAAGAGTGGTTCGGCGGGCAGGGCCAAGCCGATGCCGGATAGCGACCGGTGACACCGCGTGACAGACCGCAGCTCGTTTGTGGCGCGCTAAAATTTAGACGTGTGAATCCCGGGGACTTGAGTGCGAACAACGAAGATGTCATCAGGAAATGCCACCTGCTTCTTTGAGGGAGACGTCGCGTTATATCGGCTATGATTGAAACTTGCAGGTAAGCTACGAAGATTCCACAAGCCCTGGCACACGTGAGGTTCAAACCGCTGTACACAACCCACATGCCCCATGTCCGACTTCAGTGACTTACCAGGACGCGAGTCAAAATGATGGGAGATCTTGGGGGGTACAGTCGAACAGCTCATATTGCAGGGACATTGGGCGGTACTCAACCCCATGAGCTCAGCGTACGGTGCAGCTGCAACTGCACGCAGCTGATAATGCAACCTGATTTAGGCGGCCCAATTGTTATCTGACTATATATTCATTTCTGGCACGCGGAGACCAGTCAACGAGCGCGTCAGCCACTCAAAGCGACCAAGCGCGGCATTCGTACGACAGCCTTTTCGCACATTTATCTTCTAGCGGCAGCATATCGGATATCAGCGCGGGACATCAAGCTCTTGTTCTCGAGGACTAATTCACTGTTATAACTGAAGGAGCAAAGGGGCAGGACACGCCACTTTTAGACTTCAAGCTTCTCATGTTTCACACCGTCACACAAAGAAAACTGAGAGGCAAAAAAACCGAGTCTGACAATAACGTAATCGCACAACAAATACAGTGTACAGGAAACGCCCGGGTCTACAAGTCAAGCAACACGCTCAAGACGCGCGCTCGCCACGCAGCCTGCGGGCCAAGGACATATCCTTGGTCTGGATGGTGACACGCTTTGCGTGGATGGCAGCCAAGTTGGTGTCCTCGAAGAGCGAGACGAGGTATGCCTCAGCCGCCTCCTGGAGGGCCATGACCGCGCTCGACTGGAAGCGAAGATCGGTCTTGAAGTCCTGAGCGATTTCGCGGACCAGGCGCTGGAAGGGGAGCTTGCGGATGAGGAGCTCTGCAAGTAAAAGTCAGTTGCTGCGAGATAAAGTAGCGCAAAGCAAAGCAGCTCACCAGTAGACTTTTGGTAACGGCGAATCTCGCGGAGAGCGACGGTACCCGGCCGGAAGCGATGGGGCTTCTTGACACCACCAGCTGCGGCGCCGGTAGATGTCTTGGATGCCTTCTTTGCGGCGAGCTGCTTGCGCGGGGCCTTGCCACCGGTAGACTTGCGTGCGGTTTGCTCTACAAAAGTGGCGCGCATTAGAATCGAAAATCTTGACTGATATCAAGTAAGAATGAATAAACGCACTGGTGCGAGCCATTTGAGCTGTTTGAGTGTGGTGAGTGAGGAAAGACGAGTAGCGGGGATCGCGGTGTGATGAGGGAAACTGAACGGCGCGCACCCGGCCTATTTGAATCGACTCGCGCGTTTGGCCATGTTTGCGTTAGCGCCTGCGTCGGAGTTTAATACTTTGCACGTGCAAACTCCGCACTCGCAACTCCGATCCGGCGCTTGTTGATGGCTCGGGCTATCCCGTTTGTATAATCTGGCTCCGAAGCACGTGACTTACTTCCGTGACAGCAGTAAGAAGTTCGCCACAGTGTGGGATTACAAACTCTAGTGCGGGTGTATCAATTTTGCTTGCAAACCAGGTATGTTCTGCGGCCAAGCTGCGAACGATGTACCAGAGTCGCACGACCAACACATCCAAGGAATGAAAGTTTCCTGGTCTCTAAGACCTTTGGAAGATGGCCTATCTCCTTCCAGTGATCAGAAGCCGAATATTCTGGGAATACATTTTAATTAACTGGATCAGTATCCGGAGAGATAAACTGCTGGAATACCTGGCTCAAACTTGTTAACAAGGCGAAGCCCTCGCCAGTTTCCGTCGAGTATGCCTATGAAACCTCGTGTCCGAATACGTGCTTCGTTTGTCTCACGTCAATTAAAGGTTTTATACTCCTAATTACGGGACAAGGATAGGCTATCTTTTCTGGATGTGCAAGCTCGTCCGGCTCCGCATGCTCGCGTCTCGGCTTTTCAAATCTCAAGATCCCGCTCGTCCATATCACACTGAGCCTCCGTGTCTGCGTGCTCTCTATTCACTTGCACGTCTTCCGCGTGTTTCTCGTCTCGGATATTCGAGTTGCTTGACCCTACAATCACTTTCTCGTTCTGGCTCAGGTTGTACTTGTGCGGCGCACAAGGCAGATGCTCAGAGTGTATGATTGGGGCTGCAAGCTCGTTTGAAGTCTCCCAGATCCCGAATTCGTGCTTCTAATCGCCGTCTTCTATGTATCACTCGCGATGACTTCAGCATGCCTTCGTTCAACGCAATTCCGTCAAGCACCGCCCTCTTTCGGAGAGCGTTTTGGTCCGGCAGCATTGGTCTATTTTAACATCACCACTGAGCGCACGGGTAGCGCGCGATGCTGTGTCCCACAGATGCGTTAGACTTTGAGCACGAGGAATACGTCAGAACGTTGCGTTTGGAACGGTGGTCATTGGCCACCACTTTATGGGCTGAACCGGGAATTGAAATAGCTTCGTCAGCTCAGCGCGCATTCACATCCCGGGACTCCTGAAAAGTGGTGGGGAACGTCTAGGCCGACCAAACGACGACATTTAAAGACGGCCATCACAGCAAAGAGTACCAACCACACTTTCAAGTTCACCGGCTCCAATCCTACCTCATCCTGAAGGCAAGCTTCTCTTTCCAAACACGAGTTTATTCAAACATGCGGAGTGGTGAAGATAGACATAATGGGTACGCGTAACCTAGAAGCACGGCTGCGGACACCCTCGTCTGGCCGATCCACCGCCGGTCCTATGATCTACTGCGGAACAACTAAAGTACCCCTGCTGCGGTTACATGCATGCTCAAACGGCTGACGGATGCTCGAATATTCTTGCGCACCCTACTCGCTCCGCCTAAAAGCTCTGGTGCCACTCACACTTTTGTTCCGCCTTGCTCCGACCTTCCTCCCGGATCCACCTTCTCGCCTCCTCGGAACGAGCTTTTAGTGCCGCAACGAGCTCATTGAGCCTGTTTTGGAACTTTGCGCGCTCATTGGCAACGGTGTCATCCATCGTCTGCCGGGCTCTTCTCAGCTGCTCTTCGCGATCCTCGTTCGATAATCTGAGCGCCTCGTTGAGCCTACATTGCTGGTCTCCCAGCATTTTCACGAACTTCCGTTCGTGATCGTATCGCACGCGAGCAAATGTAGCTGTCCAGGCGAGACAGTCGAATTCAAAGTCGTGCGCACGCTGGCCCTCTGAACGAACGTGTTGGCTCAGCCGGGCGAGTTGACTTGTCTCGAAGACCTTCTCGCGCTCGTGCTGGTCCGAGTCGAATTGTTCTCGCAGAATATCGTGATGATTCACTGTTGAATGTGGCGCGAGAGAAACTGGGAGTGGCAATGGGTGACTCGATCGGGGTGGCCGTAAGAGCGTTTGCGGCGTCTGGGAAGCGGTTAGTTTCTCTGGATGAGTTCTGAGCGGCGGCCTGCCACTAACAAACGAAAGAGGTGGAACGAATACGCCGTCTCCACTGCCTCCCCGGCTGATAAAGGCGAGATAAGCATTGATATAGATCGAGATGGAAAATTGAGCAAGCAACTCACCTGCTTCGACGGCGATCTCGTACCAACCTTTCGAAGTCGAGATCCTCAGAGCCACGCCGACCGGGCCGGCATTCCCTGTAAGCGACAGATACTACGCTCGAATTGGACTGGACAGCGATATTGACTGTAATTGGTCGCTGCAACTTTATGGTGGTGTCAGCGAGCACAGTGGCGAGGTTCTTTCTCAATGTATGAGTGTTAAACGTCACCAAATCTTGAGTTGATCTCTCCGCGGCATGCCATCGCAGTGCAAAGTCCTCACGCGTACCCAAGTCATGTAAGCACTTGGCTAGGGTTTCTTCTACCGTCAATTGATGGTCTGTCGTCGCCGACCTCCAGGTCGCAAGCCGCACATCCATAGCCTTCTGAGCCTCAGCGAAGATGGCCGCCCTATTCTGTTCATCGGCATGGAAGGCTGTGAAAAATGATTCAAAGTGACGGGTGGAGGGAACAGGAATTAGCCCAGCAAATGGCCGGTTCGGTGCCACAGTTGGAATGTCTGGGGTACGCGCTGGCGAGTGAGATCTCTGTCGCTCTGTGGTTCGGTAGTATCCGGTAGGCGGCATGGGGCTGACGTAGCTGTCAGAAGAATGCGCTGGGTCGCTTTCGTAGTCAGGTGCTGCGTCGGGGATGGCACGGGGAACGCGAGGGGAGTTGGAGCGTGCTTCTGCTTCCAACAAGACGGTTTCCTCCATGACTAACCGCTGTTGTATCTCAATGCGAGCCATTTCGGTACATTCCTGGACGGTACGCTCGACCAGTGACACGAACTCCGAACCAAGCTCCCCTAGACGCACGCTGTACGCCTGGAGACTTCGGTCGGCCCGTCCGTTCAGGTCTTGCATAGCGGACGCCCACTTTCGCTCCATCTCGAGGGTTAAGGCATGAGATTGGGCGATTGCGTCTTCCAGCAGTCGTCGGTGTCGCAACGCGCGGTCGCGATCAGGGCGGAGAAATTCCTGCTCCTGTCTAACAAAAGCCTCCTGATGCTTGCCGCGCTGATGTTCGAAAGCGACGACCATCGCTTTCCATGCAGCAACAGGAATCTCCTCAAGCTGTTCCAACTGCGGAAAGAACGGCGCAGGCGGAGTATCAGCGAGGACAGGCAGCGGCATGCCATGGCTGAATAGCCCCAGTTTAGGTTCTTGATCATGTACGCTACGCGTCGACGAAGACGTGCGCCAGAAGCGGCGCATGGGAAAGGGGTGGGGCGGGGCCAACCAGGGTCAAGAGTTAGGGTGGCCCTTTGTATGGGCGGCGTGTATTTGCCTCACGTTCACAGCAACGGCAGTTATGCTATATCCAGTTCAGGTTGATTCGCGATTCAATTCAGCTATCAGCTGGAATTGAGCATCTTCCGTCCGTCGACTGCATCTGACCATTCGAACTCTCGTATGAATGCTAGAACCAGACGGGGACTGCTCGGAAGCAACTTTAGCGCAGAACAAAGGAGAAGAAGCGATTGCC
>Ga0247815_10002484_pt1 | contig 13658 bp, 17 predicted proteins | sample UWRJL194509B1_FD_181014 | JGI IMG/M metagenome (GOLD analysis project Ga0247815, IMG submission 181014) | Plant litter microbial communities from Arlington Agricultural Research Station in Wisconsin, United States - UWRJ-L194-509B-1 | ecosystem: Environmental > Terrestrial > Plant litter >... | reverse complement strand
ACCCCGCCGTCGGTTCGCACCACGGTCATCAGCGGCATCCTGCTGGCCGTCTCTCTGGTTTCGGTGGTCGGGCTCGGCCACGCAATCTCGCCGTCGATCGAGGCGGGCGTCGCAGCGGCGGGAATCCCCAACTCCTTCGTCGGTGTCGTCATCGCCTTCATCGTGCTCCTGCCGGAGGGCATCTCGGCCTCTCGGGCGGCGCTGCGCGATCGCATGCAGACCAGCCTCAACCTCGCCTACGGCTCTGCCATCGCGAGCATCGGACTCACCATCCCCGCGATCGCCGTGGCCAGCATCTGGCTCACCGGCGACCTCGTGCTCGGTCTCGGTCCGGTTCAGATCGTGCTGCTGGTGCTCACGATGCTGGTGGGCACGCTCACCGTCATCCCGGGCCGCGCGACGCGACTCACCGGCGTGGTGCACATCATCATCCTGGCGGCGTTCGTGTTTCTGGCGATCAGCCCCTGACGCTTCGAGGGGATCATGGAATTCAGACTGTTCGACCCGCCGACAGCGACCACGCTGGCGCAGATTCTCCCGGTGCTGCTGCTCAGCCTGATGGTCGAGATCCGGCGCCTCGAATTGCACAGACGCGGCAAGAACATCCGCACCACTCGGGTCATGCTCGGTGTCTTCTTCGGCCTGTTCGCGATCGTCGAGACCATACTCGTGCTCTCGATCGATGGCCGTCTGTTTCCCCTGATGTGGAGCGACTACATCGCAGCGCTGCTCATCTTTGCGCTGCTGGTGCTGCTCTTCGTGTTCTCGATGATGGGCACCGAACGTAAGCAGAAGTAGGTCTGGCTTCTCCGGCGATCGGCGGAGCAGACTGGATGCACTCGAAGCTGTCCCCGATCGAACGGAGATGTCATGCACGTGACCGCCCGCATCCAGAACTCGCTCGACTCGCACCTCGTCTCCCTGGCCAGCGACGACGGCAGCCACTCGTTCACGATTCCGCCGCGCGAGCAGGGGCGCGGCTCCAGCGTCAACGGCGGCGAGCTGCTGCTTCTCGCGCTTGCCACCTGCTACGGAAATGACGTGTACCGGGAGGCGGAGGCCCGCGGCATCCCGATCGAGAGCGTGGACGTGACGGTCGATGCCGACTTCGATGGCCCGGGCGAGCCGGTGCGGGCGGTGCGGTACGGGGTGTCGGTGGTGACCGCTGCCGACGACGAGACGGTGCGGCAGCTGCTGCGGCACACCGACACGGTCGCGGAGATTCAGAACTCGCTGCGCGCCGCGGTGCCCATCGAGCTGACCTCGATCGAGATCATCGCCGACGCCTCCGCCACGGAAGACCCTGCCATCACCGCGGGCGCCGTCTCCTAGAGTCGTAGCTTCACTCGGCTGTCACGTCAGCGCCGGTACGCGCTCACGAACAGTTCCCCGCGGATCTCGCCCAGCCGGTCGATCACCCGGTCGAGCAGCACCCCACTGATGCCCGGCGCCACCAGATCGTAGTCGCCGATCGGCAGCAGCTTGCCGACCCGGATGCGGATGACCTCCCAGCCCGCCGCGCGCAACAACCGATCCTTGCGCCGGTCGACCTCCTCGCGCCTCCCCAGGTGTTCGAGACCGTCCCGGCCGATCGTGTCGTACTCGATCGCGACCTTGAGCTCGGCGATCGGGATGTCGGGCCAGACCTCCACGTGCGCGAAGAACGGGCGGGCCACCCGCACCGCGTTCGGGCTGAGGTCGACATCGAGCCGGTCGCGAATGCCCTGGCGGAGCTCTGATTCCGCGCGCGAGGCTGGCTTGGGTGCAAGCGAACTGACGAAGGCCTCCCCCACTGGCACGGCCGCGGCTCCGGCGCGCGCGTTCTTGCAGACCGGGCACCGCGGCCCGGACAGTACCGACTCGACCTTCGCCGAATAGGTTCCGTGACCGGCGGCACACACCCAGGAGTAGCGCGCTGTCGGTGAGATCTCGTCGGCGAGCGCATCACGCCGCGCGGGGTTCACCCGCGCGAGCAGTTCGCTGCGATTGACGGCGCTCTCTTCGAGTCGCTGGCAGAGCAGGCAGCGCAGGTCGGCATCCGGATCGGTCCACGGCGCGATGCCGGGGTGACCGCAGGAGAACGGGGTGCCGATCGTCGGCGCCTCCGCCGCGGGCATCCGTCTGGCCCGGGTGGCGCGGTGCACCGCGAGCGAAGCACAGTCGGGGCACCAGGTCGACCGGCGCCGGCTCGTGCCCGGCTTGCTGCGCTGTTCTTCGGGGGTGGCAGCGAATCGATGCCCCACCCCGCACTCCCACAGCAGCAACACCTCAGCGGCCGGCGGGATCTGCGTGAGCGTGATGCCGTAATTGAACTCTGGGTGGTATTGCCTGATCAACGCCGGGTAGGCCTGCCAGGCCTCGCGGTAGGTGCCGATCGCATACGGCACGTCGACGCCCTTCGAGCGCTGACGGCGCGCCCACCAGGCATCCACACTCTCGGTCACGCCGCCAACCTAGAGGTGGCCACCGACATCTACTGACTGTTCTTCCGACGATGCTCGACACGTATAACTCTGAAGTTATACGATGAGGACATGACCGCTCTGGATGTACTCGGCGACCCGGTGCGGCGGCGCCTCGTCGAACTGCTCGCCGCCGGCGATCGCGCCGCCGGCGAGGTCTCCGCGGTGGTCGAGAGCGAGTTCGGCATCAGCCAGCCCGCCGTCGCCCGCCACCTGCGGGTGTTGCGCGAGTCGGGGTTCGTCACCAGCACTCCATCGGGGGCGCGCCGCATCTACCGCCTGCAGCCGGACGTCATCGACCAATTGCAGCAGCAGGTCGACCACTACCGCGCCCTCTGGAACCAGCGACTCGACGCCCTCGAGACCGAGATAGCGCGCGGCAGAAAGAGCCGAGCGACCACGAAAGGGAGCACGACATGACCACACTGTTCGGCGAGATCGCCCGTGTCGGCGCGGGCTTCGACCTGCGTTTCGAACGGATCCTGGCAACGGATGTCGACGACCTCTGGTCGGCGCTCACCGAGCCCGAACGGCTCGCGCGCTGGATGAACGTGTACACCGGCGACCTGGTGCTCGGCGGCACCTGGCACGCGCTACTCGACGACGGATCTGACTACGCGGTCGGCACGGTGACCGCGTGCGATCCGCCGCGGTCGTTCACCACGACCTGGCATGCCATCGAGGAACAGCCCACCGAACTCACCATCACGGTCGACGCGGTGCCGGAGGGTGCGCGGCTCACGCTCGTGCATGTCGGAGTGCAGTCGATCTACTACGGACCGGGGTGGCAGACCTATCTCGAGCAGCTGGACGACTACCTCGGGGCGGCCCCGACATCCGTCACCGACCCGGAACGGGTCTGGGGGATGGGATGGGATGACCGCTATCTCGCGCTGCGGCCGATCTGGGACGAACGCTTCGGCGCGCTCCGCAACGCTCCAGCCGAATAGGGCGGTCGGCCGCCGCGGTCCTGCGGTGTCTCCCGCTACTGCCAAGCTGGACCGGTGAACCCCCGACACACGCTCCTGGCCCTGGTCGTGGTGCTGATCTGGGGGCTCAACTTCGTCGCCATCGATCTCGGTGTCGCCGATGTTCCCCCTCTGCTGTTCGTGGCGATGCGCTTTCTGCTGGTCTCGATTCCCGCCATCTTCTTCGTCGGGCGCCCCGGCATCGGCTGGAAGAACGTGCTCCTCGTCGGCACCTTCCTCAGCCTCGGGCAGTTCGCCCTGCTCTATCTCGCGCTGGCCCTCGGCATGCCGCCGGGGCTGGCGTCCCTGTTGCTGCAGACCCAGATCGTGCTCTCGGTGGCCATCTCCGCCCTCGCCCTCCGCGAACTGCCGACTCGCCGGCAGTTGGTCGGCATCCTGATCGGCATGGTCGGCCTTGCCCTCGTCGTGGTCGGGCATGTGGCCTCCGCTCCGTGGCTGCCCCTGGTGATCACCCTGCTCGCCGCGCTGTCCTGGGCGATCGGCAACGTGTTGAGTCGCCGGGCGAAGGCCGCATCCGGACTGTCGCTGGTCGTCTGGTCGGGGTTGATCGTGCCGATCCCCAGCGCTGCGCTCGCCCTCGTCGTCAACGGCCCGCAGGCTGTCGCTTTCGCACTCACTCACCTGTCGGTCGCCGCGATCCTCAGCACGATCTACACCGCGGTCTTCGCATCGCTGATCGGCTACGGGATCTGGAATTCGCTCCTCGCCCGATACCCGACCAGCGCGGTCGTGCCCTTCACACTGCTCGTGCCGGTGATCGGCATCCTCGCCGCGTGGGCCGTGCAGGGAGAGGTGCCGGCCACGACAGAGCTGATCGGCGGGGCGATCATGCTGGGCGGACTGGCTGCTGCCGTGATCACGCGCCGGGGACCGGTGCCGCTGGTTGAGTAGTACCGGGGCAGAATGACCCCGTGGACACCTCCGGCCAGAGCACGCTCAGCATCGTGTCGTTCATCGTGCTGCTCGGCCTGTTCGCGCAGGTCGCGATCGGGCTCCTGCGAACGACCGATTCGCGGCGTCCCTTCCCCTGGCTGGCGGCGGCACTCGGGCTCGCCATCGGCATCCCCTCGCTGCTGCAGTTCGCGGTTCCGGCGATCGGCGCGGCCCTCGCACGGGATCCAGAGCTGACCGCGCATCACGGCCAGTGGTGGCGCATCCTCACCGCCGTCGCCGCGCAGGACGGCGGGCTGATCGCGGCGCTCTTCTCCCTCGTGGTCCTCATCGCCGTCGTCAGCGTCGCCCAGTGGATCTGGGGGTGGCGGATGACGCTGCTCCTGTTCCTCGTCCCGTCGATAGTTCTCAACCTGCTCGCGGTGTTCGCGTGGAAGGCACCCGGAGGCGGCAGCTCGTTCGCCACCGACGGACTACTGGCGAGCCTGTGCGGCCTGGCGCTGGTGGCACTCCCCACCGGAATCGCGCGCATCTGCGCCGGGCTCGTGGTCGTCATCGGCGGCGTACTTGTCGCGACGAACGACGCTCACGGCATCGCGATCCTGCTCGGCACTGCCTTCGGACTGCTGTTCGGACTCAGCCGGGTTCGGCGCTCTCCACGATCGACTTGAGCCGGTCGAGCGCGACCGGCCACAATTCGCTGAGCATGGCGGCCATCTCGGGATCGGCTTCCATTTCGACGGTGACCGTGGTCACACCGTCTTCCTCCCGAAAGCTGTAGCTCTCGTGGCTGCCCGCGATCGCGCGGGCGATGGGGCTCGTAGTGTCATCCACCCCGTCGAACACCTGGCCGTCGTACTCGATCGAGACGTACTCGTTCGGGCGATTCGCGACGATGTGCCCGAGCATTCCGCCCTCGCTGAGGCCTGCGGCATCCGCCGGGCCGAGGAAGCGGATCTGGCTGCCCAGTTCCCAGTCGCCCACATAATACGAGCCTTCATGAAAGGCCCCCGCCCACTGTCGATAGCTGTCGGGCCCGAGCATGGTGCGCCACACGGTGTTCACGGGAGCATCGATGCTCACCTGGAACTGTAATTTCTCCATGCCTCACGGTAGCTCCCGCTGCAGTCATTCTGAAGGGCGGGGCTTAGGCGTTCGAGCGCTCGGCCCGACGACGACGGACGCGGCGCACCACAAGCCAAACGACCACTCCCGCGATCGCGGCATAGACGGCGTAGTCCAAGTAGCTCGAATACCTGTCGAGCAGTTCGTACTGGGTGCCGAGGGCGGCGCCGAGCAACACGAGCAGGGAGTTCCAGACGGCACTGCCGGCGATGGTGAATGCGCTGAAGGTGAGCAGCGGCATCCGTTGCGCCCCCGCCGGCAGGGAGATGACGCTGCGCACCCCGGGAATCAGGCGTCCGAAGAACACCGCAGGGCGGCCGTGCCGGGAGAACCACGACGATGCCTTCTCGAAGTCTTCGCGATCGACCAGGGGAAGCTTCGACAGCAGACGGATCGCGCGCTCCTCCCCCAGCGCCGCGCCCAACGAGTACAGGACGAGCGCCCCGAGCCACGCACCGGCGGTGCTCAGCACGATCACCAGCACGATGTTCATGTCGCCGCGCTGGGCGATGAACCCGGCGAGCGGCAGGATGACCTCGCTCGGGATCGGCGGAAACACCGTCTCCAGCAGCGTGAACAGCCCCACACCCCACTCGCCGATCGCGGAGATGAGCCGCGCCGCGATGCCCACCAGGCCGGACAGATTCTCGACGGAGCCGTCGCTCGCGGTGATCGTCATGGGGTGCAGGGTACACAGGCCGTCCGAGCGAGCGCCGACTGTTCCCGTCCGAGTGAGCGTCGATTGTTCCCGTTCGGTGCGACTGTTCCCGTTCGGTGCGATTGTTCCGCAGCGAGCACGAACAATCGCACCGAACGGGAACAGCGGAGGCGAAGTTCTGCCGATCAGTCAGCGAGCAGCTCGTCGAGGCGCTCGAAACCCTCGGTCTGGCCGCGCTCCATGCCGCTCGCGAGCATTCCATCGCGATCCTCGACCGCCTGGAATGCGGAGTGTGTGGAGACTCTGGAGCGTCCCTCCCCGGCCGGCTCGAACCGGATCGACTCGAGGATGACGTGCCCGGGCACCCCGCCGAATTCGAAGGTGCGGGTGATGCGGTCGGGCTCGACGCTGTGGAAGACGCCGTAGAACTCGAAGGCGTTGCCCGCGTCGTCGGTGTGCACGAAGCGCCAGATGCCGCCGGGGCGCACGTCGTACTCGACGTCGCGGATCGACAGATCGCGCGGCCCGAGCCACTGCGAGACGAGATCGGGGTCGACGTAGGCGCGGTAGACCGCGTCGACCGGAGCCTCGAATTCGCGGGTCACGTCGATGAAAGGCGTACCGGGCTCGGCGGTGATGGTGACGGGATTGCTCATTTCTGTTCCTCTTCCCTCTGCTCAGTGGTTCTCAGTAGCTCGTCCAACTGGCGAAACTGTCGCTCGGCGGTCAGCCGATAGCGATCGATCCACGCCGTGAGCGCCTCGAGCGCCTCGGCATTGAGGTGACACGGTCGGCGCTGACCCTCGCGCGTACGGGTGATGAGCCCGGCGGCCTCGAGCACCTGGATGTGTTTCGACACCCCCTGCAGCGTCATCGCGATGGGTTCGGCAAGCTCGTTCACCGTCGCCGCGCCACGCGAGAGTCGCGCGATGATCGCTCGCCGCACGGGATCGCCGAGCGCGACGAAGGCCCGATCGAGCTGGGCGTCGTCCACACTCACGATATTCCACCATTCACTTGATCAACTATTCGGTTGATAAAGCTACGATACGGATGTCCGCCGCGCGGGTCAATACTTTTCTGCGGGCACCCCGGCTCGCGTCGTAATCGCCGGTCGAGTAGCGCGCGAAGAACGAGCTCGCGTATCGAGACCGCCCACGCGATCACGCCAGAGCTAGGGCAAGGCTCAGTAACGACTGAGTGATACTTCGAGGAGTCGGTAGCGTCGTCTCATGCCTGAGCTCGAATCAGCCGCCCTCGCCCACCTCACCCGTGCCGTGGAGCTTGCCACCGACGCGCGCGCTCGGGGAGATCATCCGTTCGGTGCGGTAATCGTCGCCACGGACGGTCGTTGCGTCGAGGCGCTCAACTCGGTGAATACCGATCGCGACCCGACCGGTCACGCGGAGACGAACGCGGTGCGTGCGGCCGCTCGGACATTCGATGCGACCGAGCTCGCAGAGAGCACCCTCTACACGAGCACCGAGCCGTGCGCGATGTGCTCCGGCGCGATCTACTGGGCCGGCATCGGGCACGTCGTGTTCGCGCTATCGGCGCACGACCTCACCGCGCTGGTCGGGGGCGAGCCGACTCTCGACCTGCACTCACGCGAGGTCTTCGCCCGCGGCACGCACCCGGTCCAGGTCGATGGTCCGTTCGCGCTGCCCGCCGCGACGGACGTGCACCGCGGATTCTGGGCTTGACCGCCACCGTTCCCGTCTGACGGGAACGCTCGCCGTCAATTCCAATCACTGTTCCCGTTCGTGCGGATCGTGCCTGCTCGAGCGGGCACGAGCCGCACGAGAAGGCACAACGGCCACGGCTACGGCGGCTACCGGGGCTACAGCGACCGCGCGATCGCCTCTACCGCGTTCTTCGAGTCCCGTAGCTTCGCGCCGGTGTAGCCGCGATACAGACGGATGGCCTCGATCCGATTGCCTGCCTTGATGGCGGCCACGACATCCGGGTAATCCCCGCCGATGCCGACGTTGTCGGGGTTCAGCTGCCCCAAGCCGAGGTGCGCGTAGAGCCGGGCGATGAGCTCGCCCTGCGCCTTCACCTGTCGTTGCAGTTCTGCGATGGCGTCTTCGTCGTCGAGGGTCATGCTGTCGACGCTAGCCAACGGACACGCAGTGGAGCCAGCGATTGTGCCCGTTCGTGCCGACTGTGCCTGCTCGAGCAGGCCCAACCCCCACAAACGGGCACAATCGCAAACCTTGCAGCCGCAGACCTTGCAGCCGCGAACATCGCAGCCGCGAACGTGCACCCGCGAAACGCGGCGCGAACTAGCCCTGCGCCCGCTCCAGCACCAGCTCACGCACGCGGGCGGCGTCTGCGGTGCCCTTCATCGCCTTCATCACCGCACCGATGACGGCACCGGCGGCCTGCACCTTGCCGTCGCGGATCTTCGCGAGCACGTCGGGCTGAGCCGCGAGCGCCTCGTCGATGGCGGCGATGAGCGCACCGTCGTCCGACACAACTTTGAGGCCGCGGGATTCAACGACCTCGGAGGGCGAGCCCTCACCCGCGACGACTCCCTCCAGCACCTGACGTGCGAGACGGTCGGTCAGCTCGCCCGACTCGATCAGGGCGATCAGTTCGGAGACGTGGACCGGGCTGACCAGCGAGGACGCGTCCACCCCGGCCGCGTTGGCGAGGCGGGCGATCTCACCCGTCCACCACTTGCGGGCCTGCGCCGGGGAGGCACCGGCTGCCGTGGTCTCCTCGATCTCGGCGAGGAGACCGGAGTTGTAGACATCCTGGAACTCGAGGTCGGTGAAGCCCCATGCGTCTTTCAGGCGACGACGGCGCACGGCCGGGGCCTCGGGCAGCGCGGCGCGCAGCTCTTCGATGAGCTCGGCGGACGGCTCGACCGGAACGAGGTCGGGCTCCGGGAAGTAGCGGTAGTCGTCGGCGTCGCTCTTCGGGCGGCCGGCCGAGGTGACGCCGGTGTCTTCGTGCCAGTGGCGGGTCTCCTGCGTAATCGTTCCGCCCTTGGCGAGGATCGCCGCCTGGCGCTGGATCTCGTAGCGGATCGCCCGCTCGACCGAGCGCAGGCTGTTGACGTTCTTGGTCTCGGTGCGCGTGCCCAGCTTTCCCGAGCCGCGCGGTGAGAGCGAGATGTTCGCGTCGCAGCGGATGTTGCCGCGCTCCATCTTGGCGTCGCTGATGCCGAGCGACCGCACGATGTCACGGATGGTGGACACGTACGCCTTCGCGAGCTCCGGCGCGTCGGCCTCGGCTCCCGTGATCATGCGGGTGACGATCTCGACCAGCGGAACGCCGGCGCGGTTGTAGTCGACGAGCGAGTACTCGGCGCCCTGAATACGGCCGGTCGAGCCTCCGACGTGCGTGAGCTTGCCGGCATCCTCTTCCATGTGCGCGCGCTCGATGTCGATCTCGAACGTGCGACCGTCTTCGAGCTCCACCTGCACGGTGCCGTCGTAGGCGATCGGGTCTTCGTACTGGCTGATCTGGTAGTTCTTCGCAAGGTCCGGGTAGAAGTAGTTCTTGCGCGCGAAGCGGCTGGACGGGCGGATGCTGCAGCCGAGGGCCAACCCGAGGCTGATCGCGTACTTCACCGCCTGCTCGTTCACGACCGGCAGTGATCCCGGAAGACCGAGGTCGACGGGTGTCACGTTGGTGTTCGGCTCGCCACCGAAGTAGTTCGGCGCATCGCTGAACATCTTGGTCTTGGTGTTGAGTTCGACGTGCACCTCGAAGCCGAGCACGGGCTCGAACATCTCGATGGCTTTGTCGTAGTCCATGAGTTCTGCTGGTTGCGCCATGAGGCAATTCTACGGGCGCGCGTCGACCCGTTCATGCGCGGGGTCGGCTCCCGCCTCGACGATCGCGTCGGTCTTCTCCGACCGCACGAAGGCGATGCCGGCGAGGATGAGCGCTCCACCGATCAGCTGCGGGATCGAGAGCTGCTCGCCGAGCAGCAACCAGGCGTAGATCGTCGCGGCCACGACCTCGAGCAGCCCCATGAAGGAGGCGAGACGGGACCCCAGCATCTCGCTCGCGGTGATGCTGGTGGCGTAGGCGATCGCGGTGGCGAAGACGCCGACGATCAGTACCGGCAGCCACCAGGGCGCGAGAGCACCGAACATCACCACGTCGCGCGCGCTGGTGGTGAACGGCACCAGCCCGGTGAGCCCGACCAGACCGAGCACGATCGCACCGAGGATGAGCCCCGATGCGGCCAGCGCGACCGGCGGCAGCCCGTCGCTCGGCCGGGCGGCGACCACGTAGTAGATGGCGCAGCCGACCATGGCGATGAGGGCGAAGACGAGCCCGAGCACATCGAGGCTGCCACCGCCGCCGGGGGCGACGACGAGAACCAGGCCGGCCACGGCGACGACCGAGCCGACGAGCACGACGACCTTCGGCATCCGCCTGCTGGTCGCCCAGACGAAGGCCACCAGGAGCAAGGGGGCCATGTACTCGATGAGGATGGCGGTGCCGACGGGGATGCGCTGCAGCGCCGCGAAGTAGACGAGCTGGGTGCCCGCGACGCCGATCAATCCCATCGCGAGGACGCGCCAGCGCGCCCGCCAGAGCGCGTCCCACCGGCCGCGCAGCGCAACGGCGGCGAACGGGGCCAGCACGATTCCGCCGACCGCCGCGCGCACCGTGACCGCGGCTGCGGGCGACCAGCCTGCCTCGAGCAGCGGCTTGACGAAGGCACCCGAGAGACCGAAGGTCGCCGCGGCGATCAGGGCGATGAGCAGTCCGAGCGATGTCGACGAGCGCTTCACGATTACCTCCGGGTCATGGCCTATGGTGGCTCACACCCCTGACATTAGGATGGTCGGGAGTAAGGAGTCAACTTGCAATTAGCCCCTGACACCGATGAGGTGCTCGAGTTCACCGTCACCCTCGCCAACACCGACCCCGGCGCCTCGCGAAGCGGCACCGACGAACTCGCGAGCCTCGACCAGCTCGACGCCCTGCTGATCGACGCGAAGTACTCCGGGCGCATCGATCACGACGAGCGGGAGCGTCGCGACGTGATCGCTACCCGCGATCGGCTTCGGGCGATCTGGTCGCTCGAGCGCGACGAGGCGGTCGACGAGGTGAACGCGATGCTGCGGGAGGCGAAGGCGCTCCCCCAGCTCACCCGGCATGACGGCAGTGACTGGCACTGGCACGCGACCGCTGCGGATGCCCCGCTCGCCGAACGCATCCGGGTGGAGGTTGCTCTCGCCCTCGCCGACGTCATCCGCATGGACGCCACCGATCGGCTGCGGGTCTGCGCCGCGCCCGACTGCACCGGCCTGCTCGTGGACCTCTCCCGCAACGGCTCGAAACGGTTCTGCAGTGTGCGCTGCGGCAATCGGGTGAACATGATCGCGTTTCGGGAGCGCGCCGCCACGAGCTGAGATCAGCGTGGATCGGCCTCGGGCGCGGAAGACCTGACCCCCGCCGACACCACCACAGGGGCGACGGAGCCGTGCCGACGGAACAGCACCGCGGCGAGCACCGCCCCGATCGCGAAGAAACCGGCACTCACCCAATAGGCGACGGTGTAGCTGGCGACGGCGCCCTGCGCCTGCACCGCGGCGGTCGCGGGCAGATGGCTGGCGACGTAGCCTGCGGCGGCGGTCGCGGCCAGCGTATTCAGCAGGGAGGTGCCGATCGATCCGCCGACCTGCTGGCTGGTGTTGACCAGGGCGGAGGCGACCCCCGCGACGCTCTTGTCCACCCCGAGGGTGGCGGTCTGGATCGAGGCCGGCATGATCAAACCGATCCCGAGCCCGAGGAAGAGCAGCCCGGGCAGCACGTCGGCGGCGTAGGTGCTCGACAGCTGCAGCCTGGTCAGCAGCACCAGCCCGAGACTCGCGCTGAGCATCCCGACCGGTACCAGGATCTTCGGTCCGAACCGGGGCACGAAGATGTTCGTCGACAACTGCGAGGCGAGCACGAGCACGCCGATCATGGGAAGGAAGGCGAGCCCGGTGGCGATGGGGTCGAACTTCAGCGAGACCTGCAGGTAGTAGGTGACGAAGAGGAAGACACCGAATACGCCCACGCCGGCGATGAAGATCGAGCTGTAGGCGGCACCACGGTTGCGGTCCAGCACCACCGAGAGCGGCAGCAGCGGACTCTTCGCCACCCGCTGCCACAGCACGAACGCGACCAGCAGGAGGCCCGAGGCCGTGAGCGCGCCCCAGCACAGTGGCGAGACCCAGCCGTCCGTCTCCGCGTTGGAGAATCCGAAGACGAGGCAGAACAGAGCCACTGAGACCAGCAGGGTGCCCAGCAGGTCGATCCGCGGACGCGGCCCGACCCGCTTCGCCGCGCCCAAGAACAGCAGCGCGCCGATCACCGCGAAGACGCCGATGACGTCGTTGATATAGAGGTTCCAGCGCCAGTTCACGTCCTGGGTGAGGAATCCGCCGACGAGCAGTCCGACCGCTCCCCCGGCGCCGGCGATCGCGCCGAAGATTCCGAATGCGCGTGAGCGTTCCTTGGGCACAGTGAACGTGGTGGTAAGCACCGCGAGCGCGGTGGGAGCGAGGATGGCCGCGAACGCACCCTGCACGGCGCGCGCACCCACCAGCATCTCGAAGCTGATCGCCGCCCCGCCGACCGCGGAGGCGGACGCGAATCCGATCAGACCGATGAGGAAGGCGTGCTTGCGGCCGATGAGATCGGAGAGCCTGCCGCCGACGAGGAGGAGGCTCCCGAACGCGAGCGAATACGCGGTGACGATCCATTGCCGCTCGTCGTCGGTGAAGCCGAGCTCACGCTGAGCGGTGGGAAGCGCGATGTTCACGACGGTGGAGTCGAGCACCACCATCAGCTGGGCGAGAGCGACCACCGCGAGGGTCCACCAGCGATGCGCGGACCGGGCGGGTGCGCTGGCGACCATGCGGTTCAGACTAGGGCAGTCGGATGACTCCGGGCGAGAGTCATCCGACTGCGCCCGTACCTCCTGCGATGTTCCGCCGGTCGAGTAGCGCCCGAGCGTGCGAGGCCGCGTATCGAAACCCATCACGCGACCGGTTTCGATACGCGAACGCGCCAGAGCGCGTGCGCTACTCAACCAACAGGTCTTAGTGGACCGGGACCGGCTCACTCTCGGGGGCTGCCGACTCCACCGGAGCTGCGGGTGCAACAGGCACCCGGCGGCGGAACAGCAGCGCAGCGAGAACCGCACCGAAGGCGAAGAACCCGGCGCCGACCCAGTACACGGCGGCGTAACTGGACACCGCGGCCTGCGCGGCGATCGTCGGTGTCGACGGCAGGTGCGCCGCCACGTAGTTCGCTGCGGCGGTCGCCGCGATGGTGTTGAGCAGCGCCGTGCCGATGGAACCGCCCACCTGCTGACTGGTGTTGACCAGGGCAGAGGCGACTCCGGCGAAACGACGGTCGACCCCGAGAGTGGCGGTCTGGATCGATGCCGGCATGATCGAACCCATTCCGAATCCGAGCACCATGAGTGCGGGGAGCACGTCGGCCGCATACGTGCTCTGCAGGTCGAGGCGAGTGAGCAGCAACATCCCCGTCATCGCGAGCAGCATGCCG
>Ga0247815_10002483_pt1 | contig 13660 bp, 12 predicted proteins | sample UWRJL194509B1_FD_181014 | JGI IMG/M metagenome (GOLD analysis project Ga0247815, IMG submission 181014) | Plant litter microbial communities from Arlington Agricultural Research Station in Wisconsin, United States - UWRJ-L194-509B-1 | ecosystem: Environmental > Terrestrial > Plant litter >... | reverse complement strand
GGAGATGTAAGATACCTGAGCGGACGAGCCATCCTGGAGGGTAGGCACGACCAAGGACAACCTCTCCCGAGATGTTGCCTTCATCGGCTAGGAGAATGCGTAGGACATCGCCAGGCATCGGGGCATGTACGGCCGTATGCAGCATGACGTGCCTCCTCAGGTGCGCTGGCAGCTCCGCGAGAACTGGTAGTGCGACTTCGGCTGGCAAGTCAAGCAGCACCCGGAGACACAGATAAACGAGACTATTCTCGTGCATAGGAGTGCTGGGGTCGCGTGCTGTGGATGGGACGTCTATGTCGTCAAAGAGCACACGGAATGCGTCCGCGCGATATGCCGGACCATCTTGCAGTGCTTCGACATCGTCGTCACGTCTGGTCCAGGATTTGGGTGCTGCAGGCCCTGATGCAGGACGCTTTTGAGGACGGAGTGAGCGCGACGGCGGAAGTGGAGCGGGGTCGAGCGTTACCAGAGGTGGGAGTGAGCCCATCAACGAGGTGGTCGTGGATTGGCGCGTGCGGCGATGGGCGACATTCTGCGCGTGTCGGAACTGCTCGCCCCTGAGCAGACGTCGAATGTGTTCAGACAAGGTTTAGTTGAGCTAGGATAAGAGGCGTACCGAAGCGCATGCAGCAGGTTGTTGACTTGTCGGCCTGAATTCGAGTCGCCTTGCGCTGATGTTTGCGTCGAAGAACCAGCAGAAGAAAGCATGTTCAACGGCCAGCGAATTCAAACCAGGCGTGACTTTTAAGTAGCCGAGTCAGGACGCGGCTCTGCCAATGGGATGCACCCCGCCTCGGATGCGCTAATGACTCAAAAGCACGAGCGCAGAGACGCGCAGAGATCGTTTCGGCAGAAGAGGGGCTGCGGATCGAGAGTGAAGTAGTGCGCGCGTCGCGACGCGTCAACCGTTCGATTTCATGAGGACAAGCCGCGAGCCCGCCGGTCCCGGCCGATACCACCGGACCGCGACTTTGCTCAGTCATTCTTTCGATTATGTCTTCTGACTATCAAACCGGTACAGGCACTACAAAAGACGTGTTTAAAGCTTCGCTATAGCGTCTGATAGACTGCGTACATTGGCGATATTTAGCACCAGCACCGACCATCATGGCACACCATTACTCGGGCACGTCGTCGACTTGAGCCCGCCCTTTGTTACCCTAAGCTTCGGCTTGGTACTTTCTCCGAATCTCTTTGTGTCGTGTTAAGTCAACCTTACGCACGATGTGGGGAATACTGCACACCTTGGCACGAGTGCTCATGACGACGAGTTCCTGACGTAGCCCGACAAACTGCTCGCTGCGCGCTATACTGACAGGGTCTGAATTTCCTCCAGCGATAAACGGCTTAACTTTATAAGCTATCTTCCCAGTGACTTTTGCGTCCGGATAAGCCGCTGTCTCCCATGAACTACTATTTCCGCCTGTCCACGTACTCTTGTCAGACCCAGGCGCGGGAATAGCGGGTACGTTCCTCTGAAAAACCTCAAGGCAGCGTTGAGTCATGACGTCATCCAGCTTGATGCGAAACTTGAGGAGTTCGCGAAGTAATATGGGGATCAGCAGGCAGTGTCTCAGAAGGGGCAGAAGGCGAAGCAAATAATCGAGACACACACTCCAACATTTTCACGCACAAATCATTCAGGGCTCGTCTTTTTTCGCTTCCGAGAAGGTTGCCCTGATTTAGAGGCTTGTCGCGGTGCAGCTCGAGAGCTTGAAGACACATCAGGCCTGAGGCGATATCCTCCGTGTTTTTGAGGTCTTTGTAGTGGGCAAGTAGCGCGTTGACTCTGGTCGAGCAACTGTCGACTTGCAAATGTCTACAGCTGGCATACACGGAAGCTTTCATTCGCTCTTGTGCATCTTGCAGAGCTCAAATCAGCTGTGCAGCATCAGCGAGATGCCCTACAGGCATGTCTTTGGGCTAGCGAGAACCTTCTATGTTGAACTCCGCCGACAAAGTCAACACACGCTCCTCTGTGTTGACAAATTCTCCGGCCATAACATTAGCGAGACCCTCTCAGCTGCCGCAGTCCTCACACATAGAAGTCCGAGCTGTTTAGATTTGAGTTAGAAATGCACTTATCGAAACTGCAGCACAAGTTGCGACTCGAGCAGACGCGCACACTGACCAGTCAACCAATTATACAGTTCTTCTCACTAAAACCGTCCGCCGCAGTCCCAGTACATAATTGTGTGTCAAATAGCATACCATTGGGTGTTTTATAGACATATTTGAAGTTGAGATGCTTTCTCCGTAAACCACAACCTCCCGTAACACACAACTTGGACAAGGAACGGAGGTGCGTTGATTATGGGAATTTCGAATTTATATGAAATATATCCATGGAAATATGAGAGGCAGGTACCACTTGTGGTGAAGCAGGGGGTGGGGTTCGCTATGTCATCGACCATGCATATGCACGCATACCCAGCCCGACGTACAATATAAATGTCGGCCCCTATCATCTGGTTAGACGCAGGGATGATGCGACGTGACACGGTGGACGTGAGAGGGTGCAATATCAAACAAGGGCAGCGGAGATGATTCTGTCATGCCGAGTAAACGTATCACTCGCTGCGCGCCGAGGTAATGTACGAAAGTGCGAGCGCATGGTTTCAGAGAGAAGAATTGCTATAATCTGGTGTAGCACACGTTTTATGTCGCCAGAGGTTATTACGTAGCTGGACTTGGTGGGACGACGCGACGAGGACCCAATCGGCTTGTAGCTCCGTGGCGGTAATACGAGCGCCTAATAAAGCTCATTCTGTGCGTCGCAGTTACTTGGATGCGTTAAGAGTTGACACTTTGGGCGCGACGAGATCTGGAGCGTGACCGTATGACACTCCGCGGTTGCTGTAACTTCTGTCTGTTTTTCTGTAGGATATCCCATGCGCCTGTCCGAGAGAGTCTTTGCTGATCAACCAGCTATCAAAATATATGTCGACATAATGCACTTCCGTGGCCATACAGAAGCGTGCAACCACAGTTCAGACAAGTTGCCAAAATATTTCTTTGCTACAATTGCTTACAATCCATCGACTTGCAATACCAGTGCACCGTCGCTTCTTTCGTCACATCTTGGAACAATTTTATGTCATCTATACTGACTGAATGCAGGTGCACATCTGGGAACATCTGGGAGACATCAGAGACAAGTCACCAGCGCCAGGGGTGGAGCGTACCACTATTTGAAAAGAATAATACACACAAGATGCAGGCTAAAGAGCTTGCGATACAGGATTAAGGCTATTCTATCGCCAGCACGATGTCCAAGTTGGCCCATGTTTCCAACCTTCGTCCCCTATTGTTACTGCGACGCAGCTCCGGCCGATAAGCAGAGTACAGGGCAGAATCTGCAGGTACTCGTGGTATTCAGATGGAACCCACATTAGCAGCTCGCCGCATGGCCCCACGAGCCATTCACCGCTGCGACTGGCGGCAGCTAGCTTTGCGGCTGGGTCACTTTCGCTTCCTATTGATGCTGCCTGGGTTGTATCCACATCCCAGACACGAATCGTCTCGTCATCTGCAGACACCATGGAACGCCCGTCACGGACGAATGTGGCGAAGTTCACTTTTCCCACATGTCCGCGCAGCGTTGGTATCAGGCCACCAGTCGCCTCGGTCCTAAGACAGACGCTCCCGTCTTCTGATCCGCTACAAATAAAGCGCCCATCGGGAGAATATGCGACTGTGAGGATCTGATTGGCAGGCTCCATGCTCTCACCGATAATTCGTCTCAGCTGTCCTGTCGCGATGTTCCAAACAAGGAGAATACCTCTGTCCCCGCCAGACAAGAGCCGAGTGGAATTGGGTGAAAGGCTTATGGAGTGTATTGCCGTGTCTCTGAACTTGAGCGGCCCACACGCATAGTCTCTCGAACCTGATTTCCAGACATAAATGCGACCAGTATCATCGCCCCCAGCGACAAGTTGTCCGTCGGGCGAAAATGCGACTGTGTATACGGAGCCATCACACTTCAGGGGGCCGATGTTGGACCGCTGGCCCGAAGAGACCTCCCATACGTAGACAAGACGGTCGCTTGAGCCCGATGCAATCCACCGCGTATTCGACGAGAACGCCACTGCACGTACCCTGTCCGTGTGTCCAACTATGGGATCTCCGACTGCATCTCCCGTTTGTGCGTCCCAAATCCGAACTGTATAGTCAGCCGATGCCGATGCGATTAGTTGTCCATCAGAGGAGCAGGTAACTGAGTGCACTGGAGCAGTGTGCCCTTTTAGAGGAGGGAACCGATTCACACGAGTCTGGATATCCCAAACGCTAATTGAATGGTCAGCCAAACTTGAGACGACGAAGGTGCCATCTGGGGAGGCGGCCATAGAGTGTCGGCCGAGCTCGTGTGCAGGTTGTGACTGAACCGGATTTTGACCATTTGTGGCATTCCAAATCCGGATAGTTCGATCTGCAGAGGCCGTAGCAATGTACAAACCATCAGCGGAGAAGCAGGCTGCGTGAACCTGATCTTTGTGGCCCTCAAGAATGATTGATGGCATCTCACCCGTATTCGGCGAAACGGACCAAACGCAAACGCGGTCATTGGAGTTCGACGCCAGTAACTTGCCATCAGGCGAGAATTTGATGCAATCAACCCAGCCGACATTATCGCGAAATGTCGCATCGAGTGTTCTGCTCGGGAGATCCCATAGCGTGATATCACCTCCCAAGCCGGCTGATGCCAGTTTCGTGCCATCGGGCGAAAAGCAAATAGAGTAAAACAAACCCGCTACCGTAGGGAGTAATCGACTCGCTTGTCCCCTCGTAGCAATGTCCCACAGTCTAACCGTATGATCGTCAGCAGCTGTTGCCAGTATCGCGCCATCTGGAGAAAATGCGACCGCTCCAACCATGCCCGTGTGGTCGTCCAACGTCGCGAGCAGACGACCCGTTTCAGCATGCCAGAGGTTGACGGTCTTACTTAAAGACGCTGAAACCAAGTACATACCATCCGGCGAAAATGTCACAGAGCGGACTGTACCCAAGTGACCACTGAGCGGGAGCAGAGTTGTCTTGTCCGTCAGGAGGCTCCATATGCATACCGTCCCGGCTTCGGTGCCGGCAGCGACGACTTTCCCTTTGGGTGAAAATGCCACGGACCACAGTATACCGTCGCCGCTCCGCAGCGGTGGCATGGCCTCCTCGCCACTCCGTGCGTCCCAGATGCGGACTGTACCATCATCTGACCCCGAGGCGATGAAGCAACCATCTGGCGAGTACGCGACCGATCTCACCACGCGCTCGTGCCCTATCAAAGTCATGACGAAACGACCACGGTGGAGATTTACAGCACGAGTTTCAACGGAAATGAGTCCGGTGCAGAGTGGATAAAACGTTTGGAAGACAGAAGAGTCCTTGGGAGTGAAAGAAAGAGCGGAGAGATAGATGTGCGGAGCACTGCGCTTTATCACCTCGCTAGAAGAAGTGACAAATCCGTGTGCGTCGCGAAGAAACTTCGATAGCTCGGGCTGACGAACCTGCGGAACTAAGTGAGAAAAATGGTGGTTCATGACAAATATTTCTTACGGTAGAAGCCCCAAAAAAGAGCATAGCAATCGCACGTTCGATTTGACTGAGGACGCTGACCACCTCGAGCCAGAAAAGAAAACGCAGCCGAAAGATGGCATATATCTCGGAGTCAAACTCCGATGGGACCGTGGCAGCGGCAACGTGGTAGACCCATTGGAAGCACCCATACTCAAGGTACTTGGCAATGATGTCAATGCGAGCCACACGATTAGGCTCGTATGAGGACTGGCTCTGCGATACGTTAAAGTGAAGACTTCTAGCCATAATGCAGAGACAGCCGCGTGCAAGCACATCATGTCCCAAAGATGACAAGATGCGTATGCTATCCGGTGCACGGCCAAGCAAGTAATCGCCGAATGACGCGTGCAACGTGCGCAGGCTGGAATCACCATCATCTTCTGGAACGTACACGACGGAATGCAAATGCGCGAGCCTCGCGCGTATTTCATCCGTCTCCACGCCAATCAAGTTCGCTAACGTCAAAACTGAGAGCGCCATTCGAGCGCACAGAATAGAGGCGAGTAGCTGCAGCATTGCCTGCAGTCCGTCAACGTCGGTTTCGTTGAGGTTAACGGCATCCTCTAGAATCAGGCCGTACATGCGGTCGAGTGGGGCAGCAGCCTGGCTGTTCAGACCATCACCGGTGGCATTGATCAACCTCTTGAACCGGCTGGGAGCTGAATCTAGACCTGCACCAAGGGTGTACTTGAGGGCGGTCGTTGCGACAATAAATAGACCGTCACACACTTGAGCCAGCATATCGGCATGACTGTACGTGAATTTGGCCCGTAGCCGGTGGCTACTCGAAAGCTGTGTCGAAACGTACAGACGGATGTCTGCATTAACTTGCGCCTTGTTCACGGTATGCAGATGCAGAACGGTACTGAATGTGACGTCGGAAACGGGAGTGTCGCGAATGTGCGTCTCTGGCCGCGAGGTGACCAGGAATTTGACTGGCAACTGAGGGGTTGAGCGTGAGAATTTTACCAGAGCCTCAAGCATTTCCGAAACAATTAGGTGACTTTGGGCATCATTTACCGCTTTATCGGCTGAGGACTGGCCACCGCATTCATCTAGGGCGTCAATGACGAATACTATTGGTATCCCTGAGTCTTTGAGGGCCCAAAGTGGATTGTAGAGGAGTCTTTTAACCTGCACAGAGACTGTTTTGTGCAGGATGTCCGGATCGCGCGCCAACTCGGTCGCCAAAGACTTACTAAAGTCTATGGACTGTCGCGCCAGAAGCTGAGCGAGTGTTGGAACAACGCAGCGCACATCACGCTGCGTAATCGATCCCGTCGAACGTGAGCAAAAAAAGCTTCCACCCAGCATGATCCCGGCATGTGCAACGATTTGACAACACACGGTCTGTGCAATGGCTGTTTTGCCTGTACCAGCCATCCCAGCCAGCCAGAATATCTGTTGGGCTTTAGGGCTCAGAATCCACATCTCGATATCGCGGAGAATCTGAAGGCGTGTGCCCTCCATGCATCCTTCGCCATGCTGCGCGTCGTAGGTGGCATTCGGAACGTGATGCTTGATCAAGGCTACAGAATGTCAGCTACATCTACTTACCAAGCATTATCGGGTAATGATCACCTGCAGCAATCATTTTCTGGATTACATTCTGGGGAATTCTCATCAATTGAGATATCAAGCGCTACACGAGCATCACGAACTAATGGTTCTGGTGCTGGCGCGTTAAGGATGTTATTTTGGCTGTAGTTGACGGTGACAGCCGTGCTGGACAGTATGTTCAAATTCGGATTGCTGTTGAAAATCGTCGCAGAGCCGGAGACAGTGGTGTCGTTGGTGTTGTTATTTTCGATGGTTGGGCTTTCTGCGGACGCAGCGACTGTAAGGTCGGATCCAACACTTCCTATTTCAAACAGTTCCGCAAGGCTGCTTGTGCCAAGGTCATGCATCCCGGTTGTAGAGCTCCTTTCACGGTCGACGCCTACTGCTGGAGTATGAGAGCGACTGCGTGTGTGACGGTGGTCTGAAAGATTCGTTCGCTGCGCGGGCATGGCTCAAGTGCCACAGTGAGACCAAGAAAGATCAGAAGAAGAGCGGCAAGGCGAACACGTGTCGATCCATCAAGACGGGCGGTTATCGCCGGTGTAGAAATCGGCGAATCGGAACCGGCTCTCTGCCGAGGCACATTCATGGTTAACTAGCTGGTAAGCCGCTGCTATGCACGGCAGGTTACGGTCACGAATGTCACGTGCACCGTACTCAGACATCTGTGATCACTGACTGTAAGATGACATGGCAGACAACGCGTACATCGACTCCACGTTCGAGGCATATAATGTCACAGAGGATGGCCTCTGGGATAAAGCTTCAGTTGGGGTTGACCCACCATCGATGCGGACGCGTTCGGCTTCCAAACTGTCTCGCCGCGGCCCCGCATGGCGTCTTACAACTTCTGACCTTTCCCCTCCTTTACTACTCGCATCTCTCACGCGTGCTCGCATATATCCCCTGCCCTGTTGTTTTTACTCCAAACTTAGCTTAAAACGAACCCTACGGGCCGCCGTTCGTTTTCCACGTGCCAGTGGGTGGCTTTTTCTAATCCGCTGGTTGCAACTTGGCTTCCGCTTCTCCTCTCCGCGAACATCGCGCGGAACGCTATTTGCGATCTCCTCTTCGCTCGTCGTCCTTTGTCGAGCGCGCCACATGGTTCTTACCGCTCGCGCTGACATGTTCGCATTTCTGGCGAAAGCCGCACTGTCGTTTACGGAAACGCGGTCAGTTCGTTGTACAGCCGCCGCATCCAACAAGCCCTGCGACACCGACTTCAACAACAATTCATGAGCCTACGCCCTCCGCAACGGGATGAGCTGGTTCAGATCACGAAGACGAGTTGCCGCCATTTGATTATGAGAAGAACGTCATCCGCGGCGTGAACCTCGGTACGCATTCTCCGGCCCGATCGGGTATAGTCAATCGCTGACGGTTTACAGGCGGCTGGTTTGTTCTCGAGGTTTGTTCTCCTTTCTCGTCGTTGGACCTCGCGCCGTGCAGCCGTGTCATGTGGTCTCACGGTGCGGCGCGGCCGTTCCTTGCTGCGCCAAGCCTCACACTGACGCCGACCTCCCTTCACGCACTTTTCTCCGGCCGTCCTCGTTCAGCCTTGGATAACACCAAGTATCCTCGAGCAAACAGGTAACGACGCTATCATCAATCAGTATACATTCGGACAGCTGCAGCCTCGCGATGTCGCCTTCGCCGCCCCTGACAAAGCACTGGGAGTCGTGGTGCACCGAGGATGAGTTCAAGCTTATCAAGGATGCGGGGCTGAATCACTTCAGTCTGCCTATCGGGTATTGGGTGGTGCCGTTGAACCAGAGTGTCGAGCCGCACATACCAGGGGCGTATCCGTACTTCAAGACCGCATTGAAGTGGGCGAGAAAATACGGGCTGCACGTTATCGTGGACCTCCACGGCGCAAAAGGGTCTCAGAATGGTGCGTAGTACCTTGCAGACGAAGCGGGCAGACCGACTGAGCAAGATTGTAGGTTACGATAACAGGTTCTTCTGGGTGCTGGAATTATAGTGTCCGGTTGGTGTAGGTTCTTACCACCCATTCAGTGTACAAAAACGCAACGAACCGCGATAGGCAAACGACTCAGACAACTTGCAGCACACGGTGAACGTTATCTCGTTCCTGTACAACGACGTCGGCCCGTCGATATCTATAGTACAGCTCCTCAACGAAATCGCGGCTTACACGAGCCAGCGCTTCCAAGACGCCACGCGACGATAGTGGATGGACGGCTACCACGTTATCCGGGGTACCAAGGCCGCTGGAGACCGCGTACAGGTTATGATCGGAGACGGATTCCAGGGTTTCAATGCGTGGCAAGGGTTCATGCGGTCTCCGGAGTACACGGGCGTGTCCATGGACTATGTGTGTCTGAAATAATCTGTCTTGCGAATGTGGGTGACCCTCTGGCAGCACATGTATCAGGTCTTTAGTATTCGCGAGCTTTGGAGGAACTATCATGAGCACGTCGCGGTCCGTCGTCTCATGTCGAAGCATATCTGACGTCTAACAAGTCATCTTCTTTGCATTACGCATGTAGACTTGGACCAGGCCTCGCCGATTTCACGAAAACAAGATGTGAGCTATTCTAATTGCTAGGGGGGATGTGTACTAACTTTGTCCCTCTCAGGCCTGCCGTTGTAGAATGTGAGCTTCCTTTGGCGTCTGCATTCATTCTCAACATTGTTTTCAGAATGATCGTTGGCGATCACGAACTGCACCAAGTGGCTCAACGGCCGCGGTGCTGGTGTGCGATGGGACGATACATACTAGCCTACGGCCGATACTATCACGCTCGGTAGTTGCGAGTATCCGAGCATGAACTACACTAAGTTCGATGTGGCGTACAAGACATTCCTGCGAAGGTCCGTCCGCCCTAAATACGAGTTTTTTTATAAGGAGACTTACTGAGAGAGGTCACTGGCAGATACTGGAAGTCTCAGGTACATATTGGCGAAGGGGCTGGAGGCCGGATCTTTTGGGCGTGGAAGACCGAGTCACGGTTTTCGGCGGATCGGAGCTACAAGGTTGGTATCGAACAGGGCTGGATCCCACAGGACCCAACGGACAGACAGTACCCGGACATTTACGGCTGAGACATTGCTGTATTCATACTTGTAGACGACCCTCTGCATGTTCCATTTGGATTATAAGGGTTGTACACAACGCGCCCCTCGAGCTGGCAGTGGTGTGAATACTGCAAGGTTCCACGGTTCACGGCCTGTGGCATTCCGTCTCACGTCTTTTGTGTATCGCTCCGCACAAGGGAGCAGGCGAGGTGTTGTGGCACCGCGACCTTCACACGGCATACACCCGCATCGTATTGTCCGAGACATTGCGACATTGAGGCTCTCACGGGTGGCACAATGTGCTCGCACGCAATCTTTATTGCTCGAAACCTTACTGTATTGGGCTTAATCGCGACCCGGCCGCACTTGGCGTGGGTATAAAATGGGTCGATGTCGGAGACTCAATCTTCTCCAGCTAGCTACTCCTTCCCACATTAGTGTAAGTTCCTATAGCTCTCGCGCACAACTCGCGCACAACATCGATGCTGACTATTGCTTTGCTTTGTAGGGGTCGTATTGCGCGGTCCACCATATCTGGTGCCGCTGTTTTCGCGGTCCACCTTTCACGGTGCCGCTATCGTGATCGGGGCCATCGCGGCCCATCTTGACTACAGGTCGTCGCCCCCCACAGCGACCACCGATTATATTGTCGACTCGACGCCCACCACAGCGCGGAGCCATTCAGATCTTTTGAAGACCATCGATGCCACCACTGGCACGTTGATCGGTGATTCCATCGATCCAGCCAGTTGGTTTTATACAGAGTTATCACATGTGAGAGTATTACAGTGCGTTCCGGTTTTTGAGTTGTTAGTGAGTCTTTCGTGTCGTTCTTCTTGAGAGAAGTGTGGCTGACGATGCCAATTGCTCTTTCGGCCTTTTAGGAAGTCATACCAAGCCTACTGTTGGGTGCACACAACGGCTAGCTTCTGGATATGACGTGAGACATTGCCTCGATTGTGAGTGCTCAAGTGAAGAACGTTGGGGAATATGCCCGGGCTGACGCGTCCTTCTTCAGTAACGTCACCCGCGCAACAGCGCACCATGGAACGATCGTCTACAATGACGTCGTATCTTTACAGAGTCCTATTATGGGCATGGCCATGCCCCCGATAGTTTTCGTAAGCAGCTTTGGCCTTGCAATCGCTTGACCTTTGCCCTGCGTGTTTTAGCTGGTATCACAGGCTTACCCCTGTATCGACCGCCGGGGTTCGTCCGCAAGGACATAGACTTTGGCGCGTGTGCTCATTGAGCATTTTTTTCTTCAAATCAACTACCCAAGAACCCCTCCTCCCTCACTCCCGCACTACCCTTGTCCCTCTGCCCGCCCCCGCTCTGCTTGGTGCGTTGTATTGTGTTGTCAATTGGCTGTACATCCGTCTCAATCAATGCTCTTGCATCGTCTATCGTGTGTGAACAATCGGAAAGGTCTGAAACAAGCGAGCTGTCGCCGGATGCGGTGGTCCGGGACCATGGGCGGGTGACGAGTGGTCTGACAATGTAATAATGAAAGCCGCAGAGGGAGCACGAACGTGGAGACACGTTCGCTGACTGCGGAGATGCATTCGCCACGCTCTTAAGGTGCTGGGGGAGACGTGCGGCAACGGGCGCCTGTGGCTATTGATCGGCTCAGCCACATCGGGCTTTATACTGGCTTGTCCTCCTTCATCTCGCCAGTTCTGTATCCACGATAAGCCGCGCTGCCTATTCATCATACCAGTTCACTCTAAGATGCCTTCGAGCACGTCCAGTGGCGGTGCGCCACTAACGCCTCTGGCTAGCGACTTGTCTGATGTGGGATTGTTTAACGACTCTGACTGGCTCGATGTTGCAAACAGTGACCGGGGCGACAACGACGCACAGGCCCAAGACAATGACGGAGACTCTGCACCCATTCAAGATACCGTCGTTACTCAAGAGCTTGACGATGAAACCAATGGGCTTGGTCTGCAGCTTGTCATAGTAGGCCCGCAGGGAGTCACCGGCAGCGCTCGGCGCGTCACCTGTCTGATTGGCGATGTCTACATCAATTTGTCTCCTTGCAATTGACACCTACCTGAAAAATTCGTGTGCGCATCCTCGCCGAGATACCTCACTCCTGTGGGCTGGCGTGCAGGTAGACAACCGCTCCGATTGCCTCTGATTCCAGCTGCACTCACTGTGCGAGTCGTTGACTTCTGGTCTACTCCTCCATCCATCTCTCTGAGCTCATTTACCACAGATTCAGTGATATGCTCCGGCTAACTGAATACTTGTCAAATGTCTGATGGTCCGTGTGGCCTGATCTATTCAGCTCAAGAACCACTGAACAGCTTGTCTACCTCATATGTTTCATAAGCTGACAGCATGTGTGAGAAAGCATACTGCTCAGGTCTGCATAGCTTCTGGTGAGGGTGGTTATATGAAGCAGATGGCGAAGACATTCACCGTGCGTCCAGAAGCTCATCGAACGTCTGCCAACAAACTTCCCACAAGACCAAGACACTTGCATTCACATCATCGTAGATCGCTCGAGGCGAATGTATTGCGCCTTCTGTCGTGATCCTTGGTTCAGTGTGAAGCTACAGCTGACAAGGCGCAAGAACCCCAAGTCTCGAGAGCACCGGAGGAGGAACACAACACTCCGCGGAGGCAACACCAAACGCCAAACAAATACGCATGTATAAGAAGCAGGTTGCCGCAAGTACAATGAAGCTGGGGTATTATACCGAGGTTCTCTCGTCCTGCCACGCCACAGGTCAGCCAGCTCAACCGAGATTCTTACGACATTGTAAGCTGCCAGCGCGAACCCGCATGCCGTCAACCACCCCCACAATCCTCATCATCCCTCACATGTAGCGTGTGGACTGACTTCTAGATCGCCACGTCGCCACTGGAAGCATCATGAGAAACTCAACTTGAACCTCATGATGCCTGACAACGTCTCTCGACGGCCCGCTGGACCTCCTTCGACGCCATAAAGCGAAAGATAGTGACTACAGGATTGAGTTCAAGGTCCTTTGCCATGGCCCCAACCAAGTCAACTCTTGTCGGTCTCGCTCTATACACTCTCTGTGTCATTGCCGCACCGACGCCTACATCTGAGGAGCCCGCCACTGTTGTTCTCGACGCACGCCAGGCTCAGGCACCGGCTACCTTTACTGCCAACCCCAAAATCGGTCCCGGTGGCAGTACCTACAAAGATTCGGCTCACTTCCGAGTCTACGGCGACTCAGGCACCCTCGCTGATAATACGCTCAAGCTACTCGAAGGCGCATACTCCTGCTTCGTAGGATCACTCGGTTGGCGCTCATCTGGTCTCTCATACAATGACGCCAACGACGCTGGTCCGTGGACGAAGGTCAACCTGTACATCGTGAACGACCTCCCCGGTGCAGCAGGCGTCATGCACTCCGATTACAATACTGGCATGGCTTGGCTCGAGGTGCAGAAGAGTTACCCTACTATCCCCGGCGTAACCGTCCACGAGTACGGACACGGCCTCACGTACCAC
>Ga0247815_10002481_pt1 | contig 13662 bp, 14 predicted proteins | sample UWRJL194509B1_FD_181014 | JGI IMG/M metagenome (GOLD analysis project Ga0247815, IMG submission 181014) | Plant litter microbial communities from Arlington Agricultural Research Station in Wisconsin, United States - UWRJ-L194-509B-1 | ecosystem: Environmental > Terrestrial > Plant litter >... | reverse complement strand
AGTGGTAAAGTATTCAGCGGAATTAGTGGTAACCTTTGTGCCGGAATGTCAGGCGCTTAAACCTCACATTTCCTTCAACATTGGTAAACTTTGCTCCGGAAAACCGGTAAGGTTTCAGGTGGAATAACTGGTAAGGTTTCCTCCGGAACCCTGGTAAACTTTGTAGCGGAACAGGTGGTAAACTTTCCAGCGGAACGCTGGTAAACTATAAAGCGGAATATGCAATAGATAACTAATAATCCACCAATCAGAACTGCAAATTTATAAATAGTTTCAATGACCCATGAAATCCGTCTCTTGAAAAACCGTAACAAATACGTAACAGCGCAAATTTTTCCAGTTTCACAAATAATTCGTTTTTTGAGACAGATAGTCACTGTGCTTGAATTGATTGTTCATTCTTCAACTAAGTCTCGCTTAGCCGTTCTGCATTCATGAAATTACAAGTGTGAGGTGGACCTTTTAGAGACGTATTAATGACGTCATCTTCTAAAAGCCTGGTTCCGATTGATGAGACCCTTAAATAAATTTATAAGTTTTTACGTACTTATAAGCAAGATACAAATACCACAATGGGTTAGGATTGACCAAAGATGGATTTTCATTTTTTCCTTCCACAAGGACACCACTGCCAGTAATCCGTATTAAATTTACGACTGTATAACTATAACTGAAATTTTCTGAAATAGAATAGCAGATAAAAACTTCTCTTCCCTGTTCATTTTTAAATGGAATTGTATATTGTTTATCTCGTTCAAAATCTCCATTGAATGTTTGATCTGGATCAATCAGAAACGGCAAACAGATTTGAATTAAATTTTGGCTAACTGAATCTAGCTCACTTCTTTTTCCTGGTTGAATTTCTGAGTAATTGCTGGAATAGAGTTTGAAGGCTGCTTCCAGTGCATTTTCTAAATCGATAGATCTCGCAAAAAAGCGGCTTAAGTTTGAAATCAACACTAGCAAGGGGTAATAGACCACATGAAATTCTCGCGACTTATATTTGGCCTTTTGGTTTGGTATCGTATATAGCCGGAAGCGCTGAAAGTTTCGGATTTTGATCAGACCATGGTCAATCATCTTACTTAAGAGATATTCAAATATTTCTGAAAAGCTATCCTGTTTGGTTAGCTGATAACGCTCAATAAACGAATTGTCTATACTATTTTTTTCTGGAAAGAATTTTAACAGTTCGGTTCGTGCATTAAGTAGAGTTCTTATAGATTCCTTAAGATAACGCGTAATGTCGAAATGGAAAATTTCTGAGGAATAAAATTTATCGATGTAGCCATTGAACTCTACACTAATACCATATCTGTGGGCGAACATTTGCTGTATGTTGTTAACATCGCAGACGAAAATGATCTTATCAAATCCAAACTTATTGGTTTCGTTCACATCGTCATAGTGAGCTGAGAAAATATTGAAGAGCCTAAATACGTGCTCTGGATCCAACCTGTCCAAATCATCGATTAGTAATATCGATTTTGGGAGTAAAGTTTCGTGTTCTTCCGCCGTTGTTTCGCGATCTTCGATCTTCTGGTGTTCAGCCTTTATCTGCTGTACCCGTATCAGCAGGTCAATAATCAATTCGGTAATGTGATCGGATTCGTGAATATGCCCTTTTTTGTTTTTGAAGGACTTTACAAACGAACTTAAATTGTCAAACTCGGTGGTATTAAGTTTATTTTTATAATCTGAAAGGTCGCCAAACATGCTGGTGACCATATCAATGGTCTCCTCTTCTGGAATTGGCACCGTCCCAGAAAAGGCTTTTGCAGCTTTCAATAACAACTTTAGCGGTTGTTCTATCTTCATCTGATGGAGAAGATACATCTGGCTAATCATCAGCCAAGAGTATTGTTCATTGTCCAATTGGATCTCATCAGGGTATTTGCTGAGCAGTTCATATAAAAGGTCGTACTTGATGAGTTCGAAAACATCCTGGCTTTGGGCAATGGCGTAATTTACCGGAAAGAGTTTTAATACAAGATATTCTTGATGTTGATCAAAATAGGCTTTCAGAAAGGTAGATTTCCCTGATCCAAAAGGAGCAGAGAACAATATGCGCTCATTAAAATTGTCACTTAGATGATTATCAAAAGCATCAAAAAGTGTTAGCGTCGGGACATGCGGTATTTTGTTCAGCATCACAAGAATCAATATTCAATAATCTACTAAAATAATAATTAGAATTTGTAATATGACTGGCTTGCTTTATGTAAGCCGGGGAAGTGTTGTGGAAAAGCTTCAAATTCCTATTAATTATCCATTATCTGTATTCTTTGAGCCCACTATCCCAGCAGCATTACAAATATACTTTCTTTTTCTGAGACAATAATATCCTCATATTGTAAGATAGCTATGCATATTTATGTGGCTGTTTTTAGGGACCATTGCACTAGGACTAAGTGTTAATCGCCTTATACCTTTGATATGTCCGTTTAACTTTTATTAAACACTATATCAACGTTTAATAAAAGTTATAGGTGCGGTTTCATCAAGCTATTAATTACCAGTTTTCATGGATCCAGTTTTGAACATTTGCTTGTGATCTTAAAGTCGTAGGACAGGCATGTATTTTATCCTCAATTTTATGACCGCTGGGAATATTCTTTAGATTCCATAAATCCATTAGACGATGTATCATATACAGGACTTCATACCCTTCTGTCCTATCTAATAAAGAACTATCTGGGTTGCCACGTAATTTTGGATTATCACCTCCATCTGTCGACCAGTTATAGCGTTTTTGTAAATCAGAACGATTAAAGTTTGGCATAGTTTAATTTCTAACTTATACACATAGGGTGCAAACCTCAGGTTCTTTATCTAAATTTTTGAAGACCAGTTTACCTATTCTGATCTAATGTAATATGAAATTCGTTAAAATTTAGAAGAAATTATTACGGAAACCCGTAAAGCTTCGTTTTATGAGAATTCATAAATATAAATCTTCAGGATAAGCAGAGCTCTTGACTATCTCGTTGTATACTTTTTTATAAAAAACACACAATAAATACCCTGCTTAAATATCCATTTATTGGTGCTATTAGAACCACTGTCAGGTATTAGGTACGACTGAACTAGATAATTAGTTAAATCAGCTCCAAATTTGGTTTCATAAACTTCCCCTTTCATTGGCAGCATTTTAATTTCTACGTGCACTTGACAATATTTATTAGATGGTGTATTAATTAGCGTAAGGCTCCTCTATGTGAATATAACATGCAAAATCATTATTTAATTGGATATGTTTGTTGAACGTATAATAAAGCATTCATGGCAGAGCTTTCAACCCATAAAACAGGATATAACAAAATTTAATTACTTAATCGTATAGCTTTTAGAATCCATTTCCGCCAGTCTGAAATAGCCAAATGCATAGTTATTACTATTGGTCTGATTGATGATATTACCGCGAACAGCACTTGGTGTTGCAGGGAAAGGGTTGCCATCATTGCCCGTGGCCAGTATTAATTTAAACATATAATTGTAATAGCTTTTTGAAATTCCGTACAGTTTGAAGTTTACCTGGTCTCCTGGTTTTAAATCTTCATGTGAAAAGGATTCCTGCATTAAATTACCATTCGTGTGTTCATCATCTTCTACTTCAAGCTCGGGGAACGGCGAGTGTGGCTGGGTAATACTGTTTAGGTAAAAATTTTCCTGACTTGCATCATCCTTATAAGAAATTGTTACTTCGATTTCATCACCCATTTCACCTCCTTTGTCATTCTGCTCAATATGATCTTCAATTTTTGGAACTGGGGTAAACGTTTCTGATGCCGTATAAGTTTCTCCATTCAAAATAATTTTTAGGTGATAAGTCTGGCCTATTACAGGAAGGAAATCATGACAAACGTATTGTCCGGTCCCTTCAGTTTCTACAAAATTAAAAACCGTATTCAAAGAATTTGTTACTGTAACTACTGCGCCTGAGACGCTCGGGAATTCGGAACTGTAATAACCTGTTGTTGTAGATAATACGATCTTTTGATCATTGCCTGCTGTGTTTTTTCTCCAATCGATAGATGCATCGATTACCAGTCTTGGCGCTGCCGCCTCAAGAGGCACATTGATAGCCTTCTCGCATCCTGACACAAACAGTACAAGAAGGGGGATTATAATTTTTCGTAGTAATTTCATGTTATCTTTTATAAATAGGTGAGTTGCTTTTAAAATTTTACGTTGTAGGTTACACTAGGGACAATACCAAAAATGGCCACCCTTCTTGTTTCACTTGTTCCGGTATCTTCATTCTGTCTAAAAGAATACGATGCTGCATTATTTCTGTTATAGAGATTGTAGATACTGAAATTCCATTCACCCTGCCATCCTTTATTCTTGTCGGGTTTAGGCGTATAAGTTGCAGATACATCTATACGGTGGTATGCGGCTAAAGAATTTTGATTTCTTACCCCATAACTTGCAACATTAACGCCCTGGTATAGGTATTTTCCATTAGGAAATGTCGCTGCTTTTCCACTCTGGAAGGTTAAAATAGCCCCAAATGTCCATTTGGGACTTACAGCATAAGCACCCGTAACCGATAAATTATGCAGCTTGTCATAATTTGCCCTGTACCATTCTCCGTTATTTATACCCGGTTCATCTGCATTTCTGCCGGGTGTCTTTTGTTGTGCCTTAGAAAGCGTATAAGACACCCAGCCCGTCAGCACTCCTGTATTTTTTTTCAACATCATTTCCAGACCATACGCTCTTCCTTCGCCATTCAAAAGCACACTTTCTACAGCATCGATTCCCAATAAATCTGCGCCGTCAATGTAATCTGCCTTATTTTTCACTTTTTTATAGAATGTTTCAGTTTCCAAAGAATATTTGCCGCCTGTAAAATTGTGAAAGTACCCCAGTGCTACCTGATCTAAAATTTCAGGTTTAAGGTATTGGTCAGATGGCGCCCATATATCAAGCGGGCTTGCAGCAGCAGTATTGGAAATCAGATGAACATACTGGCTCATTCTATTATAACTGGCCTTAATGGACTGGTCGTTGTTTAGTGAATAAGCCACAGAAAGTCTTGGTTCCAGATTGCTAAAACTGGCTATCTTTTTATTTTTAGCGTAGTTTATTGTTCCTGTTGGCTTAGCATCTTCATAAATATGAAGCTCCTTATTGTAAACAACCGGCTGATTGTTAGCATAGGTGTAAACTTCCTGCTCACCTAATCTTTGAAAATTACTGTAGCGAAGCCCATAGTTCAGCGATAATTTGTCAGACAGATTTTGTTCAGCACTGATATAGGCGGCATTTTCAAAGGCATATTTTCTAGCCAACTGGTCTGGATTTACGCCTGAACTTGGTCCAAACGGCCTTATTGTTCCGGGATTAAACTTGTAGTAAACTGAATTTACTCCATAATTTAAAGTCAGGTAATTTGAAACATGATGGTTAAAATCATATTTAAAATTGTAATTTTTAACCTCTGCCTTCCAATCAAGACCAGCGGATTTCACTTTAATCTGGTAGTCATAATCACTATAAATAGCGGATGCATTAGAGAAAATCTTGTCTGAGAATATATGGTTCCATCTGAGATTAAGAAGTTTGTTACCGTAGGTATTTACAAAACTCTCATTAAAATTCAGGTAGTCGTTACCAAAGTATCCTGATACAAAGACATTGTTTTTATCGTTGAGTTTGTAATTGAACTTGGTGTTTAGGTCGTAGAAATAAGCTGAATTTGGTTCATCCGCCAATTTCAAAAAAAGATGTGCATAGGAGCCTCTTCCGGCAACGACAAACGAACTTTTTTCTTTAACAATAGGTCCTTCAACCAACAACCGACTTGAGACTAATCCAATCCCCGCGTTAACATGATACTCCTTGTTGTTTCCTTCCTTTTGATAAATATCCAGTACTGAGGAGATACGTCCTCCGAAATTAGCAGGAATACCCCCTTTGTAAAGTTTTAAATCTTTGATCACATCTGAATTGAAAACAGAAAAGAATCCGAATAAATGCGAGGTATTATAAATAACCGCCTCATCTAGCATCACCAGGTTTCCATCGACAGAGCCTCCCCTGACATTAAATCCCGACGCACCTTCCTGAGCATTGGTAACGCCGGGAAGTTGTAAGATCGATTTTAAGACGTCAACCTCACCCAGCACGGCCGGCATCTTTTTTATTGTGGCAATAGACAATTTATTGGTGCTCATTTCAGGTTTTCGGATGTTTTCTTTTGCTGTGCTTCTTTTGACTACAACTTCACCCAAGGTTCTGCTATTTTCTATCATCACAAAGTTCCTCTTAGTGCTTTTAGTCAGCGCAATAGTTTCTTCTATATTATCAAAGCCCACGTGGCTTATGATAATGGTGTAAGTCCCTTTTGGCAATGTTGTAGTATAAAATCCATAAGAGTTGGTAGTAGTACCTACTTTCGCTTCCGGAAAGTAGATAGTTACGCCAATCAATGTTTCGGTATTGGATTTGTTAGAAATTGTGCCGCTAAGGGTAACTTTTTCCTGCGAGTATGCATGGCCTGCATACGCAAAAAAGAGGATTAGCAAGGATTGGATTCTGCTTTTCATTTGCGAATGTTTTGAGTTGAATTTTACAATTATTCGCTAAAGTATATTATTGTCGAACCCAGATATTTTATATATACAAAACCTCTTACTTAATATATTAAAGCAGCTTTTGCATATAGTAAAATAAAGTGTACAGTAAGCTTTCCCTGGCTGGAAGGAATTAATGGAAAGCAATTACTGAGCTATAGGATAAATTAAGAAGCCAGCGTCATTTTTAGTAGTTGAAAGGTTCAACCCTGTTTAAATTATATTTTGGTATATAATTTATGTGCTTTTGTATATTAAATATACAAATACTTTACAGGTGATTACATTTGCTAGAATCTAAAATAGGCTTATGAATAAAACTTTACATATAAAAACTATGGATGCCAATTGGATGCTTGAGTTGATCATTTCAAAAAAATACCGATTTCAACGCCATTTGTTACTAATCGCATTTTGTATTGTTGTTTTATATTACAGTCCACCGGACTATGTAGAACCTTTCGAGACCTATAATCGAGTCGTTGTTTTTTTTCAGATTATCTCATTAGCCTACAGTAATATGTATTTTTTTGTGCCTAGATTTTTGTTTAGAAAAATATACCTGAGTTATGGTCTTTTTGTGCTGGCAAGCATGATTCTTTCGTTCTATATTCATGAAGCTTTTTCCTGGTGGTTCAAACCTGATTTATTGCCTTACGAGGATGACAGTATTAACTTTTTTACATTTTCCTTTATGATCATGATGCTTATTATTGCATCGGCAGCGGTAAAATTATTTCAGCAGTGGATATTGGATGCTCAACTTATTCATGATCTGGACCTGGCAAAAACTAATGCTGAATTGGAACAGCTCAAGAATCAGATCAATCCGCATTTCCTTTTTAATATGCTCAATAATGCTAATGTTTTAATTGAAGATGATCCTAAAAAAGCCTCACAGGTTTTGATGAAACTAAGTGATCTTCTTCGATATCAGCTTTATGACAGCTCGAGAGATAAAGTATTATTAACCTCAGAAATCCACTTTTTGGAAGATTTTTTAAATCTGGAAAAAGTTAGAAGAGACAATTTTAATTTTTTAATATCAAAGGAAGGTGAATTGAGCGGTGTACAGGTCCCGCCCTTATTATTTATCTCATTTGTCGAAAATGCTGTAAAGCACAATAATGACTCAGCGAAATTATCCTATGTCAATTTGTTTTTCGATGTGCGCCATACTGAGCTTTATTTCAAATGCATAAATTCAAAACCTGCTGTTAAAGCAGTTAATAAATCCGGGGGATTAGGTCTGGCCAATATTAAAAGAAGGCTAGAACTCCTGTTCCCTTCTTTACATAATTTGAAAATTGAAGACAATTCGGAAACGTACTGCATTACCTTAACCTTAAAATTATAAAAATGAACTGCATAATAGTAGATGATGAGCCATTAGCAAGAAAAGCAATCCAAAAACTGGTCGATGAGACAGAAAATCTAGAATCTGTAGCTTCATTTAACGGAGCAGATACTACAAGAGAATTTCTGGCAAAAAATGCTGTTGATTTAGTATTTCTTGATATTCAAATGCCAGGAGTGAATGGAATTGAATTCGCCAGAACTATTCCTAAAAAAACGCTGGTGGTGTTTACCACCGCTTTTCATGAGTTTGCTTCTGAGAGTTATGAAGTTGATGCTATTGACTATTTGATCAAACCTATAAAATTAGAGCGCTTTCAAAAAGCGGTTGAAAAAGCGCAGACATATTGTAAATTATTCCATACTGATCATACAAACAGTAATATAGAAAATATAACCGATGATTATATTTTTGTAAGGGCAGACCGCAGAATGTTCAAACTGCGTTTTAGCGATATACTTTATATTGAAGGGTTAAAAGATTATGTGATTATTTACATAGAAAACCAAAAAGTGGTCACACTGATGAATATTAAAACCATCCATGATTTGCTTCCGAAAAGTTTCTTTGTAAGAGTCAGCAAATCATACATTATCAATGTAAATAAAATAGATGCTGTAGATAACAATACTGTTTATATAGGAAAAACTGAAATACCGATTGGCAATATCTACAGGGATTTCTTTTTTAATGAGTTTGTAACCAAAAAGATTTTGAATAAGTAATAAAATAATACCGCATATCCTGCAGACTTTTTTGCAGATCGGGAGAGAAATTCCGGATCATCTAAAATCATTTCCGTATTTTAATCTGTATATCTTCAATGCCTCCAAAACGTAAATCTTTAATGGCTCGGAAGTTCCTTCACCTTGACGACTATCAATGCACGTGCACAAGTCTTTAATTGCCTTGGTAAGGTCATTGTTGACAGTCTTTTTCGAGATACGGAGTTCTTTGGCAATCTGACTGTGTGACTAGCCCATGCATTTCGATATTGGAATTTGATATGGCGTATTTTTATTATCCTCGGTCCTACGTTTATGTCTTCGGAGCCTACAGTAATACTCGACAATATAATCGTTCAGAGTTTTCATTTTTACATTTTTATTAGAATTTCAATTTGGAACTATCGGTTTAATATCTACATTTGTATGGTATGCCAAGAAACAAAGAATTTGATTATGAAGAGAAGCTCGCAACAGCGAGAGATCTTTTCTGGAAGAAAGGCTATAGTGCTACTACTATGAACGATCTGGTAGATACCATGCAGATCAATCGGAGCAGTCTGTATCTCGCCTATGGTAATAAACATGACCTCTTTTTAAAATCTCTGGCCAATTATATCCAAAAGAAAGACAAGCAATACAGTCAAGCTGCGAGGAAAGGCGAAAAACCCCTGGATGCGATCCGGAACGTTATAATTTCCGTCATGGAATCTGCCTTGCGGGAAACGGACTGCCTATTCACCAACTCGGTATTTGAGCTGGCGACGACAGACAGCGAAGTAAAGGAGATCCTGAAAAAGCAACACATGAAAGCTGTTGATCTTTTTGAAAAATTGATTAAGCAGGCACAAGAAGATGGTGAATTGTCACTGGATAAAGATCCCCGGCCGTGGGCGCATTTTTTAGTATCCGGACTGGTATCAATATACAATACACACATTTTATTTACTGACCCCAAACTGACCAAACAAACGACTGAAATTTTGATCGGTTCTATTAAGTGATATTTTTTTGCCTTATTATGAAACGAAAGGTTTAATATAATATGAAAAAACACGCACATCAGCGCAATGAAGCGCTGCAATCTGCATCCTTTTTAAGACGAGTCTTATTTATCACCGCTTTCTTCGCGCCATCGTTATACGCCTGCGCCCAGAGTGGCCAACAGCCAAATCAAATGAACAGAACGTCTCCCCAAAGCACGGATGTTAAAACGGAAACCTTTCAGGAAATAGGTTTCTTTGGCGAGGTTAAAAAAGAGCAATGGAACAGTTTCGTGCAGGCTGTACAGAACAATATTAACCATTCGCGAAAAGAACAGGGCAATATATCTTTTAGCTTATACCAGCCTGAAGATGGTCAACGCGAACCAATATGGTTTGAGCGATATCACAATAAACCACCTCTCAAACAAGTTAGCTGTGTCTTACATTGAAAATAAAAATTTATTAATAAATAATAATATGCAAACTATCAAATTAAACAACGGCATAAAAATGCCACTTGTGGGTTTGGGCGTATTTCAGATACTGGACCTAAATGAATGTGAACAGACCGTGCTGAACGCGATCAATGCGGGTTACCGTTTGATCGATACGGCTTCACTTTATCAAAATGAATCTGCCGTAGGTAACGCCATTAAAAAGAGCGGTGTCCCTAGAGAGGAATTGTTCATCACTACTAAACTTTGGGTGCAGGATGCTGGGTACGAAAAAACCAAAATAGCTTTCCAAAAATCGCTGGATGAATTACAACTTGAATACCTAGATCTTTATCTTCTTCATCAATCCATGGGCGATTATTACGGTTCATGGCGTGCGATGGAAGAACTTTACAAGGAAGGCCAAATTCGGGCTATCGGAATCAGCAACTTTTTCCCAGACCGTGTGGTAGACCTAATCGCACACAACGAGATTGTACCGGTCGTGAACCAGATCGAGATCAACCCCTTCTATCAACGATCAATAGAGCACGAACTTTTAAAAAAACACGGTATCGTCACTCAATCCTGGGCATCCTTTGCCGAAGGTAAAAATGAGATCTTTAGCAATGAAGTGCTCTCTGGTATCGGTCGTAAATACAACAAAACTGTTGCGCAGGTGACCTTGCGCTGGCTCGTTCAGCAAGGTATCGGGGTAATACCGAAATCCGTTCGTGAAGAACGTATGATCGAAAATTTCAACATCTGGGATTTTCAACTGACCCAGAGAGATATTGATGCCATTGCAACCTTAGATACGGGTAAAAGTGTCTTTTTCGATCATCGCGATGCAGAAACTGCGGATTGGTTGACGAAGCTAACCTTTTAATAACAGTAAGATATTGAAATATTGCCATAGCAAAAAAGGCTATGGCGATATTAAAAATTCAAAACATGCATACCATTACACTTAACAATGGCGTGACCCGGAAGTAATTAGCAAGTGGATACCACGTAAATATTAAACGTTAACTATAACAAATATCTGAAAAAGAATTATGAAACATATTAAACTTCGCGGGCTTGAAGTAGCTCGTATTGGGCTTGGAGCCATGGGTATGTCTGCCTATTATACCATGGGCGAAAGCAACGAAGCGGAATCTATAAGAACCATTCACCGCGCAATAGACTTGGGTGTTACACTCATTGATACGGCTGAAGTGTACGGCCCTTACACCAACGAAGAGCTGGTAGGCAAGGCACTCAAGACCAAACGAAAGCAAGTTGTCCTGGCAACCAAGTTCGGACTGATTTCGCATGCTGATGGCGGTAAAAACAGAATGGACAGCAATCCCGCTAATATCCGCACAGCCGTTGAAGGCTCTCTCAGACGCTTAAAAACAGATTACATTGATCTTTACTATCAGCACCGCGTCGACCCAGCTACGCCTATTGAGGATACGGTCGGCACGCTTGCCGATCTGGTCGCAGAAGGGAAGATTCGTTTCATCGGATTATCGGAAGCAGATGCATCCACTATTCGCAGGGCACATGCCGTACACCCCATAACAGCGCTTCAAAGCGAGTACTCCCTGTGGGCGCGTGATCCGGAAGCAGAAATATTGCCTGTGCTTAAAGAACTCGGAATAGGTTTAGTCCCTTATTCGCCCTTGGGCCGCGGGTTTTTGACCGGAGAAATCAAGTCCGCCGATCAGATTGCCGACGATGACTGGCGTAAGAACAATCCAAGGTTCATAAAAGAAAACCTCACAAAAAACCTACAGATCGTTGAGGAGGTCGAGGCGATAGCCGCCGATGTGAGTGCCAAACCTAGTCAGATAGCCCTTGCCTGGCTACTTGCACAGGGGGATTACATTGCGCCGATCCCAGGCACCAAACGTGTGAACCGTGTAGAAGAAAATGTCGCGGCAGATGGCGTTGAGCTTACCAAGGCGCAAATCGACAGATTAAATAACTTAGCGCCGGCTGCAGGCGATCGATTTTAAAAATCGAATACCACCTGGACCAAAAAAAATAAAGATCGTCCCCGCTGATCTGTCAATGTTTGTCATTCAAATATAGAAATTACAACCACCCCGGACAACTGACAATACAAGTTGAATATCAAGCGAATTATCATCTTCTGAAATATTCAACGTCAATCCGTTTCCATAAGGATTAGAATTGATATCATATGCCGGAGAAAGTTCCCATCCATCTGCATATAGCAGGAACCCATGATTTCGAAGATGGTCATCAGTATTTTTAACTAAAATATTAAATACTATCCTTGTCCATAACTCACGCAGATTCTCATTAACCTTTTTCCCATTCTGCATGATAAATGCAGCCAGATCCAAATAAAAATGTTTATCATATAAAACATATCTAATTATGAATTCATCGCATTAAGACGTGTGTTAGGAATCTAAGCTCTTTTTAATATAAACATCACAAAAAAGCCTCTATTATCAATCAATAATAGAGGTCTAATTAATTTAATAAATTTTAAAACTAACTTCAAAGAATTACTTCCCAATACAGAATATAATAACACCTCAATATCAATCACTTACAGAGGCCATGATACAAATATGATACAAACTTACTTCTAGGATAAATCCAAATTTATTATTCATTTAAATAACACACCCACCACATTATTTAACAATTTAATGAGGATTTACGATAATAAAAACTAGAAAGGGTTAATTTTTCTCAACATGAACTGGTCGATAGTAAATCCCTCTATCATACCACATGACAGCTGATAATTAAAGCTAGCCACAATGTCAATGCGGCGATAGTCTAACAAACGGTAGCCATTGGAAACTTCCTCCATGGAGAAGTATCTGTTCATCCACTCTGGGCTTTCTATGGAATGATAAAACGAAACATCAAAAGCGATTTCGCATATCCTTAAGTTGAAGCCGTAATTAATGTAGAGCAGATCCTTTGAAATTGATTTACATCCCAATAGATTCGGATCTTCAATTCCTTCTAGGATTTCAAATCTGTGAGAAACGACAAAAGGCAAAGGGGGATACCATTGATTCTGTTCTATGATGGTCGACAGAAAGTCCATTGAAGAAATACCGTTCAAATAATCGGTAATCTCAGCCTGAATGTCCCTATCAGCACTCATCAAATGCTGATCTAAAAGCACTTCATAATTTATTTGATGTTCTTCCTTCACAACCCTCTCCTGTAGAGATTTAGCTAATGTCAAATAAATTTTAAAAGTACATTTCAAATTATAACTCGTAATATCTTTTTTCAGATCCTCAAAAAACTCGAGATTCTTTTTCAAAAAAGTCTGTTGTATTAGAATTGATGAAGATCACCTCGCCCGAGAAATTTGACGAAGCTAGGTGTTCTAATAGTGAAAGTCAGATTAGGGTAGCCCTATAATCCTTATCCTGTTCCAAAAATGGACGTATTTTTTTGACAGCTGTGATCGGAAAATAAGAATACACAACTTTCGGCAATTAGCAGTACATAGTTTTCGGCAAGAATAGTGCAGGGAAATCGGCAAGAATAAATACATAGTTCACCTTTTGGGGGCATGCCCCCAAAAGA
>Ga0247815_10002480_pt1 | contig 13667 bp, 20 predicted proteins | sample UWRJL194509B1_FD_181014 | JGI IMG/M metagenome (GOLD analysis project Ga0247815, IMG submission 181014) | Plant litter microbial communities from Arlington Agricultural Research Station in Wisconsin, United States - UWRJ-L194-509B-1 | ecosystem: Environmental > Terrestrial > Plant litter >... | reverse complement strand
AGCAATGTCTCGGAACCAGCGCATGAGAGCGATACCAGTGCGAACGCCCATGCGGTGGCCCGGCAACGCGAACGTCGAGTTTCCAACAGTACACACACACCACCTGCCTCCTCTCGCCAAGTGAATATCGGCGGCGTCTCAAAGCCGGCACATAAGAGCGATATCAGCGCGGACCCCAACGCGGTGGCTCGGCAACACGAACGTCGAGTCTCCAACAGTTCTCATACCCCGCCTACCCCTTCTCACCCGACTAACGCCAACAACGTCTCAAAACCCGCTCTTGAGGGCGGCATCGGCATGAAGGCGAACGCAGTGGCGCAGCAGCGCGAACATCAAGGCACTAACGGCACCACCAGGTCGGAAGCCGCTCATCGCCCGGTGAATACGAGTAACGTCTCGAAACCGGCGAACGAGTCCGGTGTCGGCGCAGACGCCGATGCGGTGGCTCGGCAACGTGAACTTCGAGTTCCCAACAGCACCCACGCGCTGCCTGCTCCTTCTCGCCCGTCAAACGCCAGCAACCTCTCGAAACCGGCGCATGAGAACGGCTTTGGCGTAGACGTCGACGCTACGGCTCATCAACGCGAATATCAATCCACCAACGGTACGAACAGGACGCATGCCAGTCGTCGCCCGGTGAATGATGGCAACATCGCAAAACGGCCGCATGAAAGCGATATCAGCGCTCGACTCGTGTTAGTTCTGCTCTTGCGATTTTTGGCATCCGTCTTGCACTAACAAGTGGCCGCAGACGTGCTCTAGACGATAACAAACGCCTTGAAGCCGAGCTCAATAGGGCTCGTAACGATGCTCGTCAGCGCGAGGCGGACCTGGTAGCCGATTTGACGGAAGTCCAAAAGCAACTGGATCATGTCAAGGCAGACCGAGCGGCGATGCGTGTGTTTGGTGAAACCGAGGTAGTTGATGGACAAAGTGGGTCGTTCAATATCGACTCCGCTGAGCTGACGCGTCCCACTTCACAGCTCTCGTCACCCTCTTTGACGACTTCATTGAAGCCGTTAATGATCTTCTGTTGTCCGTGATTGACGAACTCGGTGAAGAAACGCAGACTGCGCCCGTCACCCTCGACCGCGTTTACAACTTCGCCAGAACCAACCGATATGCAGAGCGCATACTGACCTCATTCCTCAAGCCAATGGCGCAGGCACATGCCAAGGTTGAGCTGATTGTCCTGTCCCTCATGCAGTACACCACCTTCTCACTGCTCGCTGAATATGTATTCATCCCAACGAGTCTCGCGGTCAAGGACATCAAGGACATGAGCATTCGACCGAGTGAAGCCGGTTTTGTGGATGTCAATCAGTATCTTCAGTACCTTCAAGACTGTGTTGCCGCCCGCGGTGCGCCCCTTTGCAATCCTTTGATCGATTGTCTGCTCATACTGTTTCAACAGAGCCCCAGGAGAAGTATGGCCGTTGGCGCACCATCTTCTATGGCGCAATTCGTGCCACCAACAACGAGGACAACGAATTCGCCCTCCAAGGTGCCAGCGCAATTTACAATAACATCACTGATGTCCTCGTGGCCCTGCTCCCGCCGTCCGTGGTGCCCGACGCTGCGCTCGGCCAACGCTTATTTGGCGGATTCAAGGAACGCGCCACGAAGGTCTTCCTGGACGCCATCAAGCTGCAGGACATGATGCAACGCACCTACGTATCGCACGACTACACTCTCTTATTCCCTCCGTGTGGCTCGCCCTACATTGCCAGCGATATGGAGGTGTCTGACCTCGGACTCGAGGCAACCCGGGCACTTCGAGCAGGAGACCCGCAGCCGCTTCGCGACATTGTTCTCCTGCCTGTCACTCCAGGCCTGTGCACAACGCGCATTCAGTCAAATCACTCACGTTTGCATACCGTCGTGAAGCCGGCCTCTGTTGTAACCTGGTCTGAGCGGTAACTTTGTATGCAGTCTCCTTGCCTCACCAACCTTCCAAGCTCGTTACATGCTGCTCAAGATTTGTGACCCCTACGTCTTAGCCTTGTCGAATACCCTCGCCGTATCTGTGACAGACATCTCAGTTTCTTGAAAAGCGCAATGCTACCTTCGTTCGACAGCGTGATCCATGCGACTGGCTTGGTTGTTCAAGATTTGGGAGTGCACGAATCACGCGAGCAAGGGAGATACAGATTGCATCACGAGCGACCTCAGCTGGTGACAACGGCAGCCTTTTTCTCAGAGTCGATCGAGCGAGGGTCGAAATGCAGTTGGAACAACGGAAATCTTAATATACGCCATACGACAGTTCCATAAAGCCAAATCTCAACCGCATTCCGGAGACCATGGAGGTGTGCCGAAAATAGCAGGGAGGCATGAGGACGAGGATCTGCCACCGGTGATCAACCGAGACTGCGCACAGTCACGGTTGATCTTCTTCCTCCTGAATCCTCGAAACGAAATGAGAGCAAACCAGCAGACTGCGCTTGTATCGGACCGTGTCGTGCTTGTGCCGTACAGGTCAGTGCTATGGCTCGCTGGCAGGTTTTAACGCGCGCTCACACAGTTACAGGAAGGAACATGTCGAGGCACGTCAAGTCCGCTATTCGGAAAAGATCGGCAACTAACAGCGTTGTAGAAGTATCACCAGTGGATGTTGGACCCAGAGCTCCGCGAGCTCACAGCAAGCGAACCCTTATCACTCGAGGAAGAGCACGACATGCAGCGGAAATGGGCTGAGGACAGTGACAGTCAGCAAAGTTATCTTTCGATGCCTACCGAGCAAAGTCACTAAGTACGGCCCTCTGCTTGCAGAATTGACGTTCATTGTCCTCGCAAGACTACCTCCGGACGAGGGCTCGCTGAGTGATGACGAGCTCAAAGCCTTGCCCATGGTCGGCGACGTCAACCTGTTCTTCAAGGGTCGGCCCGACGACGAGGACTTTGAAGTCGAAGTGGAGGTCATGATCGCAGGTTTGGCTCTTTTCGCATTACCATTGCGCTACCTGCATTCTGACACTCGCTTGTTTGACCTACAGAAAAACAGTACCGCCGTCAGCATCTTGCTCACAAAGCAATCTGCATGCTCCTCGCTTACGTGACCCATGTCCGTCCTGACAACGGTGATCCACTCCCAATTCTCAACCCGACTAAATTTGTCGCCCGGATCTCGCAATCAAACGAGGGTAGCATCGCTCTGTTCAAGAAACTAGGGTTCTTCGTCACAAAGACTGTGGAGGTATTTGGCGAGGTGGAGATGCGGTACATGCGGTCTGGATTCTGGGAGGCAGGAGAGGAGAGAGACTACATGGATTGATGATGAACTTGGAACGAGCCCCGAAATCCGGCGGTGCGGACAATGTTACCTTCAAAGTAGGGTTACGACGAAGGCCATCTTTATCACAACTATTGAACGTGAGCGATCTGACGCGACTCGCATCGCGCGCAGGCCCGGCATAACGGGCAGGATCACGGTGCCATGGCCTTGTGGATGGCCCTGAACTGCCTTCGCGATGGCTTTGGTGGTGTCCGGCCCAAGGTCGAAAACTTCCATCTCGCTCGCAGAGTATTGCTGGGCGGTAGACGGGAGGAAGAAGGCGTAGTCGTGGGAGACGTAAACAAGCTGCATTGTGTCCTGCAGTTTGATGGCGTCGCGGACGACCTTGGCAGCGTGCTCCTCGAATCCACGGAACGCGCTTTGAAGTGCGCCATCGCGACTGGAAGAAGACGGCAGCAGGGCCGCGAGGACATTGTACATGTTCACATGGATCTCGTTGACGATGTCGCCCACGAGTGCAGCGTCACGGTCGGGTGCACGGATGGCGCTATATGTGATTACTCGCCAACGACCGTACTTCTCCTGAGGCTCTGCGGGCAAAGCATGAGCTGATAACTTGAGAGGAGCAAGTAAAATCGTGCACACCGTGTGCGGCAACACAGTTTTGGATGTACTGAAGATACTGATTGGCGTCCTGCGCGTCGGGACCCGCAAGGCTGGTTGGGTGAAAGACGCGGAGGGCGAGAATCGAGAACATGATGTATTGCATCATGGGCATGGCGATCAGCTCTACCTTGGCCTGTGCGAGCACTATAGGCTTGAGGAAAGACTCTAGTACAAGGGATGCGTGTTCGTTGGTTGTTGCGATGTCACGAATGCGGTCGAGGGCGATGTATGCATTCTGTGCCTCCTCGTCGAGGCTGTCTGCCACCAAGAATACAAGATCATTGACGGCCACAACGAAATCCTCGAAGAGAGTGACGACAGCTAGGATTAGGAATATATTAGTCCGGGTTCGGTAGGAACGAAGACCAAGGTGCGGTAACCGGAGCTGGAACTTGGCGCCGCACCTTTGCCGTCGACTGCCTCGGTTTCGCCAAACACGCGCTTTGCCGCCCTGTCCGCTCTCATGTCTTGCAGCTGTGTCTCGGCCTTGTTTAGTGCGGCATTTAGCTCTTCCTCGCGTTGACGAGCGGTGGCCAGCTTGTTCGAAGTGTCAGCGGCCTGCCTTGCGGTGCGGCGCTGCTCTTCCTGTGCCTGGATAACCTTGTCTTCAAGCTGCCGGCTCTTATTATGAGCACTCCTGGCATTGAACATGAGCATAAGGCGCAGGCTTAGCCGGAAAACAGCAGACGAACTCGAGCTCGGCTTCAAGCTGAGCGATGCGCAACACTGTCGCCTGTTGGGTCACGCTGGTTCGAGTCGCATGAGCAGCGTCTTGCGTGGTCGGTCGCCCTGCATATTGGACAAGGCGGCTCGAATCTCGTTGAACTGGTACGACCGGGCTGCTTCCGTCTTCCGCTGCCAATACGCGAGCATTTAGTCGGCGCTTTTCAACGCTGCAGAAAAAGACCCACCATCGTCTGGTCGCATGAGCTCCGTGATCGTCTTCAGGTCATTCGTCGCTTGCGGCGAGTCCACTGGACTCCGAGTCCGGATGACCTGCCCTTTATGAGCAAGCCTGACACCAAACGTCAGCGCAAGTGTAGCCAGGAGACACAAGCTGGACGAACCCAAGTTCTGCAGGCTCAGGCCTGGCAATTTTCAGCGTTTCTGACGCAGTGGCTTGTATCGCAGGCGGCCCGCCAAGTGGACCTGACCAGCTGTCAGGCTGCTCGTGCTCAGATGTGACCGTGCCGACCGCGTCCTCCCGCGCTAATGTCATCCAGTTCTTCAGCGAATTTTCATTGTCTTTGACCAATAAACAGACCTTCGTCTTGAGGAGCCAATCCTACAGACTCTTCACCAACATTGTAGTCATTTGCCGCTGGCTGTATGCCTGGTGTACTCTGCGGTTGTAGGATCTCTTTATCGGCCATTTGAAGGGTCTTTCTTCCTCGAAGGTCAATACAAGAAGACGTGCGGCGCACTCAACAAAGAGCAGGCTCACCCAAGCTGTGCTTCAAGCTGAACCTCATGCGAGATTCCCGACACAGTGGCTTGCGTCACAGGAGGCTCGACATGTTGTATCGGTTTGTATGGAGCCTGAGACGGCTCGCGTGGCCCACCTGTTGTGGGTGGGCTACTCTCGCCGTTCTGATTCGCTTGCACTGACCGTGACTCGTTATTTGCTTCTTGTGTTCTGGAGCTTCTCAACCCAAAGAAACCCCAAATTCGTGTGCTCGTCTTGTTCGCGGGGGCGACAGCGTTGCCACCAAGTCGCCTTGTCCTGCCATATCCATAGAAAGTGCGATTGCTGGCGTGCTGGCGCACGTCCTCTGGCTGGTATCCATCTCCGGGTAAGCGGTTGTCTTTCGGCATATCTGGCCTTTTAGAAGAGTGCTTGCCCGTCTGGCGCTGCGTCCGCCGTTTTGTTAACAAACACTGACTTTGAAAGTCGTACTAGAGAAGCGCACTATGTAGCCAAGCATGGGCGAAGGCGAAGGAGCGGTTTGGACTTGCCCTCACGCAATCTGTCAGCCACGATCAAACCCTGTAACACTCGTGCAGCACGCCTCCTCCTGCTGGTAACCAAGGTGGTTTCCACGCAGCTCGGTGTTGTCTTTATGCAACCCACCAGCACGCCAAGGGGCTGTGTTACACGTGCCAGTCGCACCCACTCACTTGCAGGTATCCGACAAGGCCTCAGTTCGGCCCACCGGCAGCACATCGCCTGGACCTAGCTCTGGCTGTGGATATCATCTTCTGCACGCGTTTTCGATATAAGCGGGTGGGGTGGGACACGAGGCTTGGTCTCTCTCAACCTTAGCACTCCCGGGCCCCTTCAATCGCCGCGCTTAGTCACAATATGACTCTTGGTACTTACACCGGCGAAGAAAAACTCTGTTTCGGCTTGGATGTCGGGACTACGATGTGTGAGTGTGTCCCATTTCATCGCTTCAGGTGGCAAGCTCACAAGAGACTTCTAGCTGCCGTGTCCTTTGCGCACTTCGAGAATGGCGAGGAGCCTCAAATACGCATGGTCACCCGCTGGCCCGGTCAGGAGGAGGCTCAGGGTGCGTTTTAATTGCCGACATAGGTGACAACTGACTGACCAAGGCCTTCACTTTCGGTATGGAAAGGCGACTGCAAGATCCCCACTGTCGTCCGCTACAACTCTGAAGGTCACGCCGTGCAGTTCGGTGCAGAGGCCATCGAGAACTTTGATGGTCTCGAAGATACGACGCTCGCTACGTGGTTCAAAATTCACCTCCACCCCGAGAAAATGCGCGTTGAAAACAGGCTCACGTCGCCGCCGCTTCCCAAATGCGTCAACATCAAGACTGTGTACACCGACTTCTTGAGTTATCTCTTCAGCCACGCCCGGAACTTCCTCAACGAATCGTCCCTCGTTGGTCGTGAAGGGCTCTTTGATAGACTAAAGGACAACTTCGTCGTGGTACTGGCGATCCCCAATGGCTGGGATAGCGCCCAGCAGGCATTCCTTCGTGATGCGGTCGTCTCGGCCGGTATTTTATCGGTCAACCACGACCGCGACCGTCTCCAGTTTGTCTCGGAGGCGGAGGCGTCGGTCCACTTTGCCATTAACTACGCGCGTATTGGCAATTGGCTGCGCGAGGGCATGCAGTTGGCCGTCTGCGATGCCGGTGGCTCGACCCTCGATACGACTGTTTACACGTGTATTTCAGCCGCACCGAGGCTTCAGCTCAAGGAGACGACGTCTAGCGAATGTGTTCAGGCTGGAAGCGTTTTCGTGGACGAAGCAGCAAGATCCTTCCTGGGAGGCAAGCTCGCTAGCTCGACTAAGTATGGAAGCCCAGAGGTCATCGAGTGTATGGTTCGCACATTCGAGAAGAAGACCGTCAGTAGTGTCGGGCCGCTGTACTCACTATTCTTTAGTCTGATTGATGATTTCAGAAGCGCAAGTTTGATGGCAAGCAGGACAAGTCCATCATTGAGTTTGGTCAAGCATTTGATACCGATCGGCCTCATGTATACGCTGGTCGCGTCTCGCTATCTCGGTTTGTATCCGTTCATTCTACCTGTTCTGAGGTTGCAGCTGACGAAAACTGATTGACAGGGATGAGACAAAATTGCTCTTCCACCAGCCAGTGACTGCGATTGGCGCCAGCATCGACAAAGTCATGGAACGTGCCGGAGGTTTTGAGGTGAGCTGAAAATGCCGCGATTTGGCGAAGAAATAACGCCCACGATTATCAAGTCTTTGTTGTTAGTCGGTGGCTTTGCCGAGTCGGCCTACCTGCAAGCCACCCTCCGCGAGCGATTGCTGTTCAAGGGTGTGAAACAGGTCAAGATAGATGAGGCGACGTATGCCCCTTTACTGTTCCAGCTGCGCGATACTGAAGTCTCAGCAGCAAGAAGGCTGCTGCGGAGGGTGCCGTTGCTTGGTTTGCAAAGCAGTGTGTTGTTGCACGAGCCACCAGGGCCACCTACGGTGTGGCAGTCAGAGTCCCCTATAACGATGCATCAACCGAACATCGTCAGCGTTCCTACCTCAAGATGGCCGACGTCAGCAGCGAGAAGATGCTGTTTGGCCGTTTCGACCCCTTGATCCTCAAGGTCTGTAAAAGAATTCACTTCCGTTTCGAGACCGCCAATAACACGGGCTGGTTGACCTCTGCCTACTTGCAGAACGAAGTTGTCGAGAATGACATGAGCACGCAGCAGCTATACGGCAGACGATATCGCAGCTTCCCTTCCGACCTCAAACATTCCGAAGTGGAGATATATTCAACTGATGACGCAAAACCCAACTACTGGTGCCGAGATTTGGACGGTGTGTCTCATGTACCCCGCGTTGGCTGTGGTAATATCTTACATCTCATAACAGGTAAACTCAACAAGAAGTTCCGTAGTCTTTGTACCTTGAAAGCAGACCTTTCTGGGCTCAAAACGGGCCTCCGCCCGGTTACCGACAACAACGGTAATCATTACTGGCAGATCGCATTTCGGATCGAAGTATTCTTCGGCAGGACAACCCTGGAGGCGTGTCTCGTCTGGGATGAAGAAGTGCGTCTTGCATATGCTGTGACTGTTTGACCTTGAAGCTGACGCCAACTCGTAGGGTCAGACACGCAAGGTTCGTCTCTCAGTACCGAAAGCAACAAGCTGGCTAACCCAACGTATGCAGGGTCCGGTGACTATCATTCCAAACTCGACTTCCTGAAACCCAGCAGGCTGGCCTCTGTCTTTGCCTCGTTCGTATTAGGTACATATCCCAATCCTTTGTGTGTCCAAGGTGTCTATGTGAGCGCGACAGGGCACACGAGATCATGTCTAGGTCTTCGCCACCCGACCATCGCCTCGTGTTCAATCAAGCGAGTTGTACCATCCTGGAGTCAAGTCAGGTTGTAGTAATAATTTCCTTTCGTCACACAAAGCGTCATCCGCGCAACTGACAACAATGCGCTCGCGCGAGACATTCTCGCAGAAATTTGCAAAGGCCCCGCTAATGCCTTACGGCGTTACTCGAGAAATAATGAGTTCAAGCACATCAGAATGGTTTGAAAACAGCAATGAGAGGGTATGTACATCAGGTTATGACATTGAACCACTCGTCCGCCAACATCTAGTCCACTTCTCGCCAAGGTGCAGGTAGCCTGTTTCGGCGGTGAGAATGACATGCTGCCAATGAGCGGCGACAACGCGCGAATGTCCATTGATCTCGAGGTGTTGGCGGTGCTCAGGCGGCACCCACAGCAGACGCGCCGCGGGCGAACTGGGGTCAACCAGCCAACCATCTTGGTAGCGTCCGGCGGCGAGGGCGGTCAGAGGACTCTGCGCATGTTGTTCCGCAGACCGGTTGTTATTGAGGTCCCACACTCGGATTGTTCCATCGCTGCCGGCGGAGAATATAGACCGACTATTTGGTGAGAAATTCACTGAAAGAACAGCTCCAGTATGACCTTGTAGTGCTGGCCCGTAAGCATTGCCCGTCTTTGCATCCCACACACGGACGGTAGCATCGTCTGCTCCAGATGCGATGAACTGTCCGTCTGGGGAGTATGCAATGACGTTCACCCGAGCAGTATGACCGTTCGCTGTCATAGTTTCTGAATTACTGCTGCGATTGATGTTGACGATCTTGTTACCGCGTGCCACTAGAATAGTAGTTTTGTCTGGGGAAAAGGCGAGTGATGTGATGGCATCAGGCCCGCGGCCAACGATGGAGACATCCGGCTGTCCCGTCTCGGCATGGAACGTTTGAACGCCTCCAGAGAGGCAACCAGCTGCAACGAGCTGACCGTCGGAAGAGAAGGCGACAGAGGAAACGGGAGAGGCGCAGGCAATTGATCTGAGCTCTCGCGCGCCTCGCGTCCAAACACGGATCGTCTGGTCGTCCGACCCGGAGAGCAGCCGCGTGCCATCGGATGAAAAGACAACATCTCTGACTGCACCACGGTGTCCGCGTAGGGGTGACTTGACGAGCTTTCCTTTGCCCACATCCCACATTCGCACGGTATTATCCGCAGACGCAGACGCGGTCCATCGACTATCTGAGGAGATGGCCACCGAGTGAACTTGTGCTTCATGACCGCGCATCGGCGAATAAATCTCTTCGCGTGCATCGGCAGCCCATGCCCGAAGCGAGCCATCATCAGAGGCAGATGAAATGACCCGGCCGTCGGATGCTACGGCGACGGCGTTGACATCGTCAGCGTCTTGGGTGCCACTGCCGATGGTCTCGACCCCGAGCAGGCCGTCGAGGTAAGCAGAGAAGGTTCGGCGAATGATCGAGTCTTTAGAGGCGAAAGGGAACGCCGATATGTAGACGTGTGGCGCGCTTAACTCGATGGCTTCGTTAGCTGACGCCACAAAGGAGATCGCGTCGTTGAGGAAAAGCGACAGAGCCGGGAGTGAAACCTGCACCAAAGTGAGAAACAGCATCAGAAGGAACCATCAAGCACGACTCACCTTCGAAGCTGCGACGCGAAGCAGGTCTGGCGCGAGTTTGGCCGCGCCGAGTATACTCAATGCCTCGAGCCAAAACAGGAACTTGTGCCGAAGGGCCGTGTTGATTCCGTCCTCATATCTGCGGGCGGCCAACTCAACATGGCGAGCCCAGTTTATGCACGCGTAACGGAGTGAGACGTCGATCCAGTCCGGCGGGGTCGTAGGGTTGGCATCGTAGGAAGACTGGCTGCGTGAAATGTTGAAGCACAAGTCATCTGCGTTCAAGCGTCGGACGCATCCTTCCAACAGAGCATCGTGACCATCGCTCTTGCTGATCCGGATATGATCTGTCGCAGAGGTGAAGAGAAAGTCGACGCAAGTCGGATGCAGCATGCGCAATCCGCCGTCGTCGTCTAACTCGGGGACGAAAACCACCGAGTGTAGGTCATCTAGAGCTTCTCTAAGCTGTTCGGATGACAATGCGAGGAGGTCCGCCAGTGTTTTGATTGCGAGCGGGGTCCGGCTTGCGACGATGGCGGCGATTATCTTGCGCGTCCTGGCGAGCTCGGCAGGTTCGAGTACGGTGACGTCCAGTGCCTGCGTCAGCACGAGCGAGTACATCTCGTCCAAGCGAGCTGTCGCGAGGCTCGAGTCCGAGATATTCTTTTTGACCTTGTGCAGCCGCTCCGACCGGTTTCGCTCGAGAATGAACTCGACCGCAACCGCCGAAAACACGAACAGTCCGCCCGAGAGCGTGGCAAGGTGGTCCAGATCGTCCTCGTTGTACCACATAATAGTACCGTGCGAGCTTTCAAACGTCTTCTGAATGTAGAGCCGGATATCGGCCCTGACCTGCTCAGAATCGAGATTGTGCAACTCAATGAGAGTACGATGATTGGAACCCCAAACGCGGGGCTTGCGAACACGCTGCTCTGGTCGTGACGTGATGAGGAATTTGACTGGCACCGGGCTTTTGAAGTCGGCAAGAGCTTTGGTCAGATCGGCGGCCTGTCGCTGATCGTTGCACTGGTCGAGGGCGTCGATGACGAAAATAAGCTGGCGGTCGAAGGATCCTAGGCTTTCCAACGGCTTGACTAGAAGACGCTCGACTTGCTCGCGGATTGACTTGTGCGCAAGGTCTGGGTCGCTCCTCAACTCTGCAGCCAACGCCGCCGCACAGTCAGGGATTACGCGAACCAGAAGCGTGGCAAATGTAGGGATGATGCGCCGGACGTCGGTTCGCTCGATCGTACTGGCAGTACTCGAACAGAAGAACGTGCCACCAAGGAGCACGGTTGGGTCGTCGCACAACATCCGACATAGCGTCAGCGCCGCAGAGGTCTTGCCGGTGCCCGCCATGCCGGCGATCCAGACGATGTGTGGACCTTCGCAAGCAGTGACGAGGCTCTTGGTGTCGGCCAACAACTGAACACGGGTGCCCTCCATGCAACCGGAGTCCGCGGGCTGCGCGTCATGAACAGCGCGAGGAACGTGGTGGTGCCGCTCGAGTCCTGCGATTGTTGAGATACGGCACAGTCGCACGAGCAAGTGACCCACCTTTCTCAATCGTAGCCAGGTCTTCATCCGGCTGATCGCGTGCGACCACATGCATTTCGACGTAGTTGTTGTTATTGATGACACCATGAGGAGCGTTGTGGTTGATATTGTTGTTGTTGTTGACGACCTCCTGAGCCACTCGTCAGTGAAGCCGTTCTGCGTGTCAATTTTGAACTCACGACGACCCCAACTTTGTGTACAACTGCATTAGGAGAGCGCCCAGTAGCTAGCCTTACTGTTGCCGGAGGCAACTCAGCCTTGGGCTTAAGGGTGTTGGGTGAGACTACAGGTGCTACAGGCGGCAGCAGCGGGGCAGGAGCTTCGCTGAGCCGGTCGCCATCGCTTCCTCCAGTCGGTAGATCTCTACCCTCGAACACACGGTTGATGTTGCTGTTGCCATTGAAGATGACTGAGCTGGTCAATCCGCCGCCGCCAGGCAGTGGGCTGCTGATGATTCGATTTACATTGCCGTTGTTGTTGGTTATCTCTGTTCTGTGTCAGCACCTGCCGCTCCGATTCGCCTCAAGAAAAGACTGACCGCCTCCTCCCCACAGCTCGGTCTCATTTGAGTTGTCGTTGACCAAATTCACGGGACCTTCGACATCGTTCTCGTTCGAGTTGTTGTTTACGACAGTCTGCCGTTTCATGGTCAGTCAGGTCAGCTTAGAATCAGAGTGCGAACAGCAGAACACGTACTGCGCTATCCTCACAGGCGGCTGCTGGAGCATCTGGTATCACTGTTTGAGGTGTCTCAGCTGACTGCGTCGTTGGAGCTATAATAGTTGGCGATGTGGTTGACTGCTTCGTCGGCAACTGCGATGGTATGGGCGACTGAGTACGTGGTGTCGCTGCTGGTCTTGTTGGCGGCTGAGTTGGCGGTAACATCGATGGGAGCCACAACGGCGATGATGACCGCGTAGCCGGCGATGGTGGCGGCGTTTTAGGCAGGAAAGGCACCGTAGACAGGGTCGTCGGTGACAGTGGTGGTGTTGTCGGCGATGGCGTTGTCGGCGAGGGCGACGGCTTTGCTGGCGATCGCTCGGGTATAGTCAACGGAGGGAGAGATGTAGGAACCGTCTCTGGGGATGGAGGCGGAGCAGGTGGCATTTTCGGCGAGGGAGGCGTCTGGAGTGGCGGGGCAATCGCTGGTGGTGAATGCACTTGCTCAGCAAACCGACTGGCTTGCTCTCGAAATGGCTTGTAGGAACGCATCGTAGCTGGATGTTATGGAGCGTGGGATTGGTCGAATTGGTGCGAACTTTGAGTGCGTTTAAGACCAACACGAACACGTGCTGAATCGCGGCTCGATCGCATATGTACTGCAGGTGTTACAAACAACGATGTCCAGTGATGCGAACGAGCTGACTGCAGTTGCAAAGCGGCTGGCTGAGCCAATCTTGCGATATCATGGTCAGCTAGATAGATAAAGCGCGAGTTCTTCTGGATAGCGGTCAGCACCGTGGGTACTTCGTCGGCAAGCGGCTCGAACAGTGGTGCGATTCGCACTCACCAGAACGTGGTACCGCGGCACTTTCATCGCATTGATGCGGCCAATCTTGGGCGGTCTCATTGCGTCAATTATGAGACTGGCCGGGGAAACGTCAGCCACACTTGTCGCGACCTTATAGAATGCGCACACATGCCAATCGCCAAAGCTCACTTGATGATGCCGACACTGTTCTGTCTGGTCCCAGGCTGATACTGGAACCTGTTTGTGTTCACTTCTAGTTGTCGAAGGAGTTGAACAGGTCGGATCGCATGCACGAAGCCACGAGGTTCAGGTACTGACAGACGGCAAATATTAGAAAGTTATCTTACCCCAGTTCAAATGGAATTAACA
>Ga0247815_10002478_pt1 | contig 13669 bp, 9 predicted proteins | sample UWRJL194509B1_FD_181014 | JGI IMG/M metagenome (GOLD analysis project Ga0247815, IMG submission 181014) | Plant litter microbial communities from Arlington Agricultural Research Station in Wisconsin, United States - UWRJ-L194-509B-1 | ecosystem: Environmental > Terrestrial > Plant litter >... | reverse complement strand
ATTTTACGGATATAACCGTGAAGGCTCAAAACCATCTGAAGGTATACAAAAAAACTGGTGGCGCCAGGGAATGATGGGTTCGGTATTGGCACATACTAAAGGTATCAAAGCTTTTTCTGAAACAGATTTTACAGAAGATCTTAAAAGTGTAGAAATCCCTGTATTGGTATTACACGGCGAAGACGACCAAATTGTTCCTTATCCAATTTCAGGTCCTAAAGCTGCTGCGCTATTGCCAAATGGTAAATTGATTTCGTACCCAGGTTTCCCACACGGAATGCCAACTACGGAAGCTGAAACTATCAATAAAGATATTTTAGCTTTCCTTAAATCATAAGATAATCCATTCTCAGTTGATTTATAATTCTATAGTTCGATAGACAAATAGTTATATATCAACAATCAGGTCAAACTTAGACGCCTCTGTAAAAAAGGTGTTTGGTTTGGCCTTTTAATTTACTCTTCATTATTGTTTAACCCTTGGGGCTCAACCCCTGGTTTGGCATACGCGAGCCGCCCTAGTGGTTCGGTGGTATAATAGCTGTCCAGGCCCGCGAGTGTCACCGTGCCGGCCTTTACAGGATCAATAAACCCATCGTCACCAATCAATAATTCGTCGGCAAGTACATGTGTTACTTCTCCGACAACAAGTGTGGTGCTGTTCATAGTCATCTCTATCAACTCCTTCAGCTGAAGGCCAATTCTGACAGATGATTCTTTCACAAAAGGAGCCTTAAAATTTTCAGTATACATTTCGTTAAAACCGCACTCAGTAAATTCGGAAAGTCCGGACGCATAACTTGCGCTGGTTTGATGGGCCTGTTTATAGAACTGGGGCAATACATTATTCAATGTGTACTGTCCTGTCAATTTTATATTTTTCAATGTATCATTATGTTCACGCGCCGGCCTGATGATCAACCCAAAAAGAGGAGGATTAGAACCCATATGAAAAACAGAACTAACAATGCAAAGATTGGTTGCACCCTCCTCACTCACTGTACCCAATAAATTAAGAGATTTATAACCCGTTAAGCTGTTCGCCAGATTGATACGGTAAAATTTTTCCATATCCAGAATTTGGTCACTGTTAAGATCTGTCATATGCCTTTATTTTTGCGATAGGTTAATTGATTATACATCATAAATCCCAACATGATCATTGAAATTTTGTTTTGGCGAGCCATCATTCAGTACATCATGTTAAACATATTGCATCATAACCAGAAAACGAGATTAAGGTTTGTAATAAAAAAACGTTGACAAGATTGCCAACGTTTCCTTTTAGTTGTACGGAAAGAGGTCTGACCGCATAGTTATTTTCTGACCTCAAATTTTTTATGGATTGGTTTCGATTATAGCTAAAACTGGCAGATGGTCAGAGGCATATCGTTCTGGAATCACTTCATGGCTGATTATTTTAAAACTGCTATTTCGCGGAAAGGCGATGTGGTCGATAGCAGATGTTGGATTGATTACGGGGATCGTAAAAGCACAATCAACGCATGTTCTTGTGAATCTGGTCTCAAGCAAATTTATCTCAGCAGAACCGGGACGCGCGTTTAGGTCGCCCGCAAGAATTAATGGCATGGTTTGGAGATCTTTCAGTCTATTGATCTCCACTATTTGCTGCATGCGGTTCACACTTCCCTTTTGGGCATCTAAATGTGTATTAGCAAATAATATTGTCTTTCCATTTGGCAAAGAAATGCTTGCAGTTGCGAGCACCCGAGGCTCCCCTTTGGTAGAAATCTCCGTTGGTAGCCTGTAGGTTTTCATTTGACTAATCGGATACTTTGAAAGAATAGCCACTCCATAGTAGCCACCATCGTGATCAATTGCTTTGGCAAAATAAACCTTCATCCCTGTTTTCTCAGCAAGCAAAGCAGCCTCATCAATACGACCAGAACGGATAGTATTTACGTCAATTTCCTGCAGCGCAACAAGGTCGGGATGTTGCCCAATTATAGTTTTTGCAATGGCATCTACATCTATGAGACCAGGCTTCGAAGGCGGGTTACAATGGTGGACATTGTAACTCATCACGCGTAATTGAATGGGCGGACGGTTAAGTGATGCTTTATTTGAAATTTTGTTTGAACAGGCGGCACACAGAACTATTCCGCTAAGCAATGCCATAAAATTTAATATTCTCATATTTTTTACCATCCTGGATTTTGACCCAGTGCAGGGTTTCTTTGTAATTGGATCAGTGGAACAGGCCATTTATAATGTTTAGGATCAACAAATTGTCGGCCATTTTGCACAATAATAAACCCATTGGCATCAGCAGCAAGGTTAGCGACCTGTGCAGGTACCGCAGCAAGGGATTTCTTCATTCCCTTTACATCCGCAGCAAGTAGACTACCTTGTTTCCAACGGATAATATCGAACCAGCGCTGTCCTTCTCTCGCCAATTCAACCCGGCGTTCCCTTCTCACTTCAGTTCTCAGATCAAGACCATTGGCTGCGATATCTGTGAGAGACATTTTTTTCATACCAACCCTGTCACGTAGTTTGTTAATCGTGAGGTCAATATCAGCCTGCGTTAATAACCCCTGTTCCAATCTGGCTTCTGCATAAGTCAACAGGATTTCACCCAGACGGAGCACATGAATATCGTTCTGATCTTTGCTAACCTGAGAAACCGTACTAACTTCTACATATTTTGTATAATAGTATCCGGTGGTAGTGACAGAACCCAATTTATCAGACACAAACTTCGGTGCAGTGAAGATTGCAGGATTCGTATTTGCAGGATTGCCGTCCTTTTTACCACCCCATGTTCCCCCTGGCGCAAGAACCGTCATCCGCATCCTTGGATCCCGGTTATCCCAAATGTGTGCGTATGTATCTTCCTTGTACAATGGGGATTTATCTATAGGGAGCCCATCTATACACAAATATGCATCAACCAACGCCTTAGTTGGGTTATAGCGGGAACTCTGATCTGGCACTTGTGATTCGCGACTAATATTATGCATACTTACATCTGCCAAATGTAATCGGGCAATAATTGTTTCTTTATTAGCGCCAGCTGATAATTTCCCCATGTAGGTGAAGAAATTATAATAGTCCACCGTCGGTTTCCCTGTAGTGTATATTGAATAGACACCCAAATCCATCACCTCTTTTGCAGATTTTTCAGCCTCAGACCAGCGTTCGTCATATAAAGCCATTCTCGCCCTAAGACCCAAGGCTGCACCTCGGCTTAAACGGCCTAGGGTAGCTCCAGTTTGTGGTGCAGCCTGCATCATGCCCGCAGCCTCCTGTAACTCTGCTAAGATAAAATCGACAACTTCTTTTCTTGAGTTCCGGGGACCATTTAGTTCATCAACATTTAAAGGTTTGGTTACCAAGGGTACGTCACCGAAAAACGATGTTAAGTTCATATACATATATGCACGGATCGTTTTTGCTTCGCCTGCCATTTGTCTTTTTTTGACATCCGTAACAGCGGTAGCTTTTTCATAATTTTGAAGGAACACATTGCATTGTCTGATACCGGCAAACTGTGTCCGCCATTCGTCGTTGACGGTAGTCAGGTCAACACCAAAGTTTCCGCTTCCCAGGATCCTGTAATTGTCTGTAGTGGTGGAATTGATACTATTGTCACCCATCTGGTCCATTGCTACTGTATTGCTCGCTTTGATATTCGCGTACAGTGCATTAACTGCGAGAGTCAGCTGTTCTTCTGTAGTCCAGAAAGTATCATCCGAAATTGCATCCAGCGGTTGGCGGTCTAAAAAGTCCTTTCTGCATGAACTAAATCCAAACAGCGCTATTAATGTAATGTATAAAATTTTATTTTTCATTTGATTATAAATGTTATTTACCTGGTGAACTCCTTGCGTGAGTTTCTCATTGTGTTTGTCAGATGTAACCTATGCAGGTATCATTTGAATAATATTATTTGAAATTTAGGTTTAAACCGAATACATAGGTTTTCACCTGTGGATAAAAACCTCCACTGGTTACTGGCGATTCAGGATCGTATCCATAGAAGAAGTTACTTTTGGTGAAGATATTATCCGCAGAGGCGTATACACGGAGACGTCCAACGCGCCACTTTTTTGTGATTAGTGTTGGCAAGGTATAACCAATCTGAATATTTTTCACACGGAAGTAAGCTGCGTTTTCCAACCATTTGGTCGATAGACGTTGACTATAGGAGTAACCATAATTGAGCCTCGGGTAGCTAGCACCAGGATTTTCGGGCGTCCACCTGTCGAGGTGAATTTCCTGGGCATTTGAGCTATCATTAATGAAGGCGTAACGGGCGGCTCCGCCAATATATCCGTTTACCTTGCCTACGCCCTGCAAAAATACAGTGGCATCAAAACCTTTGTATCCCGCATTTGCCGTGAATCCATAAGTGTATCGCGGAATAGGACTGCCGATGATTTTTCTATCCAGGTCTGGCGAAATTTTACCATCGCCATTCAGGTCCTGATACATCAGGTCACCCGGCATCATTGGAAAACTAGAATCATATGGAAAATTAGGCGTATACTTTTTGGTTGCTGCATCATAGCTGTAATCAGAGATCTGAGATATACGATCGGCTACAAAACCATAAAATGCATCTATTGGGCTCCCAACAATCCTCACCTGGTCGCCATAAGTTGGGGGAACATTCCCCAGGCTAACTACTTTGTTTTTAACATCTGATATATTGAAGGAGAAACCGTAGTCGAAATCTTTTATTTTGTCTTTGTAAGATACTGCCAGCTCCCAACCTTTGTTTTGTACTTTTCCCGCATTTTGCGGAGGGTAATCAGCACCTAATACATCGGGCAGAGGTACATTCAGCAGAATATTTTTAGTATCGTTTATATAATATTCTGCCGTTAGGCCCAGGCGCCCTTTTAACATCACCAAATCTAAACCTATGTTTTGTTTAATTACAGACTCCCAGGTAAGCAGTGAATTTGCAATTCCGCTCTGCCTGTAGCCTACGGTTAAAGCATTACCGATAGGTTCGGTTGGCACAGAACCGATACTTGAAAGGTATGCAAAGTCAGAACCAACTTTATCATTCCCCTGCGAACCGTAAGATACCCTTAGTTTTCCGGACTCTATTATACCTTTCAACGGCTTAAAGAAATCTTCTTCAGAAAACAACCATCCAGCTGATCCGGATAAGAACCAGTTCCATCTTAGGTCCGGTGCAAAACGGGAAGATCCGTCATACCTGAAGTTACCTTCGAGCAGGTACCGTTGATTATATGAATAGTTAAGCCTGCCAAAAAGTGACTGCAAAGCGTTTTGACTAGCATCCGAGCTATTTAACTGGTTGAGGGTACCCAAACCAATACTACCCACGTCTTGTGTAGGTAAATTTGTGCGGCTTGCAGAAAAACTCTTGCTGATGGTCTCTTCTGCTGATACCGCTGCAAAAGCTTTCAGGTAATGTTTTTCGTTAAGCGTACGCTCAAACTCAATCATCCCAATCCCCGTTTGATACAAATTTGTATAATCTATATTTTCAAATTTATTCGGATTGTTACTTTGATAAATCAAAGAATTATCAAGTGGACTGTAGTAATTAATCGTTTTAGAGAATATCTCACGCAAAGAATTCGATCTTACCAATCCATATTGACCCCGCAAGCGCAAATAATCTGTGATATGCAAGGTCGCCTGAATATTACCTGTAAGCTCCTGCGACGAGAATTTATTATAGCCACCATCTGTAACTACAGCGATCGGATTTCTTGAGCCTCCAAGGTAACCCCATCCCCCGGTGGTAAAACGAACTGGCACCAAGGGCGAAATCAGCTGTGCTACTGACAAGGGCCCTGCCGCCGCTCCTATTGTTTCATTTGAACCAGAATAACCACGGTCAATATAACCAATTGTTGCATCCAAGTCAAGGCGGTCAAATAGCTTTGTGCTGATTCTGGATCTTACATTATTTCTTTTTGAAAAGAAATTGTCTCCAGTAATTAACCCACCCTCTTTAAGGTAACCATAAGACAAATAATAATTTACATTACTACCACCACCCGTCAGGTTTACGTTGTGGTTTTGCTGAACAGCGCTTTTTTTATAGATTTCGGAAATCCAGTCAGTATTTGCATAATAATTCTGGTCTGTTCCGTTTCTGGCGATGTCGATCTGTTCCTGTGTGTAAGTAGGATTGGCACCAGAGTTCACCTTTGCTTCATTGAGCAGTTCCATATATTGTGCGGAACCCAGATACTTAGGTAATGCCGTTGGGGTTTGAAAACCAAAATAATTATTGTAAGAAATTACAGGCGCCGCATTATTCCGACCTTTTTTAGTTGTAACCAGGATCACGCCATTTGCACCACGCACTCCATATATTGAAGAAGAAGCCGCATCCTTTAATACTGAAACGCTTTCCACATCTTCGGGATTCAGAATATTAATATCACCACTTGGAACCCCATCAATTACCAATAAAGGGCTGGAATCATTTAAAGTTCCTATTCCACGGATCCTGATCTGCCCTCCGTTGACCCCTGGTAAGGCTGTTTGATTTTTAACAGTTACGCCTGCCATTTGTCCCTGCAAAGCAGAACCGAGAGAGGTTACCGGTCTACGGCTCAAATCAGCACCGTTCACCGTGCTTACCGCACCTGTTACATTCACTTTTTTCTGTGTCCCATAAGCAACTACCACTACTTCCGAAAGTAGTTCATTGGCCTCTTTCAGCGTGATCTGATACATTAGTTGAGTACCAACCTGTTCGCTGAACTCTTCAAAACCCAACATCTTTACGATTAAGCGGTCTCCTGCATTTGCCTGAATAGAAAAATTACCGTTTTTATCTGTAGAAACTGATCTGCCTTCCTTTTCTGTGTATACACTTACACCGGGAAGCGGCATTCCTTTAATATCAGTCACTTGTCCGGTCAAGGTTAATCTAGCTAGCTTTTTCCGTTTTAAAATTACGGTATTGTTGTTAAGTTCGTACGTAAGTGGCTGGTCTTTAAAGCACTCATCGAGCGCTTCTTTTAACGTTGCACCTTTCACTGCGATAGTAACGGGGCGGGCGTCTGCGAGCATTTGATTATTAAACAGTATGTTACAATCAGACTGGGCTTTTATTTTCAATAATACGGTCTCCATCGAAACATTTCTCTCATTGAGGCTAATTTGCTGTGCAATTACAACAGCGTTTACCTGCAGACTAAGCAGCAGTACACATAAAAAAGTGAGTTTTATGCACCTGATAAACCTACAGGGCACTTTAGTTTTAGAATTCATCCTTAAGCTTTTGATTTTGGAGTTTATAATTTATTAATTAGTGTGTTTGATTAGGGCTGGGTTATGGTTACTTTCCTATTTTCAATTTTATAGTGCATGGTACCAGTCAGCTCCAGCATTTTGAGCACTTCAGAAACATATTGATATTTGGAGATCGATCCTGTATAGGTAAGTGATTTGTTATTCCGCTGATCATCAACGGAAACGTTATACCAACGGGCAAGCTTTCTTGAGATCGATGGAATATCATCATTGTTGAAGACGAAGCGTCCGTTTTTCCAAGCCATGGCCTGTTCCAGATTGGCAGTTTTCACTAAGAATTTGTTTGCGCCATTTAATATTCCTTCCTGACCAGGTTTAAGTAATTGTTGTCCCATTCTATTGCTCAATTTTACCGATCCTTCAAGAAGCGTTGTTTTCACAATTGGTTCATCAGCATATGCCATTATGTTAAAATGGGTACCCAGGACTTCCACTTCCATATTACTGAGTTTTACATGGAAAGGCATTTTCGCATTTTTAGCAACCTCAAAATAGGCTTCGCCACTGAGGGTGACTTCGCGCTTAAGTCCTTTAAATTCTACAGGAAAAATTAAAGATGATTCTGCATTAAGCCATACTCTGCTACCATCTGGGAGCGTTAAATTGTACTGCCCGCCGCGTGGAACAATCAAGGTATTCGAAGCTGTTTTTAAGGAATTTTTCAATCCCGATTGCAATGAGTTTGACGATTTTCCCAGCTCCTCATAAATAAGCTTGCCATCCGCAGTTTTTACAATGGTAGTTTGTCCCTGCTTGGCCACCTGCCCATTTTTGGCACCGTTGATATCAATCTTTTCTCCACTGGCCAGAATCAGCATTGCCTTATCCGTTCCGGGCGCATGATCAGTTTTGGCCGCAGCAGGGATTTTAACCTGCTGCTGATCTGTTGACTGAGGCTGAATGCTAAAGAAATACGTTGCAGAAAGGATGAACAAAACAGCTGCTGCAACCGAAATTCTTTTCCAAATCTTAATCTTTTGAAGCCGATCCGCCGATTCTTGGTATTTTAGAAGGGAGAATTTATTCCAGGCATTTAACTGCCTGTCTGGCGTATACCGTTCATCAGAATGAGCTGAGGCAGCGGCAGCTGTTCTCATACAACGCGTCACATATTCACCATCGATTTCCATTGAAAGGTATAGTTCGATGAGTTTTACCTCTTCGTCCACCAAATTTCCCATGAAGTAGTTTACAAGTGTTTCTTCACCCGGTCTTTCCATATATCTTGATCTTTATATAGGAGATGCCAGGAAAAAAAAACTACAACTAGGCTGGAAGAAAACTTGATGTTAAGCTAATATGAATTTAACTTTGAAGGGGCTATTTGACCATAACTGAACAGGAACCCATGATAACCAATATTGACAATGCCTCAGGGTAATCAATAAATTGCTTGCGCATGAATTTTAACGAGGTGGTGATCTGGTTATTCACCGTATTCACAGAAAGACCTTTCTCATGTGCAATTTGCTTCTGGCTCATCCCCTGTTCACGACTAAGCACAAAAATTTCGCGCTGTTTTTCAGGCAACTGGTTTAATGCGGCAGTGTATCGTATCTGTAACTCTTTGAGCGAAAATTCAGGATGGTCAACAGAGCCGAGATTGTGTAGCGGAATCATGTCCATATCTTCTGTAACCAGTAATTTCTTCCGATAGTGCCTGGCAATCTGATTGCGGAGCATGCCAAATAAGTAATCTTCAAAATCTACTATAGCATGTACATTGGACTTATATTTCCAGATATTCAACATAACATTTAGCGACAACTCTTCCGCATCTTCCAAATTCTTTAACGATTTGAAAGAGAAAGTTACCAGCCTTGGGAGATAAAAATCAAATACCTTTTTAAAAGCACGTTCATCCCCACTTACCCAATCTGCTAAGTATTGCCCGATTAACTTATCCATCTGATGCTGCTTATTTTCTACGAAAGTAAGGGCTTAGTATTAAGTGAATGTTAGGCAATATAAATTACGCGCAATACACGCGTTTTAAATAGCCTTTCCAAATCTATACTGCTCAACCTGCTCTTTAACGGCTTTACTAATTTGCAAAATCTGTTGTACCTTATGATATTCCACGTGGTCGGGCTGGGTAGCAGCTATTGCATTGTTATCAGACAGGTTTGCCATCTGTGAAGAATCTTGCTGGTCGGCGAGTACCTGATAGCTGATTTCAAGAATATAAATGGCTTCGGCAAGGCTGCCCTTCAACGCTTCAAGGTGCTCATTTCCATGAGTGAAAGGAAAAAAAGAGGCAATAATAGAGGATAACTGGTGACTTAATATCTCAAATTTATAAAGGTATTTTACTTCTCCCTGGGCATGTTTGGGTTCCAGCAGCATATTTTGCACACCGGATGAAAGTATCGCCAGTTTCGTATACACATCCTTTCTGGCTAACTTGAACGAAGTCACATCTGCAGGGATTCCGGCAGACTGGTCGTGAAGTATTTTAAGGTATCTTAAATTAGCTTTAATTACATCACTCATATATACAGAATGCCGTTTTACTTCCCAGGAAGGAAAAAGGTAAGATGCTGCGAAAGCAATGCCGCATCCAATAAGCGTATCAATTACCCGTTGCATTACAATAGAAGAATTATCGTGGTAAATACTGAGGCAAATGATTACCATCGGCGTTAAAAACATCACACTGAGTGCATAATTAAGGCGAAGGTATACGAAATATCCAAGCAGAAATAATGCTGCTAGTAACAACTGAACGGCTACATTGCTTACCGCTGCCAATAAAAGCATTCCAATTAAAACACCAGCAAGTGTCCCTTTGAGCCTTTGGATATTTCTTTTTTTGCTATGGCCAAAACTTGGCTTTATAATAACGATCACCGTAAGTAATATCCAGTAACTGTAAAAACCAACGGGAAGAAGTGTCAGACCAAATGCGATTATGCAAGCCAGCGATAGTCTGAAAGCGAACCTGAGGATTGGCGATCTTAATGTTAAATGTGATTTCACTGCTTCCAGATTTACTCCTTCTACCGATGTAAATAATTGGTACGCAGGAAGGTCCGATGGAAATTCAATTGCTTCGAACTTGCTGGTCAATGTAGCACTCACCTTTCTCAGTCCTTTATATATATCGTCAATATTATCTGCTAATTTCATCAGGATAGAAGAATATCCATGTCCTCCAACTTGCATAAATTGCCGTATCTTTTCCTGTAGGTGCCCTATTTCCTTAATAGCCGAATCGACCGGCTTAACTCGTGATTTTGCAGATAATGCTAAACCCGGCGAACGCAGGTCACTTGCAAGGCATTCAATCACATTGCCAATTGCTTCGAGCAACGCGGTTCCTTTCAGGTTTTCCCTTAAGCTTTCATAATCATAATGGATAGCACTAATCAGTTCATATAAATCAATAACCTGCACAGAAACCAGCAAAAACCGTTGCCCCTGCTCATGATCTTTGCGCATAAGTTGTCTGTTCCGCAATAAAAGGTCGCGCAGCTGTTCCTGCTTTTCGCTCACCTTGTTGTGCAGCTTGATAATTTTCAGGTAGCTTTCTTCCAGGTTAGTATTAGGATGATAGAAATCCGCTTTAGCTTTCATGTAATCGGCTGTTGACAGGATGCATTCACCCAATGCATGGCGTACAGAGCTTAATGGCCATAAACGCGTTTGGATAAGGCTCACCAGGTAATAACTTACCCCGCCAACCGCAATGTAAAAACTAAATGATAGTGGGTCAGCGGGTTTTAACCCTTGCACAAAGGTCATGATAATGAGCCCCATGGTTCCCAACAGGGCATAACGTTTACCAAAAGCAGTAAATAATGAGAAAACGATGCACAGCATGATGATCAAAAGAGCAGATAATATGATACTATTGATGAGTAATGCAGTAACCAGTGATACTAAAAAAAATGTACACAAACTACTTACGGACATCACTATCTTGTCGTTAAAAGTACCTGGAGAATCGGTTAAACTGATCAGCAGTGCCCCCACTCCAACAGTAATCGCCGTAGGCGGGTTTAAGAATTCATAAAAAACAGCAAAAGGAATAATAATGCTCAAGGTAACGCGCAGGGCATCAAGAAAATATTCGCTTTTCAAGAAGCGGATTACGTTTCCTGCGGACCATTGTAGGGATCTTATATTTAATTGCATGTTACAAAAGGGGCGAATTGCGCCAAAGGTACACATTTCCTTCAATCAGATAAATGACATCAGTCCCCTGCTTCTCATTGCGGCCAACTTCTATGTCTGTCTTTTTTCTTCCAAATATTAGGCAAGATTCCCCATCTCTATCGGCTATAATAGATAATTGCATCAATAAAAATGATCACAAAATATCACTAACACCCTAATTTATAGCACGAAAGCTGCCAGATTTAAATACAGAAAAACTTAAATATTTTATGAAGTACCCTTGATATTGTTTCCTGTGATATAAAATAGTTATATCTTCGTGAACGACTATTAATATCCAAATATGACTTATCAACCCTCACCAGACCGGTATAAAGAAATGGAATACCGCCGATGCGGTAAATCCGGATTGAAACTCTCCGCGCTGTCCTTAGGCCTTTGGCATAACTTCGGACACGTAAATGATTATGAAAACAGCCGCAACCTAATCAAAACTGCTTTTGACCACGGAATTACGCATTTTGACCTCGCCAATAATTACGGGCCGCCTCCAGGTTCGGCAGAAGAAAATTTTGGCAAGATCCTGCAACAGGATTTTAAAGGTTACCGAGACGAGATGGTGATTTCTACTAAAGCAGGTTATACCATGTGGGATGGGCCCTATGGCGACTGGGGTTCTAAAAAATACCTGGTTTCAAGTCTGGACCAAAGTTTAAAAAGGATGAACCTGGAATATGCTGATATATTTTATCATCATCGCCCGGATCCGGAAACGCCAATTGAAGAAACAATGAACGCACTGGACCTGATTGTAAGACAGGGAAAAGCGTTATATGTTGGGCTTTCAAATTACCGTCCTGCAGAAGCAGCGGAAGCGATTGCAATTTTAAAACAACTGGGAACCCCGTGTCTTATTCATCAGCCTAAATATTCTATGTTTGAACGCTGGCCAGAAGACGGGCTTTTAGATCTACTGGAACAGGAAGGTATCGGCTGTATTCCATTTTCGCCTCTGGCGCAGGGCCTGTTGACTGATAAATACCTGCACGGAATACCATCTGATTCGAGGGTCGCCACCAGTGGTGTATTCCTTAATGAAGAACACCTTACGGCAGAGAAACTGGCAAAAGTGTCTGCACTAAATGCGCTTGCCGAACAACGCGGACAAAAACTTGCACACATGGCATTGTCATGGTTGCTAAGGGACAAAAGAATTACCTCAGTGCTGATTGGTTCCAGTAAGCCTGAACAAATATTAGATTCCATTAAGGCATTAGAGAACACTACGTTCAGCGAAGGCGAATTGGAAACCATAAATACTATTCTCAAATGAACATCAAGTTACGCTCTTCAAACTGGAAACTCAACCTTTCCGTAGCCGCATTCCTAACTTTGAGTACCTTGGATCTAAGTGCCCAGGTACGCGAAATTATCAATTTTGATTCCAACTGGCAGTTTATAGATCAGGACGTTAGCGGATCAGAAAACATATCATTTGATGACCTTAGCTGGAAAAAAGTACAGGTGCCGCATGATTGGAGCATCGAGGGAACCTATGACAGGTCAAACCTTACCAGTCGCGGTGGCGGTTACCTTCCATCAGGAATAGGCTGGTATCGTAAAACGTTTAGTTTAGCCAATCCAGATCCCAAAAAGCAATACACTATCGAGTTTGACGGTGTGATGGCCAATAGCGAGGTATGGGTGAATGGGAACCATTTGGGTAAAAGGCCTTATGGTTACAGTAGCTTTGCTTATGATCTGAATAAGTTTCTGAACTTTGGTAAAGGGGCTAAAAATGTGATTGCGGTTAAAGCTGATAATACGATTCAGCCGGCGTCACGTTATTATACAGGTGCGGGAATTTACAGGCATGTGAGACTAGTTAGTACAAACCCAACACATTTCACCCATTGGGGAACTTTTATCAGTACGCCGGTTGCGACCAGCAAAAAAGGAAAGGTAAACATTAAAGCTGAAGTACAAAACGGAGGTGCACAGGCATCTTATACCCTACAAACCAAAATTATTGACGGAACGGGCAAAGTAGTTAAAACGTCTGAAACCAGAGAAACGATTCCTGCAAATGGCACAGTAGAATTTGTTCAGGATATCGATATCAGCAATCCGATCTTATGGGATATCGAAAAACCTAACTTATATAAAGCGGTTACCACCCTCCTTTCGGGGAAAACCGTGATTGATGATCAAACTATAACTTTTGGTATCAAAGAAGCAAAATTTATAGCTGAAACAGGATTCTGGTTAAACG